>CEUQ01186641.1_pt1 | contig 21133 bp, 20 predicted proteins | sample 361491 | NCBI WGS metagenome assembly CEUQ01 (sample SAMEA2622796, study PRJEB7988) | marine metagenome | biome: marine biome (ENVO:00000447); feature: marine epipelagic mixed layer (ENVO:xxxxxxxxx); material: "saline water (ENVO:00002010), including plankton (ENVO:xxxxxxxx)" | depth 120 m | reverse complement strand
GGTCGTCGAAAATGCGTTCGTCCCGATTGGCTGACATTTCCCAGATGGTAAGTTTGTCGCCGGCCTTGAGCGCAGCGCCGCGGAACTCGGTATCTCGTGTCACGGTGCGCCGCTTATAGATTGACGGCGTGGTCCAACGCACGATTTCCTCAATGGCGGGACGCATTAAATCGGGCTTGTTCCGCAACCGATTCAACTGATCCGGGTGCTCAATAAGTGTTCGCAGTCCCGAACCGAAGGCGTTGCGTGTTGTCTCGGCCCCGGCCGGGAATAGAAGAATGAAAAAGTTAACCAGCTCTTCATCGGTCAGTTGACGATTGTTCTCATCGGTCAGGGTGGCGTGCACAATAGTAGAAAGGATGTCATCGGCGGGATTACGGCGTTTCTCTGAAATGATCTCGCGGGCGTATTCTTGGACCTTCTTGATGTATTCGATGGCGACTACGTTTGGTGAATCCGCCTCAAGTCCAAGCTCAATGAGATCGCAGAGATGGGTGCGGTCTTCCTGAGGGACGCCAAGGATCATGCAAATGGCCTGCAACGGCAGTTCGCGTGCAAATGCCTGCACGAAATCGAAACTTACCCTCTCCGGGAATAAATCAATCAAGGTATTGGCGCGTTCCTTAAGATTATCTTCCAAGAGGGCCATCGCCCGTGTGGTGAAGCCTTTATTGACGAGTTGGCGCAAGGTTTTGTGCTGTGGGTTGTCGGTGTAGTTCAACACTTTCCCGGCGGCTCGTTCATCCTTCAGGGTTGTGCCACCGCCCCTTCGTTGGCCGCCGGTGTTGGAGGAGAAAATTTCCGGTGTACGAAACACTTCCATAATGTCGTCGTAGCGGCTGACGACCCAGAACCCTTCACCGTCCGGACTTTTTGGCGTGGCGTCATGCCAGTGAATTGGGTCTTTATCCCGTAGCCAACTGAAGGTCTCATGCGGAAAACCATCGCCGAAGGCGAGATTATCCGAAAGGTCGACAATACGTCCCGGCATGGTATCCTCGTCTGCTAAGCAGCGCTTGGCTGGATAGACGAAAGTATACTGGTCATGGCGCCACCCGCCACTTCGATCAATTCGTCCGGGGTGCGGTTCTGGATCGGATGCGGGACCCAGACGATGGCCGGCTCAAAACCAAGCGCCTTAGACTGCGCTAACGCCCCAGGCTTAAATTCAACCGTGGCGATGCTGCATCCGGGCAAACCGCGATTATCGAGAGATGCAAGGTCATGCAAACTGCACGACGTACAAGACCCTCAATCGGCAAGGCCGACGACGGCTACGTCGCACCGCTCGATCATCTCTTGAAGGACCGCTTCGGGCGCGGGGCGTGTGTAGGTTGGTTTGCGAAAGCGCAGAACGTTCAATCCTTGGTCGGTGAGGTTCTTCTCGATCGAATCCAAAAATTCGTCGCTTCGTTCCTTCGATATGGAGAGCAGACCAATAATCGCTTCCGATAGATCCTTGCCAGGTGCAAGGCGTTGGCGCAACACGGGCGATAATTCTGCCGTCGGGTCACGCATAACATAGGGTTGGTTCCTCATGTTCCCACCTCCTTGGATACAATCTTAATTTCTTCGACTTTTCGCTGCGCGGGCCAGCCGCCGATAATCGCGGATTGCCCGGCTCCTTTGCCGCCGGCGCGCACGATCAGTAGACCATCTTCTTCATGGAACTTATCGACAATTTCATCGGCACGCGACGGTTCGATCCCTTCTGGCACACCGTGTGCGCCCCGAATGAGATCCTTCCCGGGACGCTTGAGGGCCTCCCAGAGGGCCGTTTGAATTTCCGGGCGACCCCAACCGTTTTGCTGGTAAATCTTATAGTGGTCTGGACAGAGCACGAGGAGTGCTTTGGACCATTGGCAAGATTTTGGATGACATACGCTGAGAAGTGCCATCGCTAGTGATCGTGAAACTTCTTCAGGTGTGCGTGAGTGCCACGCGACGCAGCCTTGCACACCATCGCCATGGAAAAGCGTGACTGTTGATGACCCGTGCGCCGATCCTCGCGAAACATTAAGTGGCATCCAGTCTTCATCATCTTCATCTTCCGCGAAGCAGAACGTGTATTTGCCGGGGTTACCAAGGATTGATCTGTCGATCTCCTGGGGGATGCCGCCTCCCATATTGCGGATCAGAAGCTGTAGCGTCCGTCCGATGGATGCATTTGCTCGGTTACCTTGTCCGAGCGCATTACCTTTTGAATTCATGCCGATGCGCTTTGTAACAGGACCGTTGACGATCACTACGGGTCCAGCAAAGCCGAGTGTTGCGAGCAGGCCGTGCATAGAGAATTCAGGTTTCAACGCGGCTTCAACAACAGCCAGGACGACTGGCATATATTCCGGCCTGCAGCCGGCCATTACCGCACTGATGGCGACTTTCTCGATTGTGCATTCCGCAAGGTTCGGTGGTATTAATCCGATGGTCTCGTTTGATTTGCGCGTTGTGCCGGACAACATCCGCGCAATTCGGAGGTCGGTTGGTGGGACAATGGGAAGGCCATCTGTCCATCCGCGGTCGTGGGCGACTTCCATGGGGTCGTCCATTTCGTTGACTTCGATCTTGCGTGATATGAGGTGCATTCCGCCGAGCTGAAGTGAGAGGAGTTCCGGCATTCCAGGTTCGACCGAACGCGATCCGCAACCTGGCCTAAAGTCTGGCAGGCCGGCGCCCAATCCGTTATGTCCAGTAATGCGTCGCCATTCCGCCCGGTCCCAACCCTGGGTGCGTTCAACCTCGTCGCCGTCTTCGATACGAATGACTGTTGGAACAACCTCAATATTGCGGCGCCAGGATTCTTCAAGACCGCGATCGTCGCGAGCGCCTCCCGTTTGTTCAGGGAAACCGGGATCGTCTTGGCTATAGATCGTTACCGGCAAGGTAGCCTTCAAATCGGCCAGTACCGGGCCTACCATCTGGCAGGTTTCGCAATCGCGTTTGACGACAACCAGAAATTCCATGCCGGTGGCGCCTTTCTTTTAGTTGCGGTCCCAATCGAATAGTGGCGTTTCCTTTTCCTTGAAACGGCGAACTGCTTCGCGGTGGAATTCTGTTTCTCGCACCAGGGATTGTCCCATTGCTTCCATCTCCAGCAGTGTGCGGAAATCCTGGTTGTAAGATTCATTGAGGATCGTTTTTGCCATCCCGATGGCGGCCGGCGAGGCCTCACAGAATCGGCGGGCGAAAGCCCGAGCTTCCTCCATTGCGGTCTCTTGGCCCACAATAGTGTGCACCAGACCGAGCTCCTTCGCCTCTTCGGCTTGCACTCGGCGCCCCGTAAAGACCAGTTCCTTGGCTACTTGCATACCAACGAGCCGCGGAAGGACGAAGAAACCGCTCCAATCAGGGATTAAACCAATCTTAGCAAAAGCCTGCGTGAAGAACGCGCGTGGTGTTGCGAGCACGAAATCTCCCAATAAAGCGAGATTGCATCCAGCACCCGCGGCGGCGCCGTCTACGAGGCTAATGACTGGTAGCTCAAGATGGACAATATCATAAATGCGATTGTGGCCTGAGCGCATACGGTTGCGTTGGTCCATCGGCGTCATTTGGCGGTTGGCCATGCCTTTGACGTCGCCACCGGCACAAAACGCCCCTCCAGCACCCGTCATGATCACGGCCTTAACATCTTCGCCGGCGCGTTCCTTGATATCTTCGAGCGCATTGCTGATGTCTTCGCGCATTTCTGCGCTGAGCGCATTTCGCGCTTCGGGGCGGTTGAACGTAATTGTCGCGATTTCGTCGGCGACGTCGTATTTGATGTGGTGATAGCCCATAGCGCTGTGTCCTTTATCCGGCATATATTGTTACGATTGAAATAGACCGGTTAATCCCAAAAAACGAGGTTAGGCGTCCTTAGCTGTGAATTTATGGATATGAACTAATATTAAATATGAGATTTGAATAGAAGTATGGAGACACAATTATGGCACGCGAAGTTATCGAGAGCGGTGCTGCGCTTGGGGCGGACGTAAAGGGTATCGATTTTTCTCAACCGCTGAGCCCTGATGACAAGGCATTCGTGCAAAAGGCTTGGAACGATCACCTCGTATTACGCTTTCAAGATCAGGACCTTGAGGATGAAGACCTGATTCGTATGGCGGACGCGTTTGGCGGTTCACAGGTGGCGGGCTCCCGTCAGTATTACCTGGACGCCGGCTATGATACAAAGTCGGGCCGTGTGTCTAGGTTGGCCGGTATCACTATCATCTCAAACCTGGATAAAGACGGGAAGCCAGAGAAAGAGAATTCAGGGACCGGAAGTAGCGAATTGTTCTGGCATACAGATAATTCCTATGTCGACAACCCGCCAAAAGGAAGTGTTCTCTACGGCATCCAGGTCCCAATTAACGGTGGTGGTGATACTTCCTTTGTCAATCAGTATGAAACATACAATGCTTTGTCGGAGTCCATGAAGAAGCAGTTGCTCAAGCTTCATATTCGTCATGATAACAGTCGGAATACTGCTGGTGGCACACGACCAACGGCAAAACTGCCGCAGACGCGCGAAGATGTGCAAGGCCCGATCCATCCGATGGTTCGCAAGCACCCGGATACTGGTCGGAATGCGCTTTATCTTGGGCGGCGATATGAATCACCTTCAAGCTATATCGTGGAACTGCCAGAGGACGAAAGTGAGACCCTCCTTGATGAGCTATGGGCACATTCGACACAAGAAAAATTTGTCTGGACCCAGATTTGGACACCGAAGGACGCCATAATGTGGGACAATCGCTGCACGATGCATACACGCAACAAGATTGATCACACCCAGCCTCGGGAGATGCACCGCAGCTTGATAAAGGGCGAGCCTATTATTCCGGCAAATGAAATCTAGGCTCGATTATTTACGCGGCAGTTGGGTCGAGAAATATTTCGGTCGCGAAAAGTGTTAAGTCTTTTTTGTTTTACCTCGTTCGATCCGAACTGCCTTGGAGCTTGCTACATAAGAAAGACGCCTTTGCCGGTCGTTTGCGTATCGAACAGCTTGTAGGCTTCTTCGGCTTGGTCGAGCGTAAATTCGTGCGTAAAGAGTGAATCGATGTCAATTTTTCGATCTGCAACAAATTCCGCACAGTCCGCCTGGCCGCTCTTGCTGAAGGTCCATGAGCCAACGAGTTTAACTTGTCGCCTGAGGAGGTCATTCGAAACATCGAGGGTGACATTTCCACCTTCACCAACATAACAGGCTGTTCCCCAAGTTCGCACCGCTTGTACCGCTGCCCGACGCGCCTCTGAATTCGAACTGCAGTCGAGCGTTTTTTGTGCGCCTTCCCCGTGTGTGAGGTCACGAATGGCATCAACTACGTCGTTCGACATGGGATCGACGACCTCGTCTGCCCCAAATTTCGTTGCGAGGTTTCGTCGTTCAGCACTGATGTCAAGTGCGATCACTCTTGCACCCATGGCTTTGGCTAGTTGTGTCGCGCTTAACCCGACGGGGCCTTGTCCAAAGATCGCGATGGTCTCATCACCAGCCAGGCCGAGACGCTTTAATGCCCCATAAGCGGTGCCCGTTCCGCAAGAGATTGCCGCGCCCGTCTTGAAAGATAGCGCCTCAGGCAACTTCACAATCGTATGGGCAGGCACCAACATGAATTTTGCATGTGCACCGTCTCCGGCACCACCATAGACAATGCTGCCGTCGAGACACATTTGTGACCAGCCGCTGCGGCAATGCTTGCAGACACCGCAGCCGCTATAGTGATGATCCATAACACGGTCGCCGACCTTTGCCCGCTCGTGCGGCACACCGGCACCTACCGCGGCGACTATGCCGCAGGGCTCATGCCCAGCAATGTTTAGGTTTTCTTTCCGCGGTGCACGGTATTGATGGAGGTCGCTACCGCACATCCCAGAAGCTTTTATCTCAATCACAACTTCGCCCGGACCTGGCGTAGGATCCGGAACCTCCATTAATTCCAACGTCCGGTCGCCAGTGAATACCACTGCCTTCATCGTAATGCCCCCTTAAAACACCTATTCATAAATTTGAGCTTAATTGTCGCCTAAACAACTATGTAAGTTCCACCCTATACCGCGGAGGTTACTGGCCTAAATTAAAGGGACGTGCAAAATGGCCAACTCTGGCCGGTAAACTTTAGGATTATTGAAATGTCTAAGAACGGAAGATTGCCGCTTTCGCGATTTACAGTGCTCGACTTGACCGCCCATCGTGCCGGGCCGACCTGTGTTCGCCAACTGGCGGATTGGGGCGCTAATGTTATCAAGATTGAGGCGCCAGATCGCATCAACAAGGATAAAGGCGGTATTATTGGCGCTCGTCACGGGTTCGATTTTCAGAACCTTCATCGCAATAAGCGCAGCCTGACCCTGAATTTGAAGAGCGATGAGGGGAAGAAGGTTTTTTTCCAGTTGGTCGAGGAGGCTGATGTCGTTGTGGAGAACTACCGCTCTGCAGTAAAACATCGGCTCGGCATCGACTACGAACCGTGTTCGAAAGTAAATCCGCGCATCGTCTATGCAAGTATTGCTGGTTTTGGTCAAGATGGGCCTTATGGCAAGCGTCCCGGCGTCGATCAAATTGCCCAGGGCCTTGGTGGATTAATGAGCGTCACTGGTATTCCCGGCCAGGGCCCAGTGCGCGTTGGTATTCCGATTTGTGACCTAACCGCTGGTATGTTCCTGGCACAGGCGGTGCTAATAGCATTATTGGATCGCGAAGTAACTGGTGAAGGTCAATGGGTCCATACTTCATTGCTTGAATCCATGATTCAGATGATGGACTTCCAGGCCTCGCGTTACCTCGTAGATAGTGAGGTTCCGAGGCAGGCCGGAAACAACCATCCGACAAGTATTCCGACCGGTGTATTTGAAACGGCGGATGGACACATCAATATAGCTGCGTCCGGGCAGGTATTGTTTGCGCGGTTTTGCGAGGCAGTAGGCCTGGAGAATTTGATCGACGACCCGAGGTTCGACCGGGGAGGTGGACGTTCGGACAATCGCGACGAACTTAACGCCATCATCAACGACCGAATACGCCAGGAGTCGAGCCAGCATTGGGTTGATCTGCTAAATGAAGTTGGGGTGCCTTGCGGCCCAATTTACTCTGTCGACCAGGTCTTTGCCGACCCTCAAGTTAAACATCTGAAAATTGCCAAAACTCAGCGCCATCCAAAACTTGGTGACATAAATCTAGTCGGACAGGCAATCAACCTAACCAAAACGCCGGAGCCAGATGAATTCAGGTTGCCGGTGCCCGAACTCGGCGAACACACCGATTCTATCCTTGATCATCTCGGTTATGGAGAAGATCAAATCGCTGATATGAAGTCGCGCGACATTGTCTGACAACGCGCATCGACCAAGCCAAAAGAAGGAAATGAAATGAAACTCAATACTGAGAAAATGATTGGCGAAAAAGAAGGTGGCATCGGCTGGATGACGTTTAACAATCCAGCACGCCGCAACGCGATGTCGCTGGAGATGTGGACGGCCGTTGAAACCATTCTGGACGAATTTGAATCTGATAATGATATCAAGGTGATCGTCATGAAGGGTGCGGGTGACAAGGCCTTTGTCTCTGGTGCGGATATTTCTGAATTCAAAGAACGCCGTAACAATGCGGAGGCCGCGGCGGAGTATGCGCGAATATCCGAAGGAGCGCGGGCCCGTTTGATGGGTGTTAAAAAACCTCTGATTGCGATGATCCAGGGTTACTGTCTCGGGGGTGGCATGGCTGTGGCCATGGCGGCAGATATGCGATTTGCGAGCGATGACTCGCAATTTGGTATCCCAGCAGCTCGGCTTAGCATCGCCTATGGATATGACGGGTTGCATAAGCTCGTTCATTTGGTTGGCCCAGCAATGGCCAGCGAAATTATGTTCACTGCTCGGCGAGTTGAACCGGAGGAAGCCCAACAAATTGGCCTCATCAACCGAGTTGTGCCAATTGCCGAGCTAGAATCAGCGGTGCGTGAAGTTGCAGATGCAATTTGTCGTAATGCACCGCTTTCGATTGCTGCCTCTAAGCATACAATAGGCCAGATTCTGACAGACAAGGAAGACCGCGATTACGACAAGATCAAACAGATGTCGCAAATGTGCTTTGACAGTAACGACTATAAAGAAGGCCGGGAGGCTTTTATGGAGAAACGTTCTCCGGTCTTTATGGGAAAGTAGGGGTCTTGGGGCGGCCTTTTAATGCAGGATTTTGGCTAATGCCGCAGGTCTAAAAATTTTGTGTACACGGCGGTTAAATGAGTTGAAATCCCGCGGGTCCAGTTCTGTCCGTCTTCTTTCCCTTGATGAAATTGGAACGCAAACTGATTTTACTGCGCCTTATGGTTAAGACAGAGCAGACGCATATTCTGTGTACCTCTCTCTATAGGTCGCACCGTGATCTATTCTTCAGAGAGTTCTCTGGCCAGTTTTCGGGCTCGTGTTGCCTGTTCCAGCGCCATATTCGCGCAAAGCCCGGTGTAGGCTGTTGGGTCTAACAATTCTTCGACCTGCTCCTTGGATAGATGCCCGGTGACCCGTTCATCGGCGGATAATAGGGCGTTGAATGGTTGGCCCCCGACGGAGGCTTCCTGGGCAGCATCGTAGACAATGTCGTGCGCGTCTTGGCGGCCAACATGCTCGCCAAGGGCTAGCATCATTGGTTCTGCCATTATCAAACCGTCTGTTAGGCTCAGATTAGCGCGCATCCGCTCCGGCTTGAGAACTATGCCTTCGGCCAAAATCCGCACACGTTCCAATGTATCGCCTATCAGGGTGCAAACCTGTCCTTGTGCGTAGCGCATCATTAGTGATGTTTGGCGGTTTGCCTCGTGCTCTGTCATAATCGTCTCGAGCGTCAACGGCACCATGGTGCGAATTTGTGCGGCATAGGCCATGACGTCTTGAGAGAGATGTGGATTGCGTTTTTGTGGCATCGTGCTGCTGCCGACAGTGCCGGGGGAGATTGGCTCCTCGACTTCGCTAAATTCTTGCTTCATACCCGTATAGATTTCATAGCCAAATTTGCCGCAGGTCGACGCCAGAAGTGCCAAAATCATTATGTGTTCTGCCAAATGGTCCATGATGCTCCTGGCCGGTACCGGCATCGCGGGCATGTTAAGATGGGACGCCATCCGAGCTTGAACCTTTAAGCCTTCGTTGCCGAAGGAAGCAACAGTCCCGGCGGCACCACCAAGCAGAGCTTGGAAGACCCTTGGTTCGCATTCGCGGAGACGTTCCGCATGTCGGGCGAACTCGTCAATCCAGATGGCGACTTTTAGTCCATAAGTTGCTGGCACGGCATGTTGCCCGTGTGTGCGGCCGGGGAGGGCCATGTCTTTCGACTTTTCGGCGAGATTGGCTAGCGCGCCGAAGATTTGGCTCAGTTGTTGTAGGTAGATGCGATGCGCTTTACGCAGCTGCAGAAGGTCCCCTGTCTGCGTGATATTTTGCGTTGTCGCTCCCCAATGGACGTAATTCCCGGCATCTCCGTCGCAGATGCGTGAAAGCTCCCAGATAAGGGGCACCAAAGTATGGCCAGTTTTTGTGAAACCTTCTTTCAACCGCTTTCGGTCGAAGAGCGAAAGATCGCATTTTTTGACGATCTCTTCCGCGGCAACTTCGGGGATCATGCCGAGTTCCGCCTCGGCTTTGGCTAGCGCTGCTTCTACATCCAGCCAAGCTTGCCAGCGAGCGTCCTGTTCGAAGAGAGCCCCAATACCTGGGTCCGGCACGCGAAGTGATGTTGGGTTGCCTTGTTGCATGGATCGTCTCCCAAGCGAATTTTGATTATCCCTATTTGATATGCATCGTTGGCAGCGTGCGGCCATTCATTCTACGATAAATTTAACAAACCGGGAAATGAGGGGAGAAGTGGCTATGGCAACGCAACAAATGGTCCAGGGTTCTGCGATCAATATGCAACTTCCCGATGAAGTACTTGAAGGCATCTACACCGCGATGCAACGCATTCGGCTCTTCGATGAGATGACCCAGAGGTTGTTCGAGGAAGGTATTGTCAAAGGTACAGCCCATAGTTATGTGGGCCAAGAGGCTATTGCTGCCGCAGTTGGTGCAAACCTTCGCGCGGATGATTTTATGGCCAGCAATCACCGCGGCCATGGGCATTGTATCGCAAAAGGTGCCGATACCTCTCTTATGATGGCAGAGCTGATGGGGCGAGAAAGTGGTTATTGTGGCGGCCTTGGCGGTTCTATGCATATCGCCGATATGAACCTCAACATTCTCGGGGCCAATGGAATTGTTGGCGCCGCCATGCCGCTCTCAACTGGAGCGGGCCTTGCGGCGAAACTTCAAGGTAAAGATCAAGTCGTAGTTGCCTTCTTTGGCGACGGTGGCTCGAACCAAGGCGTCTTTCACGAATCCATGAATCTCGCCTCGGTGTGGAAACTGCCGGTGCTGTTCATTTGCGAGAACAATCAGTACGCGTTGAGCACCTCCTATCGTCAGACCACGTCCGTCGATCAGGTGGCGCACCGTGCCGCTGGTTATAGTATTCCCGGTGTTACTATTGATGGTAACGATGCTGTTGAAGTCTATCTAACGGTACGCGAGGCGGTTGAGCGCGCGCGTGCCGGTGATGGACCAACTTTGATTGAAGCTATGACCTATCGTTGGGGCCAGCATTCAATGCGGGCCAACCTTCGGGACCCGCGGCCTGGGAAGGAGCATAACGAATGGATCCAACGCCGGGATCCGGTTAAGCGAATTGAGAAAACAATCCGCAGTCAGAAAGCGTTTTCCCCGAAGCGGATGAAGGAAATTACTGCAATTGTCGAAAGTGAATTAAAGAGCGCAATTGAATTTGGCAAACAAGGTGATGAGCCGAGTGTTGGCAAAATGGTTGCCGCGGTTTATTCGCCACACGAAGCGTATGAGGAGCCTGGAACTGCTGGCGTGACGCGCGAACTTAATTTTACTGAGGCTTTGAACGAAGCAATGCATCAGGAAATGGCTCGAGATAAAAGCGTATTCCTTATGGGGGAGGATGTGGGTGCCACCGGTGGGATATTCCAGGTATCGAAAGGATTAATGAATGAATTTGGCGAGGAACGCGTCCGCGACACGCCGATCTCGGAAGCGACTTTCGTTGGTTGTGGCGTTGGCGCCGCGATTGCGGGAATGCGGCCCATCGTTGAAATTCAGATCTTCGATTTTATCGCCCTAACGATGGATATGCTGGTAAACCAAGCGGCGAAATTCCGCTTTATGCTCGGTGGTAAACCAAACGTGCCCCTGGTGGTGCGCGGCCCACAAGGCGGTGGTATTCGCTTGGCGGCGCAACATAGTCAGAGTCTTGAAGCATGGTTCACGCACGTGCCGGGCTTAGTAGTTGTGGGACCTTCAACTCCCTATGATGCCAAAGGCCTGCTGACCGCAGCAATTCGCGATAATAATCCAGTAATTTTTTTGGAAACCAAATTACTTTATGTTGAGGGCAGCAATGCGCCGGTGCCGGAAGAAAGTTACGCCATCCCGATTGGTAAGGCTGATCTCAAACGCGAAGGCACAGACATTACAGTGGTTGCCACCATGGCGATGGTGCCTCGTGCGCTCTCAGCGGCGCGTATTCTCGAATACGAAGGCATCAGTGTCGAGGTTGTCGACCCACGCACCCTAAAACCGCTCGATGAGGAGACGATCCTCAATTCGGTTAGGAAGACGAATCGGGTGCTGATAGTTCATGAAGCGTGGACGACCGGTGGGTTCGGCGCCGAAGTGGCGTCGGTTATTGCGGATAAAGGCTTTGACTGGCTCGATGCGCCTATTAAGCGCCTTGGTGCCATGGATACGCCTATGCCCTACAACGACGAGCTGGAACGCGCCACTATTCCGTCGACTGAAAAGATTACCACGACGATTAGAGAAATAATGCGCTAGTTTAATGCCGTCACCCCTTCCGCAATGCGCTGGAAGGTACTGTCTGCTCATTTCCCTCCGCGCGTGGTAATGGTTTGAGTACTGGGATAGCATTAGCCATGCGATCGTCGGGCAGTGGGAATTTTTTGAAAGGATGGGTGGCATTTTCTTTTTCAAAAATCTAAGGATTTGGAATTCACCCGGCGTCACATCGACCCATATCTCTGGCAGATAAAAAGGAGGCCTTGATGGGACGTGTACAGGATCAGGTGGCTGTTATAACTGGCGCCGCAAAGGGATTGGGTGAGGCAATTGCCCTGCGGTTGGCGGCGGAAGGCGCCAAGGTGATCCTGGGCGACATTGATGGTTCGGGCCTAGCGTCAGTTGCGAATGCTGTTCGAGAAGCTGGTGCCGATGTGGTTACAGTTGTGGGCGACATTACCGAGGAAGAGCCGGCCGCTCAGTTAATCGAGAGCGCAATCGAGCATTTCGGTCAGATTGATATCCTGGTGAATAATGTTGGTGGGTCCCGGAATTCAAAAATTTGGCAGATGCCCGTCGAAGACTGGGACTATACAATTAAGCTTAATCTGCGTGGCACCTTTCTCTGCACTCGTGCGGCAGCGGCGCATATGCGAAAACGGCGCCGTGGTTCGATTATTTGTCTGTCGTCCGGTGCTCGCGAGGGAACCCCCTGGACGGCGTATTATCAAGGTGGGTCGGCTTATTCTACCTGTAAGGCGGGTGTCCATGGGTTTATGCGCGACCTGGCGCTTGAGTTGGCTGAGTTTAATGTTCGCGTGAACTGTGTGGCGCCGGGTCCCATCGATACGGAACGCGCTGGCGCGACTTTGCGCAAGTTGAACGAGACAGTCGATTTCAGCCCGGACCGCATGACACCGCTTGGCCGCCTGGGTCAACCGCATGAAGTCGCAAATGCAGTGCTGTTTTTGGCTTCGGATGAAGCCTCTTACGTGACTGGGCACACGCTCGCGGTTGCGGGGGGGCGCTAATCCGCCACCAACTTTCTTGTGACGAACGACGGCGTTGAATAGATTCGACGCACTAAATAATTTCATCAATTCAGGGGGTTTAAGACATGGGCGAAATGATTAGGTTAACGGCCGCGGATGGCCATGAATTTGATGCGTATAAAGCGACACCGAGCGGGACGCCGAAAGGCGGCCTTTGTGTTATTCAGGAAATTTTCGGCGCCAATGCGCATATTAGGGAAGTTGCGGATGGTTATGCCGCCGCAGGATATCTTGCGATCGCGCCAGCTCTTTACGATCGGGCGGAACGTGGCGTCGAACTTGGCTATACGCTGGAGGACATGCAGGCGGGCCGCGACTATCGGGCAAAGGTTGGTGACGAAGGGCCGGTGGCCGATATCACCGCCGTTGTTAAAGAACTCCAATCGGTAGGGAAAGTTGGGACCGTTGGCTACTGCTGGGGAGGAACATTGTCGTTCTTATCTGCGACGCGTGTCGACGGTGTGGCGGGTTCAGTGATTTATTATGGCGGCCAAATTGTGCCGTATAAAGACGAGACGTCTAATGCCCCCCTGCTTATGCATTTTGGTGATATGGATGCGGGTATCCCGATGGAAGACGTTGATCAGATCAAAGCCGCGCAGCCACAGGCCGATGTGCATATTTATAATGCGGATCACGGTTTCAATTGTGATCATCGCAGTCAGTACGACGAAGATAGCTGTAGAGTTGCGCGCGAGCGCAGCCTTGCGTTTTTCGCACAGAATATAGGTTAGCCCAATGGCTTTGAAAAAAGGTTTTAAACAACTAGTTGAAATGGCTGAGGCGGAGATTGAAACCATATCCGTCGATGATGCTAAGAAGCTTGTCGAAGATGAGGACACGGTCATCGTTGACCTTCGGGATATCCGCGAGCTTTGGAATTCCGGCACCATTCCGGGCTCGGTTCACGCACCTCGTGGAATGCTTGAATTTTGGGTGGACCCGGACAGTCCTTATCACCGCGACGTTTTCTCGTCGGGAAAGAAACTTGTGTTTTTCTGTGCCGCCGGATGGCGCTCCGCACTTGCGACCAAGGCCGTCCAAGATATGGGCGTTTCGCCTGTGGCCCATATTGGCGGTGGTTTTAGTGCTTGGACAGAGGCGAATGGCCCGGTACAGGAAAAAGAAAAAAAATAGATATTAGCTTTGTAAAACACGCCCAGCGACTGCCGAGAGCTTTTCCATCAGCACTGGATCTCGGGCGTCAGGCGCAGTGATCAATGCGGTGTCGAGGGCGGTCTGGCAACCGGCATGGCATGTATCGGTCCTGGATGAAAGTCGTGGCACTATCTCGCGCACTAAGGCGCGGGCTTTGTCAGCGTTTTGCGTGAGAAATTTTATAACGGTTTCAACTGTGACGTCGTCGTGTTCCGGGTGCCAGCAGTCAAAGTCGGTCACCATTGCGACAGTTGCATAACACATCTCTGCCTCGCGAGCGAGCTTCGCTTCCGGCATGTTTGTCATGCCAATTACGTCACATCCCCATTGTCGATAGAGTTCGGATTCGGCGCGGCTGGAAAATTGTGGGCCCTCCATTGCAAGGTAGCTGCCTCCGCGGACAATTGTAATATCACTTGCGTTGGCGGCATCAGCCAAGGCGTCGCCCAGACGTGAACAGACTGGTTCTGCCATCGAAATATGGGCAACGAGACCTGTGCCGAAAAAACTTTTTGCCCGCGCGATGGTACGGTCGATAAATTGGTCAACAATAACGAAGGTGCCTGGCGGCAGGTCTTCCCTCAGGGAGCCAACAGCGGAAAGCGAAAGAATTTCTGTTACGTTTGCCCGTTTTAGTGCGTCGATATTGGCCCGGAAGTTAAGCTCAGATGGCGGGATGTGGTGGCCGCGGCCATGGCGTGGCAAAAAGACCAGCTTTTGACCCTCGAGTTCCGCAAACATGAACTGGTCAGATGGCGCGCCAAAGGAAGAATGAAGCGGTCGCCACTCCACATTTTCTAATCCGTCAATTCCGTAGAGTCCGCTGCCCCCAATTATGCCGATGACTGGTGGAGTGCCTGGTTTTCCTATCAAGCGTGACCTCCTTGCTCACCATGCGCCAGGTTCAGCGCGAGGTTATTCCAACCACGGAGAAAAAACCGTCATACAAAGCTTAATGAAGTACGAGGGTTTCTTTATTCATCTTTTGTCGCGAAATTTAGTGCACGTTAGCCCAAATACGCTTCTTAACTGCAATCATCAACCCCATGAAGACAATCAGGAAAAGGACCACCTTAAGGCCCATTTCCTTTCGCTGTTCTAAATTTGGCTCAGCTGCCCACGCGAGGAAGGTTGTGACATCTCGGGCCATCTGTTCAACGGTCGCTTTCGTGCCGTCGGTATATTCAACAGCATCTTCCGAGAGCGGTGCTGCCATCGCTATCTGATGCCCGCCATAGTATTTATTGTAGTGCATGTTTTCCCCAACCTTCACACCTGCCGGGGGGTCTTCGTACCCGGTAAGAAGCGCGTACACATAGTCGGCGCCTCCAAATTGGAAGTTTATCGGATACACCACAAAGTCCATGCCGAACGCTCGATTGTCGACAATGAGTGATAGGTCTGGTGGAAGAGCGCCGTTATTTGACGCCCGGGCCGCGTTATCATTTGGAAACGGGTTTGGGAACCTATCGGATGGACGTGCGGGGCGTTCAAACATTTCACCCTCGTCGTTTGGTCCATCCGTAACTTCATATTCCGCGGCAAGCACCTTCACTTGATTTTCAGAATAGCCAAGTTGCATAAGATTTCGGAACGCGACGAAACGGAGACCATGACAGCCGGCGCATACTTCGCGGTAAACCTGGAGCCCTCGTTGTGTCTCAGCACGGTCGTAGCTGCCAAAAATTCCATCCCACGACCAGTCCTGGCGTTGAATTTCGATATTGCCGCCAGCAGCTTGAGCTGAACCTAGGGTGGTTATCATCATAAAAGCGGCAAGCAGGCTCAGGAGCAGTGTATTTTTCATTACTTCTTCTCCATTTTCGCCGCAGTGGCTCCGGCCGCCGCACTTCCCCCGCCGCCCGTTATAGGCTCACTAATACTTGTTGGTAACGGCAGAGGTGTCTCTATTTTGCCAAGGAGTGGCAGCAAGATCAGGAAGTGGAAGAAGTAATAAGCTGTGCCCAGTTGGCTTAAGATGAGGTACAAGCCTTCGGCCGGTTTTGCGCCGCAGTACCCCAGGATCAACAAATCGACGACCAAGATAAAGACGAACCATTTATAAACCGGCCGATAACGGCAGCTCCGCACCCGCGAAGTATCTAGCCAAGGTAGGATAAATAACACGCCAATCGAAGCAAACATCGTCAACACGCCACCAAGTTTTGCTGGAATGATCCAGAAGAAATCAAAAGTGATGGCCCGCAGCATTGCGTAGAAGGGTAAGAAATACCATTCCGGCACGATGTGCGCTGGTGTCGAAAGCGGGTTGGCTTCGATATAGTTGTCTGCATGGCCCATATAGTTAGGCATATAAAAAACAAACAATGCGTAAATAAGGACGAATGCGACCAGCCCTACTGAATCTTTCGCCGTGAAGTATGGTGTAAATGGCACCGTGTCCGTTCCCGGCTTAACGTCGATGCCATCGGGGTTGTTTGACCCAACAATGTGAAGGGCGACCACATGTAGGCCCACGACGCCGAATATGACGAAAGGCAGCAAGAAATGCAGTGAAAAGAAGCGGTTGAGGGTCGCATTGTCAACAGAGAAGCCGCCCCATAGCCAGGTTACGATCGGATCACCGATGATCGGTATCGCCGAAAATAGGTTGGTTATAACTGTCGCGCCCCAAAAGCTCATTTGGCCCCAAGGCAAGACATAGCCCATAAAGGCGGTGCCCATCATCAATAGCAAAATAAGAACGCCAAGGATCCAAAGAATCTCTCGCGGTGCTTTGTAAGAACCAAAATAAAGGCCCCGAAAGATGTGGATATACACAACGATGAAAAACATCGACGCGCCGTTCATGTGAATATAACGGATCAACCAGCCGTAGTTGACGTCGCGCATGATGCGTTCCACGCTATCAAAGGCATGGTCGACATGCGGCGTATAATGCATGGCAAGGATGATGCCGGTGACGATCATTACGACGAGGCAGACGCTTGCTAGCGCGCCGAAATTCCAAAAATAATTCAAGTTTTTCGGCATCGGGAAGTCCCGATACTCGTGCTGCATATATGAGAAGACGGGCAAGCGCTCGTCGACCCAACGGATCACGGGGTTCGTGAATTCCGGTTTCGCACTCATCACGGCGCTCCCTTAACCAATTTTAATGCTGGTTTCATTAAGAAATTCGTAGGGCGGGATCTCAAGATTGCGCGGAGCCGGACCCTTGCGAATGCGCCCGGAGGAATCGTAATGGGATCCGTGGCATGGGCAGAACCAACCGCCAAACTCGCCTTTAAATTCACTTGGTTTTTGACCAAGTGGTACGCACCCGAGGTGGGTGCAGACGCCAAGTAAAACTAGCCATTCGGATTTTTTGACGCGATCGGCGTCTGCTTGAGGATCGGGCAATTGATCTGGGGTGACAGCTTCGGCAATTTTAATTTCCTCAGGAGTTCTTCGACGAACGAAGACCGGCTTGCCCCGCCACTTTACTGTGATGCTTTGCCCAACTTCGATCTTGCTGAGATCGAGTTCTGTTGATGCCAGCGCCAGCACGTCTGCTGATGGGTTCATCTGATCAATCAACGGCCATGCAAACGAGCTGGCACCAACTGCACCCATGCCTAAAGCTGCCATAACCAGAAAATCTCGCCGGGACTCATCGTGTTCCGCAGCTTGGGACGTTTCCGCCATGCCCCCCACCTCTTTAAAATTCCAAATGCTCAGTCTGCCCCAGTCCGAGGCTGACGCATATTATCTTACCGTTCATGCTATGCGCGCCCATGCGACACCCTGACGCATGTTTTATCGCCTTTTACAATGCCCTGATTATCGGGAAAAGTGAAGAAGGCACGCAGCGCGACCGTTCGCGTGGCGTTCCTATAATGCAAATTGAGGCCTGAAGCAAAGTTTCTCCCAAAAAATTAAGCGATTTTGACTGCATGATGATCAGATTGGCACTTTATCAGCCAGATATTCCACAAAATGTAGGGACTTTAATGCGTCTTGCAGCGTGTTGCGAGGTAGGCTTGGATATTATTGAACCCTGTGGCTTTGTGTGGTCCGACCGCCGCCTTCAGCGTGCTGGCATGGACTATATTGAGCTCGCTAATGTAACGCGGCACACATCCTGGGTTGCATTTCGAAAAGAGATTAAGGGTCGATTAGTTTTGCTAACTACGCAGGCATCATTACCTTTCACGGGTGAAACGTATCAAGAAGACGATATTTTATTGCTAGGGCGCGAGAGTGCAGGTGTGCCGCAGGACGTTCATAAGGCAGCGGATGTCAGGGTGCGGATACCGATTGCAGAGGCCGCACGTTCACTCAACGTTGCATTAGCGGGAGCAATGGTGCTCGGGGAGGCACTACGGCAGCTGAGCAGATTTCCGGGTCAGGGAACTAAAGCAGTATGAACAAAGAATACAGAAAAAAGGCGCGGCGCTGGTTTGAAAGCTTGAGGGACGATATTTGCGCCGCGTTCGAATCAATCGAAGACGATTTGACTGGAACTCATTCGGACCGACCGGTTGGTCGCTTTCAGCGTAAATCCTGGGAACGTTCTGCTGAACAACCTGGCGGCAGTGGCGGTGGTGTCATGTCCGTAATGCGGGGGCGAGTTTTTGAGAAAGTTGGCGTGAATATTTCGACGGTGTGGGGTGAGTTTTCGCAAGAATTTCGTAAGGAAATCCCAGGCGCTGAGGAAGATCCACGTTTCTGGGCGAGTGGTATTTCCTTGGTCGCTCATATGCAGTCACCCTTAGTACCAGCTGTTCATATGAATACTAGGCATATGCAAACCACGCGTGTGTGGTTTGGCGGTGGCGCTGATCTGACGCCGATGTATCCAGATGATGCGGACACGGCTGACTTTCACGCGGCCTTTAAATGCGCTTGCGACCGCTATGGCGATGACAAATATGATGCCTTTAAAGCTTGGTGCGACCGATATTTCTATCTGCCGCATCGAGATGAGGCACGTGGTGTGGGTGGTATCTTCTATGATAACCTAGATGATAACTGGGATCGTAATTTTGCGTTTACCCAGGACGTTGGTCGAACATTTCTCGAAATCTACCCCAGGATTGTCAGGAGACATATGGATAAACGATGGACCAAGGCTCAGCGCGAATACCAATTGGTGAAGCGTGGCCGATATGTTGAGTTTAATCTCTTGCACGATCGCGGCACGAAGTTTGGGCTTATGACGGGTGGTAATACGGAAGCCATACTTATGTCTCTGCCGCCTCAGGTAAAATGGCCGTAATGCCGTTGGATCAGATAGAAACGGGGTAGAAAGATGTTAAAATTCAAAAGAATCATTCCAGTTATCTGCCTTTTGCTGGCGCCTGTGCCTGCCGCGGCGCAGGATTTACCATTGGCGGCTTTCTTTGGAAACTTTAAGGGCGGCGGTATTTCGGAGAACCGGGACAGTATTTACTTTGGGGTTACACTCCGCGACTTTGATGTGTCTATTCAACCAGAAGGCAGCGGTTTTAGGGTTGATTGGGCAACGGTCATCCGCCGCGGCGGCGATCCAAATAATCCGACTGAGAGGCGCAAGGCTCAATCCGCGACTTTCCAGCGGACGGATAGGCCGGGAGTTTACAGAGCGATCGATTCGGCGGACCCCCTGTTGGGCGGAAAATATGCTTGGGCGCGGATTTCAAAACAGACGTTGTATGTCTATCTTCTTTTGATCAGTGATAATGGCAAGCATGATATGCAGATTTATGAGCGCACGGTAAATCCGTTTGGAATGGATTTTGTCTTTTCTCGTATTCGCGATGGCGAGCCCGTCAGAAAGGTCAAAGGCAAATTGATCAAAATTGGTAATTAGCAAGAATTAGCATGGCTTCTCATGAGCGGTTGTCCTTGTGGTTTAGGTGCAACACTGGAGGCCTGTTGCGGGCCAATAATCGAGGGTAAGAAGGTAGCGTTGACCGCTGAAGCCTTAATGCGATCCCGCTATACCTCTTTTGTTTTGGGAAATTTGGCGCATATTGAGCGAACCTATGCACGGGAGCAACGCAGTCATCGCAAGAGGTCATCCTTCGGATCGGATATTGAGTGGGTAAAACTAGAAATTCTTGATAAAGTTGGGGGTGGCGAAGAGGCGACTACTGGGATTGTCGAGTTCGCTGCACATTACCGTCTAAACGGACGAAACGGCATTCATTGCGAGCGCTCGAATTTTCGGCGTGACCGGGGGTTTTGGGTCTATGTCGATGGTGAGGGGCCAGAAAACGCGCAATTTGCAAATAAAAAAATTGGCCGAAACGCTTCATGCCCCTGCGGTTCGGGCAAAAAATTTAAAAAATGCTGTGGAAGGTAGTACAATCAGCCAAACGGCATGGCGAGTTTTTAACCTGTTTTTCGTTGGGTTTGGAAGCGGGGTGACAAAGAATTAATAGCTAAAAATTAGCTACCTAGAGACTGATTTCTTGTGGGTCGTAGGAGACGCCTTGTGCGCCGTAGCCTCCGTCTATGTTCAATATAGTACCGGTTGTCCATTTGCATTCGTCAGATGCGAAGAAGAGGGCAGCGTTGGCAACCGCTTCGACAGTGCCATATCTGCCCGCGGGAATTCGGTCGATATAGCCCTGCTTACGGGTCGGTCCATGATGACTTAAGCCTGTATCGATCGGGCCAGGCGCGATGGCGTTGACCATCACGCCCTGCCCGGAGAGTTCCGTGGCCAGAACTTTGCAAATATGCATTACGGCGGCTTTTGACGCGCCATATGCGGCGCCACCCATATTTCCGCGTTGTCCTGAGATTGATCCAATCTGAATGATTTTACCGCCACCAGTTTCTACCATCACACGAGCGGCTGCTTGCGCCGTAAGGAACGAACCGGTGAGATTTATATTTAAAACTCGGTTCCAGTCCTCGATTGTTGTGTCGAGTGCCAATTTATGCAGGCTTACTCCGGCATTGTTGACCAGGATATCAATGTGGCCGAATTGTTTGATGGTCTCCGCCACCTGCGCGTCGCACTGCGCAGGATCGGCAACGTCGCATTGGAAGGCGATAGCCGTGGCGCCGGCATTATTAATATCGGCGACAGTCTTCTCTACCTGCGCCAAGTTTAGGTCACTGCAAAGAACCGCGGCGCCTTCTGCCGCAAACTTACGGGC
>CEUQ01063303.1_pt1 | contig 21345 bp, 23 predicted proteins | sample 361491 | NCBI WGS metagenome assembly CEUQ01 (sample SAMEA2622796, study PRJEB7988) | marine metagenome | biome: marine biome (ENVO:00000447); feature: marine epipelagic mixed layer (ENVO:xxxxxxxxx); material: "saline water (ENVO:00002010), including plankton (ENVO:xxxxxxxx)" | depth 120 m | reverse complement strand
AGCAAATTTAACTAAAATTATGAGAAATTCAGTATTTATTAGCTTCATTATCTACTTAATTTTAATATTATTATTAGTGCCTTACTATGGTAATTATGGTTTATGGATATCTTTTATGATATTTCTATTCTTTAGAGGCATATTATTAGTTATTAATTTACGTAAAGTTTTTAATATAATTTAAATCTTTAGCATAACTTTATTTATATCTTTAACTATACTTTGCATTAAACATGAAATTCTATCCATATTTCCTATATTTTTTTCAAGTGAATATTCATTTATATATTTACTACGATTAATCTCTATTTGAATAACATTAATTCCATTTTTAGGGTTACCATAATATTTAGTAATAAAGCCACCTGAATAAGGCTTATTAACCTTTATATTAAAACCATGTTCAATAAATATATTTTTAATATTTAAAAATAAACTTTGTGATATCGAAATACCCATATTATTCCCAAGCACTATATCAATATCTTTATTTTTTACCGAATTTGATGGCATTGAATGACAATCTAATATCAGTAATGATTTATGTGTTTTTTGCAAAGTTTTTATAATATATTTTAAAGTATTATGATAAGGAAAATAATATTGTAATAATCGATTTCTTAAATCACTTTTTGATAATAAATCATAATATATCTTGTTTCCATAAACAGAATATTTAGATATTAAACCTATACCATAATTTATTTTAGATTTATCAGTAAAATTATTTTTTTTAATTACAAATGAAAACATACTAGGGTCAAGTTCTAATGGATGCCTATTTACATCAACAAACACTCTTGGAAACATAGCTTTTAAATAAGAATACCCTAAATTTAAGGATTCTAAAAACATTTCATCCACATATAAATCTTCTGATTTTCTTAATTCATTTATATCCAATGTTGTAGATTTTAAAAACGATTTATTATATACATAACCGCTATGAGGAAATGAAAAAATTAAAGGGTTTTTATTTTGAAGTTTACTTTCTATCAATATTCTTCCAGAAAAACCTATAAATAAGATTTATTTGCATTTACCCTTTATACGAAATTGATCTGGATTAAATTGAGATTTTAAATCAAAATATTTAGTCTCATGATCATAATTTATTTCAATTAATGTATTGTAAATTCTTGAACTCGTTCTTCCTATCCACTTACCTCTTCCATACAAATTTCCTGATTCATATACTGTAGTTCTTATTTTACCAACTCTCTTAATATTATTATATCTAATATCTATTTCAGAACCACTGCCTCCTGTTGGAAAAAACTTCCAATTGGCAATATACATTTTTTCATAATCGATTGCTATACCAACACAATTCAAAGGTTCATATACAGCTTCATAGTCTTTTTGCTCAGCGTATAACATTTTAATACTATATATAAAAATTATAATAAATATATATTTTATCATTTATATAAGACGCTAGGTAGCCAGGTAGCTAATTCAGGAAATATAGCAAGTATTAATAACATTAATAACTGAATAAATACATAAGGAGCTGCTCCTCTGTATATATCTGTAGTTAATACTTTAGGAGGAGCAACACCCCTTAAGTAAAATAATGAAAAACCAAACGGAGGTGTTAAAAATGAAGTTTGTAAATTTACAGCAATCATAACTGCAAACCATAATGGATTAATATCCATCATAAGTATAGCTGGACCAATTATGGGCAATACAACATATACAATTTCTATGAAATCTAAAAAGAACCCTAGCAAGAACATTAATACCATAGTTATAATTATTGCTGTTACTACACCTCCTTGAATACTCATTAAATAGTCTGCGACTATCTCATCACCACCAAATCCTCTAAAAACCAAACTAAACATGGCGGCACCTATCAAAATAGTAAATACCATTGAAGTGGTTTGCGCCGTAGATACTGCAACCTCTTTTAATATTTTAATATTTAATTGCTTTCGCGAGTAAGCTAATATCATAGCACCTATTGCTCCTACTCCTGCTGACTCTGTTGGAGTTGCTAAGCCCGCTAATATGGAACCTAAAACTGCAAAAATTAAAAATAGTGGAGGAATTAATACTTTTATAACTCTGTTTCTTAATTCCACAAAATTTACCATATCTCTTTCAGATTTAGGAATAGCTGGCATATTTTTAGGATATATATTCGCATATATTATTTGCCATAATATATATAAAAATACTAAACATAATCCAGGAAGTAATGCTCCCATAAATAAATCAGTTACCGAAACAGCTTCAGGTGCAAAATTTCCTTTAGCTAATTGTGCCTGCTGATAAGCAGCAGATATTTGATCGCCTAATAATATAAGTACAATTGACGGAGGTATTATTTGTCCTAATGTTCCTGCGGCACATATAGTTCCACAAGATATTGATGCGGCATATCCCTTTTTTAACATTGTAGGAAGAGATAATAATCCCATAGTCACAACAGTAGCTCCTACTATACCTGTAGATGCTGCCAATAAAGCTCCTACTATTGTTACAGAAATACTTAAGCCTCCTTTTAAACTACCCAGTAATTGTGCCATTGTATCTAATAACTCTTCAGCTATTTTAGATCTTTCTAACATCACACCCATAAATACAAAAAGTGGAACAGCTATTAATAAATCATTTGTCATTATTCCATAAATTCTATTAGGTAAAGCTTGAATGAAAGCCATATCGAATAAATTTATAGATGATCCAATTACCCCAAAAATTAAGGCTACACCTGATAAAGTAAAAGCCACAGGAAAACCTATCATTAAGGCTCCTAATAGACTTATCAACATAAATAATATAATTAATTCATGACTAATCATATTATTTGTCACTTTCATTATATTTAATAATTACTTTTAATGATTTAACGATATTTGATATTCCTTGTAGACCAACAAGTAATGCAAAACACCATATAAATGTCTTCATAATAAAAACCAAATGTAAACCTCTTTCTTCTATTGAACCTTCTAATTGAGTCCATGAATTTATCACATAATTCCAAGAAAAATAGAAAATAATAAAACAAACAGGAATTAAAAAGAAAATATTACCAAATACTTCAACAATAGCTTTATTTCGGTCATTCATACGCAAATATAAAACATCCACTCTTACATGTTTATCATTTAATAAAGTCAAACCTCCACATAATAGAAAAACAGCTGCATACATAAATCTTACTGATTCCTGCATCCAAATAAAACCTATACTAAATCCATACCTTAGAATAACAACTAGAACAGTTACGAGAACCATAAATAATGTTAGCCAGCAAACTGTATTACCTACAATTTTGTTTAAATTGTTTATTAGTTTTTCAATTTCTTGGAAATTTATCACAGTCAGAGTTTTAGATTCTCGTTTTTTTATTAATGGGTCAATAAACGCACCTAAAATTAATCCTAAAGATGCTATAATAGAAGCATACATTCCTATTCCCAAAAATTTAAAAATATCTGCACCTCTATCAGGCGCTACTTGAATAAAGTAATAAATAAACCACAGAGTAAAAATTACTCCTGAAAATATAGAAAAATTTCTTGTGTCTATATCTCTAATATTCATAAATAAAATAATGACGGATAATAACGGGAACATATAAATTAAATAATAGAAAAAAGGTATACTCGCATCATATTCCTTGTTAATTGCGTTTCCAAATCTGCCAGTATTAGACATAAAACCAATAATTTCATACCCAGAAATAGAAAGAAATATATTCCACCAAGGAAGGAAGAAAGAGACCAATATAATAATAGCACACCAGTTATTCGATTTCTTAAGAAACATTATTTCATTACTCTCTCGTAATACTTCTAACTCGTTTTCTGCCCAAAGTATTCCTTTTTAATTAAATTTATTTGACCTTGGAAATCCTCTAGGAGCTAATCTACCAGATTGAGCTCGTTTTCCAAGCCATAATTTTATATCTTTAAAAGTTTTACGGGTATTATTTATTCTACATTCTATTCCTTCATTTAAATTAAAAGAAATAGCATCTGATAAACCACCTTGTTTGACTTTTTGTAAAATAGTTCCTTTACCTTTTGTTTGAACTGACAATTCATTCAAATTAAAAACTAATAACTTATGGTTCTCGCCAATAACAGCTATGTGATCATGAAAATCTTCTATAATCCTAAATACTTGCACTTTATCATCTTTGTTTAATGAAAATACTTGTTTCCCTAATTTAGTAAGTCCTAATATATTTTTCATAGATGGTATAATAAAACCTTTATTTTGATATGATGAAATTAATACCTTTTTATTATCTTTATATTTCATTATTGATACAATAATTTCTTCAGCACCCAGCTCTAAAAACATTCTAATAGGAGATCCAAAACCTTTTGCTATTGATAAATTAATTGGACTAATAGTAAATACTCTACCTAAAGATGAACATAGTAAAAATTTGTCATTATTGTTTCCTTTTATAATAAAATTTTCTGCATCCCCTTCTTTATATTTTAATGAAGAATCTTTTTCATGACCTTTAATAATTTGTATCCAGTTATTTTGGGACAAGGCTATGGTACAAGGCTCAGAAATAATTTCATCTTCTTCTAATTCAAAACTTTCTATAGGTTTGAAATCAATAGTAGTTCTTCTATTTGAAATTGAATTATCTTTAATAAAAAATGTTTTTAATGTCTTTATTTCTTCATTAATTTTAGCTTTTTGTTTTTCATCCGAATTTAACAATTCTTTTAAACTTTTTATTTCATTCACTATATTTTTCTTTTCTTCTATTATAGCATTTTCTTCTAATCTTTTTAAAAACCTTAAACGTAAATTTAGAATTGATTCTGCTTGATTTTCATTCAACTTCCATTTTTTCATTATTATGGATTTTGGGTCATCTTCATTTCTAATAATTTCAATAATTTCATCTAAATTATCATAGACAATCAAATACCCATCAAGTATCTCTTTTCTATTCGTTGCTACTTTTAATCTATTTTTACTAAACCTTTTTAAAACTGTTTGCCTATGAGAAATAAACTCTAATAAAACTTCTTTGATATTCATTACTCTAGGAAAGTTTGAAGAGTCTAGAACATTCATATTAAGGCTAATTTTAATCTCTAAGTCCGTTAAACTAAACAATTTATACATTAAATGGTCAGCCTTGACATCTCTAGTTCTTGGAATAATTTTTATTCTTATTTCATCGGTAGACTCATCAATGACATCCAATAAACTAGCTACTTTTTTAGAAGATACTAACTCTTCAAGTTTTTCAATTACACGAGTTTTAGTAACACTCCAAGGTATTTCATAAACAATGATTTCGTACTGTCCACGACTCTTATTTTCAGTTTTCCATTTCGACCTTAACCTAAAAGAACCTTTGCCAGTTTCATAACATTTTTTTATTACATCATAAGTATCAACTATACAGCCCCCTGTTGGTAAATCTGGGCCTTTTATATATTTTAATAAAGAATTAATACTTGCATTAGGGCTTTTTAATAAATGTTTAAGGGCATCTAATATTTCAATAATATTATGAGAAGGTATGTTTGTTGCCATTCCAACAGCTATCCCTGAAGCTCCATTAGCTAGTAAATTTGGAAATAATGTAGGTAAAACTAATGGTTCAATATACTCCCCGTCATAAGTAGAAACAAAATCAACCGTATCTTTATCTATATTATCTAGCATCAAAGAAGCAATATTAGTCAGTTTTGCTTCAGTATAACGCATCGCGGCAGCTCTATCCCCGTCAATACTTCCAAAATTACCTTGACCATCTACTAAAGGGTAACGTACAGAAAATTCTTGTGCCAATCTTACCATTGCATCATAAACAGCTTGATCACCATGAGGATGAAATTTTCCAATGACATCACCAACAACTCTAGCGCATTTTTTAAAACCTGTTTCTGGATTCATTTTAAGTTCTAACATTGCATAGAGAAGTCGTCTATGTACTGGCTTTAAACCATCTCTAACGTCAGGCAAAGATCTAGACATTATCGTTGACATTGCATAAGAAACATACCTATCTCCAAGAGCATCATTAAAAGCAATATTTCTTATGACTTGTTTGTTTTTATCTTCCATTTAAACCCGTGAAAAAATTTTAATCTAAATTAATTTTATGTATCTCATTAATAAACCTATCTCTAGATCCAGGCAACTTTAATCCTAACATAGAAAGATGTTTTTTAAGAAAAAAACTAGTTAAATTTATACCATCTATGATACTATTTTTATCTATATTAGAAATATTTGAATTAACTAAAAATCTTGGTAAAGCAAGTAACCTTTTTTTCCAAACTCCTGCAGCACTTGCTGATATTGCCCTACCAGTTTTAGGAGAAACAAACGACAAATCTTCCTTTTGTCCCGTAACTGCACAAGATGTCAAATCAATACCATACCCAAGCTCAGCTAAAAATTTTAGTTCCCACCTAATATAAGCGCACAACCAATCAAAATTATTATAATTTACTATTTTTAAAAAATGTAGACTTTCTCTATACAAATTTTTGTATGATTCTCTTTCTGGTAAAAAGTTATTCTGCATTTCGCAAAATGAATTTAATGCCAATAAATTTAGCGGATTATCAAAAAAGTTATAAGAATACGACTTTATCAACTCGCATCTATAATATCCTAATTGATCTTCTAACCTACCTGTCCAAGTTAAATCAAGAACATTACCTATTTCATAAATAAAACTATTTTTTTTAGTAACTTTATGTCTTACAAAACCTGAGTGTTTTCCATGTTTCAAAGTTAAAACACTTAAAATTAAACTATTATCACCATGTCTTCTTGAAGATAATATTAACCCTGTATCATCCCATTTCATAATTACTACACATTAAAATCTAAGCCTAAATATTTGTAATATTCAGGCGAATTATCCCAATTGCGATTTACTTTTACATACAAGAAAATATGTACTCTTTTATCCATCATAAGTTCTAATTCTTTTCTTACAATACTTCCTACAGCTTTTAAATTATATCCATTTGTCCCAATTAATATTTTTTTTTGTCCTAATTTATGAACAAAGATTAATATATCTATTCTAACAGATCCATCATCCAATTCATTCCAATCTTCAGTCTCTACTGTTAATCCATATGGTATTTCTTGATGCAATCTATCCATCAGTTTTTCTCTAACCAATTCTGAAGCAATAAATCTATATGGAATATCTGTAATTTGATCTTTAGAATAATGCCAGGGTCCAATGGGAATATTATTTACTAAATAATTTTTTAATTCTAATATACCATTTCCTTTTAAAGCTGATAAATAAAAATATTCATTACAATTAAAGTGTTCTTTTACAACTGATGTTATTTTTAATAAAGAAGAATGATTAACTTTATCAATTTTATTAATAATACATATTAAATTTGAAGGTTTTTTTTTCTTTAAATAATTAGATATTATTATTGTATTTTTATTTATTGTATTAACTGCCTCTAGTATTAATAAAGTTATATCGCTATGTTCAATACTTTTCCATGCACTATTAATCATTGCTTTATCTAACTTTCGGTTCGGTTTAAATATACCTGGAGTATCAATAAAAATTATTTGAGAATTTCCTATTGTTAAAATTCCTTTTAAAGAATTTCGAGTAGTCTGAACTTTTCTAGACATTATTGAAATTTTTTGACCTACTAACTTATTTAACAAAGTAGATTTTCCTACATTTGTAGCTCCAATTATATTAACAAAGCCGCATTTATCTTGGTTACTATCCATTAAAATTATTTTTCTTCTTCTATTAAATTCATAATGTTTTTAGCAGCGTCCATTTCAGCATCTTTTTTTGAATTACCTTTTCCAGAAACTATTGGAAATTTATCCAATTTAAGCTTTACACTGAAACTAGGATTGTGATCTTCTCCAGTCTTATTATAATCTAAGTATATAGGATTATCATAATTATGAGCTGCTGCCCATTCTTGTAATATAGATTTTGAATCTTTTGGTGGCTTTTTATAATTTTTAATATGATCTTGCCATATATTCACAATAAATTCTCTAGCAATATTATAATTACTATCTAAAAATACAGCTCCTATTAATGCCTCCATAGCATCCGATAATATAGATTTATTATTATGACCATTAAAATTTACCTTTGCTCCTACCTTGATAAAATTATGTATTCTTAAATCTTTTGAAATTTTTAATAAAATATCTCCACTAACCAAAACTGCCAGTCTTTTAGCTAAATCTCCTTCAGATTCATTTTTATAATTTTCATATAAAATATCAGTAATTACTAATCCTAACACTCTATCACCTAAAAACTCTAATCTTTCAAAATCATTATTTTTTTTATTGTCAAAACTAGTATGCTTTAATGCAGAATCTAATAACTCAATATTTTTAAATTTATATTTAATAATATTTTCTATTTCTCGAATATTTTTCATAAACTAAATTCTTTTAAAGATACGTTCTAGTCTAACAGATGAAGGCCACAACCATATTTTCCATAAAGGAGTAGACCTATCTCTTGAATAAAAAATTAATTGCGCTCTACCAATTAAATTTTCATAAGGAACATAGCCGAGCTTATTTAATATTCTACTGTCAGAGGACTGGTCTCTATTATCACCCATTGCAAAAAAGTGCCCTTCTGGAACCTCATATACTCCTGTATTATCTAACATACCATTCGGTTCAGAATCTAATACACTGTAAATAAAATCATCAGAGATTATTTCCTCATATCTGTCATATGTATGAAAAATATTGTATCTATCTCTTGCTCTCCAAGTCCCCTTAGATGTGCGTTCAATTTCTTTACCATTAAGATATAGCATGCCATTTTTAATTTGTACTTTGTCGCCAGGAAGTCCAATTATTCTTTTTATATAGTCAATTTTTGTATTTTTAGTATATCTAAATACTGCAACATCTCCTCTTTCAGGAAATTTTCCAAATATCCTCCCACTAAAATTTGGGAAACTTAATGGGAAAGAATATTTACTATATCCAAATGAATATTTAGAAACGAATAAATAGTCCCCTTCTAGCAAGGTAGGCTTCATAGATCCAGAAGGAATACTAAAAGGTTCAAAAGCTAAGCTTCGTATAACTAGTGCAATTAAAATTGCAATAATAAATGTTTTTATATTTTCATACCAAAAATTTTTTTTTGCAGAATTTTTATTATTATTTTTTTTGTTAAATATTTTTATACTCATCTTCAATACTTCTCCTTAATTTTTGAAGAAATAATAACAATAGCCATAGCTAATTTTTTATCATCAGTAATACTAACTTCTACTATAGGTGAAGAATTAGAAGGACAAATACTTTTTAATATTTTTAATGCTCCCCCATATAATTTTATTGTTGGCTTGCCAGATGGTAAATTTACTATTTCTATATCTTTATAAAATACTCCTTTTCTAAAACCAGTCCCTAAAGCTTTAGATAAAGCTTCTTTTGCAGCAAATCTTCTTGCATATGAATCTTCAGATTTTAATCTTTTTTCACACTTTTTAATTTCGTTCTTCGTATAGATTCTATTCTTAAATCTTTCACCAAATCTATCAATAGTTTTAGCAATTCGATTTGCATCGCATATATCTTGTCCAATTCCAATAATCATAACTAAGAATTTATAATCTTTTTCATTTTTTTTATGGCCTCCTCTAAACTCATAAAAATAGCTTCTCCAATTAAAAAATGACCAATATTCAATTCACTTATGAAAGATATATTTGCAATACTTTTTACATTATTAAAATTTAAACCATGACCTGCATGTATTTCAATATTATTTTCATAAGCGTACTTTGCTGCGGTCTCTATTCTTTTCAGCTCTTCGTTTTTATTCTTTAGATTACTATATAGACCAGTATGCAATTCTATTATGTTTACTCCTAATTTTATTGCCGCATTAATTTGTTCATAACTTGGATCTATAAATAATGAAACATCAATATCATTAGATTTACATTCTAATAATATTTTTTCTAAGACTAATAGTTTTTCATTACTTATTTTAGATATTTCTAATCCTCCCTCAGTCGTAATTTCACGTCTTTTTTCAGGTACTAAACAAACCCTTTCAGGTTTAGCTTCAAGAGCTATATCTAACATTTCTAATGTAGGAGCCATTTCAAGATTTAAAGGTAAATCAATATTATTTTTAATATTTTTTATATCTATATCAGAAATGTGTCTTCTATCTTCTCTCAAATGAGCAGTAATACCATCTGCGCCCGACAAACAAGCAATTTCTGCAGCACGGATTGGATCAGGATGTATACCACCTCTTGCATTTCTAATGGTTGCCACATGATCAATATTAACGCCTAAACGCATTTTACTCCTTTACTTCTTTAATATAGTTAATTTAAATCTTCTCTTTTGGTAATTAATTACGATATTTTTAATAAAAATATATGATATTACAGCAGATATAATACATGTAAATAAAGAACCATATAAAATAGCTGGTAAAAAGTATAACCCTTCTAAAGAATTTAAAAAATTATTAACATTTCCATCAATCAATATAGAAAGCATAGATGATAAAATTAAAATAAACTCATTGTATACAATTTCTATATTAAAAGGTATAGCTTCGCCTGAATTAAAAATATAATTTCCAATTTTATAATTTAATAAAATAATAAATGGAAAGGTCCAAGGATTACCAATAAAATTTCCAATGATTGAGGCTGCTATACTTCCGCCAAATAACCAGGAACAAAAAATACCAATTAAAAAATGCACACCAAAAAATGGTGTCATAGCAGACATTATTCCAAAAGAAAAACCTAATGCAATTTTATGAGGGCTACCAGGCAATCTTTTAATTCTTAATGAAATATATTTAATTAATCTATTCCATCCTGATTTAGGCCATACAAAAGCATATATTTTCTCAATAAAATTTACTTTTTTTCTTGATCTAAATAGCATTATAACCCTGGTCTACTGCCAGGTTTTACTGCAGGTAAATTAATCAAATCTTCTGGTAAGTTATCAGGAGGAAAATTTGGGATATTTAAATTAGCTAAGGTTATTAATGGAACTCCTAAATTAACTTTATCTCCCCCTCTATTTATTAAAGCTGCCTCAGCAACTATGTTTCCTCCTAATTTTTCAATACATTTAAAACATTCTAAAGAAGATTTACCCGTAGTAACAATATCTTCAACTACTAAAATTTTATCATTTTTTTTTATTTCAAAACCTCTTCGTATAGAAAACTCTCCATCTTTACGTTCTGCAAAAATATTTTTTAACCCTAAATGTCTTGAAAGTTCATATCCGACAATTACTCCTCCCATAGCAGGTGATACAATCAAATCAATCTTATTAATATCTATATTTTTTTTAACTTTATAGGCCAAACTTGAGCATAATTTCTCTCCAATTTTTGTATCTGAAAAAACTAAAGCTGATTGTAAGTACATTTTACTATGTAAACCTGACGATAAAATAAAATGACCTTCTAAAAGCGCTCCTATAGATTTATATATATTTAACACTTCATCTTGGTTTAGCTCAGTCATATTATTTTCCTACTCATTATTTTCTTTAACCCTTTTAACCTCATAAATATCAATATTAGCTCTTAAACCAATTATAATATCATTTAAATGATTAATATCATTTACTTCAATGTCTATAGATAATTTGAAAAAATCTTCAGACCTTAAAGTAACTAATAAATTTGTAATATTTCCTCCGTATTCAGCAATTATATTAGTTAACGTGTTTAAACTTCCAGTTTTGTTTAATAAAGTTACTATTATTCTTCCTAGACTATTTTCTCTTGTTTTCTGGCTCCAGCTAACATCTACCCAAATTTCTGGATTATCTGAATATCTTTCTAATGTAACACAATCTAGCGTATGAATAGTAACACCTTTGCCCTCTGTCATTAACCCAACTATCCTCTCACCATATAATGGATAACAACATTCTGCGGTGTGAATTGCAATACCTGGCTTCAATCCTTTTAAAGAAATACTTTTATTATTTTTATTTCTTGAAGTATATATTGACTCATTTAATTTAGGTCTTTTAGGTAAAATAATATTAGTTACATCTGAACTTGTAATTTCCGATTTTCCTAATGCAATAAATAATGACCTTCTACTTTTATAATTTAATCTTTTCAAAACAGGGTCAATTAACTTATCACTGAATATTTTATTTTTTGATATAAATTCATTTTCAATAATAGATCTACCTAGTTTCATAAACTCTTTTTCATCATTATCTCTTAAGAACTTATTTATGTATGTTCTTGCTTTTCCTGTAACTGTAAAATTTAACCAAGATACTTGGGGCGACTGAGCTTCTGATCTAAGAATCTCAACTTGATCTCCATTTGATAAAATAGTTTGCAATGGTGCTGCTCTACCGTTAATTTTTGTACCTACACATTTCTCTCCGATTTTAGAATGCACCGCAAATGCAAAATCAATGGCGCTTGAACCTTTTGGCATCCTTATCAAATCACCTTTAGGAGTAAAACAAAATACTTGATCAGAATAAAGCTCCATTCTTGTATGCGATAATAGTTCATCTGTTCCTAAAGAATTAGAAATAATCTCAGATAATTCTTTAAACCAATTTAAGCTAACCTTATCATTTTTTAATTGATTAGCAGCTTTCAATTTATAATTCCAATGTGCTGCCACACCAAATTCATTTAATTCATGCATTTTTATAGTTCTTATCTGTATCTCTATTGATTTACCATATGGACCTATAACAGAGGTGTGTATTGAAGAATAGCCATTAGCCTTAGGAGTAGATATATAGTCTTTAAATTTACCGGGAATCATTGGCCATTTTTTATGAATATCTCCTAATACTCTATAACAATCTGAAACATCCTTACAAATAACTCTAAATGCATATATATCAGAAATATTTTCAAATGAAACCGAAGTATCTTTCATTTTTTTCCATATAGAATATATACTTTTTTCTCTACCTTGAATTTCAATAATATTTTTATCCCTTTTAAATTTTGAATTAATCTCTCTAATTATTTTTTTAACTAATTGATTATCTTGACTTCTTAAAAAGTCTATTCTTTTATCTAACGAGGATTTTACAGAAGCATTAGTTTGAGAAAATGCTAAATCTTCTAACTCTTCTCTCATATGTTGCATACCTATTCTTGCAGCCAAAGGAGCAAATATATCTAGAGTTTCTTGAGCAATTCTTATCTTTCTTTGTTTAGAGTCTATATATTTAATTGTTCTCATATTATGCAATCTATCTGCTAATTTTACTAACAAAACTCTGATATCTTTTGACATAGCTAATAAAAACCTACGAAAATTTTCAGCTTCTCTTAACTCAATTTGTGGTAATTCAATTTTTGATAATTTAGTAACACCATCAACTACCCTAGCTATTTCCGCTCCGAATAATTTTCTAATCTCTGCTCGAGTAGCTACACCATCTTCAACAGTATCATGTAACAAAGCAGCAGTTACACAAATCCAATCTAACTTAAAATCAACTAAAATATTAGCTACTGCTAAAGGATGGAAAAAATATGGATCTCCTGAATCTCTTTTTTGTTCTTTATGTCTTTCTCTAGAAAAATCAATGGCATTTGATAAAACGTCTTTTTTGAGTCTTGGATCATATAATGATAATTTATGAATAATACTATATGGTGCCTTATTATTTTTTGAAAAATCTGTATCGAGTTTAGTTAACTCCATATATTAATACCAATATAATATTTATATATCTTCATACCTATCTTGAACTTGAATATTAAACTTAGCTAAATTATTTTCTAACTCCGTTTTAGGACTATCTTCATTAGTTTCTTCATTATTATCTTCTTCATGGTCTGATACTTCATCATCTATTATTTGAGTCTGCATTGAGCTTATTAAGCCCTCTCTTAAATTATCAGAAGAAATACTTTCCTCAGCTATTTCTCTCAAAGAAACAACTGGGTTCTTATCATTATCTCTAGGCACGGTAAGTTCATCTCCTGCTGATATTTCTCTTGCTCTATGAGCAGATAATACTATCAAATCAAATCTATTTTGAACTTTTTCAATACAATCTTCTACTGTAATTCTTGCCATTTTTTAACCTATAATTTTTAAAAGCCTGTATAGCTTATTATTAATATTTGTAAACTATTATTTATTTACTTTTATAGCCTTATTAATACTATATCTATTAATTTTTACCAACAAACTTTTTATATTTTTATTATTTCTAGGATGAACCCAATTAGGTTCAATTTCACAAAGAGGCTTTAAAACAAAATCTCTTTCATTAATTTTAGGATGAGGAAGCGATAGCAATCTATGATTTATCAACTCTTTTCTACAATCTATAATATCTAAATCCATTATTCTTGGTATATTCCTATATTTTGTTCTTTTACGACCAAAAATATTTTCAATATTTTGTAAAATTGATAAAATTTTAAACGCTGAATAAGTAGATTCAATTTGTATAACTCTATTATAATAAGAGGGACCTAAACCAGACGGCATAGGTTTGCTCTTGTAGATACTTGATTTTCTAATAACTCTCAAACCACTATAATTTAGGTAATAAAGAACTAAATCAATATTTTTATTTGGGGAACTCATATGCCCTCTTAAATTTGAACCTACCCCAATAAATATTTTCTTGTTATTATTCATATAATTGTTCTTGTTGATATAATTATATATATACTAAAACTAGTATATTTTTTGAAGAGTTTGTAGTCATGAATACAAATAAAAACAATATTTATCCTAATAAGGACTGCAACCTTTGCCCTAGATTATTTCTGTATAGAAAAAATAATATTGATAATAATCCCAACTGGTATAATGGAGCCGTTGATTCTTTTGGAAGTATAAATTCAGAAATATTAATTGTTGGTCTTGCACCAGGTTTAAAAGGTGCTAATAAAACAGGAAGGCCATTTACAGGAGACTATGCAGGAGATTTATTATATAACACATTAATAAAATTTGGTTTAGCTAAAGGAAAATACCTATCTATTAAAAATGATAATTTAATATTAAAAAATGTCAGAATAACAAATAGCGTTAGATGTGCACCTCCTCAAAATAAACCTAATGCTGACGAAAAAAAAGAATGTAGAAAATTTTTAGTTTCAGAGATTAAAAATATGAAGAATTTAAAAATAATTTTATCTTTAGGGAGAATCGCCCATGAAGAAATTCTTAAAAGTTATAAACTAACCTTAAACAAATTTAAATTTAATCATGGAAGCATTCATAAATTAAATAACAATATTAAACTAATCAATAGTTACCACTGTTCTAAATATAACACGCAAACTAAAAGGTTAACAGAACAGATGTTTGATAATGTAATAAAAAAAATTGTAATAAATTTTGGTTCTATAAATTAGCGTTAATTTCATTTACCAATTTCTTTGATAATGGTGAAACAAGACTAGAATAAGATTTAATAAGAGTACCATCATTTTTAATTAAGTATTTATGAAAATTCCATTTAGGAAGAAACTTAGTCCCATATTTTTGTTCTATCAGATTATAAAAATGGTGTTTGTTTTTACCAACTACGCTTTGCTTTGCCATAATCGGAAAGCCTATACCATAAGTACCCTCACAAAAATCTTTAATTTCCTTATTAGAACCCGGTTCTTGATTACCAAAATCATTAGAAGGTATAGCTATTATTAATAATTGATCCAAGTCATATTTTTCGTTTAATGACTGCAAATGAGCATATTGTTTTGTAAAACCACAAAAACTAGCCGTATTAACTATTAGTATTAATTTACTATTTACATCTTTTAAAGAAAATACATCACCATTTATATCTTCGAATACAATTTCGTTTAAATTTAATTTCTCACCATTAGCCTTAGAAATAAAACCCAAAACAATAAAAAAAATATAAAATAAGTGTTTAAATCTCAACATATACAACCTACGATATTAAATTTATATCAGATCAATTAGTCTTTATTTCTTAAAAGCCTTAATTTCTCCCTTTGCCAATCTTTTTGTTTTTCATAAGCCCTTTTATCATGATCTTTTTTACCTCTTCCAAGACCTAATTCAACCTTAGCAAAACCTTTGTTGTTAAAATAAATTTTTAAAACAACTATACTAAGTCCTTTTTTTTGAACGCTTCCACTTAATTTTCTTATTTCTTTTTTATGTAATAATAGTTTACGAGGCCTTAAAGGAGAAAAATCTTTTTGATTACTAGAATGAGTATACTCTGAAATATGACAATTTATTAACCATAATTCTTCATCTCTAGGATCCGCGTAAGAATCCCCTATATTAGCTTTTCCAATTCTAAGAGATTTGATTTCAGAACCAGTTAATTGAATACCAGCTTCATATTTTTCTAAGATTTCATATTCTCTATTAACTCTTCTATTTATAATAGTTGGAGCCATCACTAATTTTTACTAATCAGCTGCAAATTTATCATGGCCGATTTTACAAGATTTCTCGTACTTTCTGAGACTTTAACTAAAGGCAATCTAATATTCTCCTCACATAATCCCAATAATGAGGCTGCATATTTAACGGGAGCAGGGCTAGTCTCAACGAACAAAGAGGAATGAAGGCCCATTAAACTTTCCTGAAGAGATCTTGCTTCATTAATTTTGTTTGCCTTCCATAAAGTAAAAAATCTAGACATCAAACTTGGAGCTATATTTGCTGTAACTGATATTATACCGTCTCCTCCAGCAGCCATAAAAGGAAGCACTGAAGGGTCTTCCCCAGAAAACTGTATAAACTCTCTTCCTTGTAATTCGTTTCTTAATAAAGTTGGTCTGACTAAATCATTACTTGCATCTTTAGTTCCTATAATATTAGTTAATCTAGACAATTTAGACATAGTATCTATAGACATATCTACCACAGACCTACCAGGGATATTATATATGAATATAGGCAAATCCACCGAGTCATTTATTGCTTTAAAATGTTCATACATTCCTTCTTGAGTTGGTTTATTATAATACGGCATAACTATTAATGCTGAATCTGCACCAGCCCTTTTCGCATATCTGGTAAGGCTTATTGCCTCCTCAGTAGAATTTGAACCAGTTCCTGCCATAACAGGAACCCTATTATTAGCCACTTCTATAGTTAAATCTATTACTCTCTTATGCTCCTCATGAGTAAGTGTAGGTGATTCCCCAGTAGTACCACAAGGAACTAAACCATTAGTACCTTCTGAAATTTGCCAATCTATAAATTTTTGAAATTTGTCCTCATCTATTTCATTATTTAAAAAAGGAGTTATTAATGCAACGAATGAGCCCTGATAATTTGCAATCATTATTTTATCCAAATAAGTTATTAGCATTCAATTAAAAAATATTTATACTATCTTCATGTATAAAACTTTAAAAACTATTTATAAAAAATCTAAAATAATTACTAGCATAATTTTAATTATATTTACACTACAGACAAAAATTTTATTTGCCCAAAACAATAGCAACAATATAGATACCAGTGATTTAAAAGAAATTATTAATCTAGTTGAAAAAAATAAATTAAACAAAGCAATACAAATCGCTAATAAAAACAATTCAGTTGATTTAATCAATTTAATCAATTGGATTTATATTTTTACTGAAAATGAAATTGAAATTGAAGAACTTATTAAAATGTATGAAAAATTTGAAGATTGGCCAAAAGCAAATCTTATTAAAGTATTAATTGAAAAAAAAATTGGTTGGGAGTCTAACAACATTAGTCATTATCAATTTATAAATGAAAATAAACCTGTTTCTGCATTAGGTAATATAAAATTAGCAAACTATAATTTTAAATCTATAGACATGAAGCAAATTATTATAAACAACTGGATAAATAATAGTTTTTCAAAAAATGATGAAAAATTTATAATGAGTAATTATAAAAACTTATTTGATAATAATATAAAATATAAACGATTAGACTACCTTATTTGGAATAAAAAATGGTCTTCAGCATACAGACAATTAAAAGAAATAAATTCAGACTACTCGAATTTATATAAAGCTAGAATTAAACTTTCAAGAAAAGAATATGGTGTAGATGCTGCCATAAAAAAAGTTCCTGAATACTTAATAAATGATGAGGGATTAACATATGAAAGAGTAAAGTGGAGAAGGCATGCAAAACTTAGTAGTTCGCTTGATATGCTATCTAATTATTTAGGTAAAAACGAAAAGTTAAAATATAAAGAAAAGTGGTGGACTGAAATTATTATTCACACTAGAAAACTGCTGAAAGAAAAAAAATATTTAGAAGCGTATAACTTACTTTCAAATCATAAACAAACTAATACATATAATTTAAGCAGAGCAGAATGGTTACTAGGTTGGATTGCCTTAACACATTTGTCCAAACCAAAAGAAGCACAAAAACATTTTAGTAATCTTGAAAAAATTGTAAATATGCCAATTTCTGTTGCTAGAGCAAACTACTGGCTAGCTATTACAGAAAAAGAACTAGATAATAATGCTTTAGCAAATGAATATTTTGAAAAAGCTGCGGTACATAACTCTACCTATTATGGTCTTTTGGCTGAGCAAGCTATAAAAAAAGAAGGTTCGATTAATTTTATTAATTTACAATCTAAAAACATTATATATGAAAAAAATGAATCTATATTTTATTCGTTAAGACTTTTAGCTAGAGCAAATGAAAAAAAATATAGTGCTAAATTTATTAATGGTTTATTTCAGCAAAATATTTCTGAACAAGATATTATAAATATTTTAAAAATTTTTGAAGAAGAAAAGAGACCTGATTTACTAGTAAAAGCCTGTAAAAAAGCAGTTAGGCTTAATATTAAATTCCAAAATTGTTTATTTCCTTATCCAAACAATATAAAAATAAATGAAGCTACTCAATATATTGATACAGCACTTATATTTGCCATTATTAAACAAGAAAGTGAATTTTATACTGGTGCAATTAGTAGAGCTGGCGCTAGAGGTTTAATGCAAATTATGCCATTTACTGCAAAAATAACTGCAAAATCTCTAAATATTAAATATGATAAAGACAAGATTTTAAGTGATGCAGAATATAATATTAAAATCGGAAGTAAATATTTTTCTCAATTATATCAAGAATTTGATAATTCTATAATTTTATCTATAGCCGGTTATAATGCAGGCCCAGCAAATGTAAGAAAATGGCTAAAAATTTATGGAGACCCTAGAAATGAAGAAATAAGTTATATTAATTGGATAGAATCAATACCATTTTCAGAAACTAGAAACTATGTACAAAGAGTTATAGAAAATTACGTAATTTATCAAAAAGTTATATTAAATAATAGAATTAATAGCCTTAAATCAATAAATGAAATAATAAATAATGGTTAAATTTGATACAGTTAAATACTCTGACATATTGCATGCTAAAAAGGTTATATCTAGTAACGTTATTGAAACCCCTCTAATATATGATTTTATGCTTAGTAAAAAATACAAAGCAAATATCTACTTTAAGTTAGAAAATATTCAAAGAACCGGCTCATTTAAAATTAGAGGAGCACTAAATAATATTCTAAATTCTAAATCTAAAATAAGTAAAAATGGAGTCTTAGCCTGGTCTTCTGGAAATCATGCTCAGGGAGTTGCGGAAGCTGCCTCAATATTTAGCATTAAATCTACAATTATAATGCCTAAGGATGCTCCTCAAGTAAAAATTTTAGGAACAAGATCAAGAGGATCCAAAATAATTTTTTATGACAGAAATAATCAAAATAGAGAAGAAATTGGTTATGAAATTGCGAAAAAAGAACAACTTAAAATTATTCCTCCCTATGACCATAAACTTACTATTGCAGGACAAGGAACAGTAGGATTAGAAATAGTAAAACAAATGAAGGCATTTAAATTAATTCCTGATAACATATTAGTGCCCACTGGAGGAGGAGGATTAATATCAGGAAGTGCTATTGCTATTAAAGAAAATTTTAAAGATTGTAATATTTTTTCTGTAGAACCTAAGAAATTTGATGATTATGCTAGATCCTTGAAATTAAATAAAATTGTAAAAAATAAATCTAATAATAAATCAATATGTGATTCATTGTTATCAAATAAACCTGGAATGATTACTTTTAACATAAATAAGTTTCTAATTAAAAAAGGTGTATCAGTAAATGAAAAACAGGTACTAGAAGCAATAAGATATGCTTATAATAATTTAGGAATTGTTGTTGAACCAGGTGGTGCTGTAGGTCTAGCAGCTATATTAAATAAAAAAATTGATTTAAAAAACTCAACTACTGTTGCAGTATTATCTGGGTCAAATATTGATCCAAAAATTTTCAAAAAATCTTTAACTCTTTAATTCATCTATTAACCAATCCAATTGTGATAAATCAGATTGTTGTACAATATTAAACTTAGTATAATTCTTGTAATCAATATTTTTAATATTTAAATAAATACCACCTTTTAAATTTGCATTGTAACCTGCATCTATGTCTGTCAATTTATCACCTACTATCCATGACCGCGACAAATCAATATTAAGTTTTTTTTCTGCTTCTTTAATCATACCCGTATCAGGTTTACGCCATAAATTATTATCTTTCTGATACTTAGTTAACCCTTCTGAATGATAAGCACACGCGCATACCATATCTAAATATATATTATGTTGTTTTAATTTTTTTCTAATAGTAATTTCAACCTCATAAAATTCTTTCCATGAATAATACCCCCTTCCAATTCCAGACTGATTTGTTACTACAATAACTGGAATTAAATTATCATTGCACTTTTTAATAAAGGAACAAGATAATTCTATAAGTTGAATATTTTTTGGATTACTTAAATAACCCTTATCTTCAATAAAAGTGCCATCTCTATCAATAAATAAAGCAGGTTTTCCATTATAATTATTTTTGGTTAGAACTTCAGACCATAGGCCAATTCCATCAATTAATTTTGATTTAATGTTCATTTATATTTTAATAATCCTTGTAGGACTTTTCTTCTATTAGGTCTGAATTTAGTAATAAATTAATCTCCATTTTTACTTTTGATCTTTGATCATTTGTTATATATACCGACCGAGCTAACTTAATAAAATTTTCATCAAAAATTTTATCACGCTCACAATCTCTGATATCGTCTTCAATATTCCATAAATCTAAATTAATCTTCTTAAGTCTACTTTTTAAGTCTTCAATACCCTCTATGCTTTTAAAATTTAAGTTAAATATATTCATTAATAAAGAATATTCATGAGAAATATTTTTTAATTTTAATTCATCTTTAATAAATTGTTTTTTAATCTCAAGAATGGTTATTTTATCAATAACTTCCCCTGGTGATACTGGAACTAAAATTTCATCTTTCATTTTTTT
>CEUQ01078426.1_pt1 | contig 21438 bp, 22 predicted proteins | sample 361491 | NCBI WGS metagenome assembly CEUQ01 (sample SAMEA2622796, study PRJEB7988) | marine metagenome | biome: marine biome (ENVO:00000447); feature: marine epipelagic mixed layer (ENVO:xxxxxxxxx); material: "saline water (ENVO:00002010), including plankton (ENVO:xxxxxxxx)" | depth 120 m | reverse complement strand
GTATGCTTGTGCCCTTTATTTGTTATAAACAAAATAACTACTAAATATAAAAGAGAAAATTAATAAATATGTATGACAATGAATCTTTAATAGTAAATGACGTAACTCACTTTTATAAAAAAACTAAATCTATAAATAATTTTAGTTTAAGAGTTAAAAAGGGTGAAGTTGTAAGTTTGCTAGGTCCAAGTGGGTGCGGTAAGACTACTTTACTGCGACTTATAGCTGGTTTTGATGATCCTGTTTCCGGGGAAATAATCATAGGTGAAAACATAGTATATGGTTCAAATTATATTTCTACAGAAAAGAGAGGTGTTGGGATGTTGTTTCAAGATATAGCATTATTTCCTCATCTTACTGTGGGAAAAAATATAGGTTTTGCCATTGAAAATAATAAAAATAGAAATGAAGTTATAATAAATTTATTAAAAAAAGTTGGTTTAGAAAAATTTATTAATAGGTATCCAGATACATTGTCTGGTGGTCAGCAACAAAGAGTAGCTTTAGCAAGGGCTCTAGCAAGAAACCCTGAAGTTATGTTATTAGATGAGCCGTTTGCATCTTTAGATACTTGGTCAAAATATGATATTGGTGAAGGCTTAATAAAAATATTAAAGTCATCTAATACTTCTACTTTAATAGTAACACATGATCCTCAAGAAGCTATGAGACTAAGTGATAGAGTTTTAATAATGTTAAATGGCACTATAGTTGATGAAGGAGCCCCTGATAAATTATACAAAAGTTCTAAGCATTCTTTTTCTGCTCGCTTATTGGGACCTATAATGGATTTTAAGGAACAGGAAAAGCAATTAATTTTTAAAGGCATTTTCGGTAAAAAATTTTCTGAAAAAGTTATTAAAGGAAATAATTTTGAATTGTTAATTAGACCAGACGCATTTTCAATTCCTAATGAGAATGAAAAAGGATTTGAATTAGAGATAATATCTTATAAAAATTTAGGATTATTAACAGAATTAGAAATTAATGTTTCAGGAAGCCCTTTAAATATCAAAATATTAGTTTATACAAATATTTTTAATATGTTAATAAATGTTAAAAAATTATTATTTGATAAAGAATGGGCTTTTGTGTTTCCTAAAAGCTAAAATGTGTATATATATAGTCTATGTAAATTAAAGTTTATGTATAATACAATTATGGAAGAGGAGGTATTATAATGAGTATAGGTATTTGGCAAATTGTTTTAATTTTAGCAATTGTTTTGATATTATTTGGTGCGGGTAAGTTGCCAAGAGTAATGGGTGATGTTGCTAAAGGTATCAAGAACTTTAAATCTGGAATGAAAGAAGAAGCATCTGAAGATGAAGATAAGACTGAGGAAGTAGTTTCTGTTAATAAAAGTAAATCGAAAGAAGATTCGAATACAAATTAATTTCTGTCTAAGAAAGGTTCACTAATGCTTGATATAGGATGGACGGAGATATTAATCATTACAGTAATTGCGTTATTTGTTGTAGGTCCTAAAGACATTCCCAAAGTTTTACGAACTATTGGAATATGGATTGGAAAATTTAAATCTATTTCAAGAGATTTTCAAAATACAGTGCATGATGCAGTAAAAGAAGCAGAATTGGATGAAGTAAAAAAACAAATTGAATCGGCTAAGACTGGATTCACAAAAGAAATGACAGAAACAATTGACTCTGAAGGTGAATTGACAGATATGCTTAGAGGTGTTGATGTTGTAGATAAAGATGATAAAAAAAATGAATCAATAAAGAACTCATCTGCTTGGCCTATACCATTGAATGAAAAATCTGATAATAATTTAAAGTCTGAAGAGGAATTGCCAAAAGATGATAAAGAAATTAATACAGAGGAAGATACCAAAAAGCCAGTAGCATAATTCTTAGTGAAGTATAATGACAGACATAAATAATGAAGAAGAAATTGAAAATTCAAAAGCTCCTTTAGTTTCTCATCTAATTGAATTAAGAGATAGGCTTAAGTGGGCGGTTATAGCATTTTTCATTGCTTTTCTAGGCTCTTACTTTGTGGCTGATCATATTTATACTTTTTTAGTTAAACCTCTAGAAATTACTTATAAAGATATGGGCTATGAAAACCCTAGAATGATATATACAGGTCTAACAGAAGCATTTTTCACCTATTTAAAGGTATCATTTTATTCCGCTCTATTTATCTCCTTTCCTGTAATAGCTACTCAAATTTATAAATTTGCGGCACCAGGTCTTTACAAAAATGAAAGACAAGCATTTTATCCTTTTTTAATAGCAACACCTGTATTATTTATATTGGGTGCAGCGTTAGTATATTATTTTATTTTTCCTCTAGCCTGGAAATTTTTTTTAGGGTTTCAAACAACTGGAATTGAGACAGGTTTGGCAATAGAATTAGAAGCAAAAATAAACGAATATTTATCTTTGGTTTTAAAATTAATGTTTGCTTTTGGATTAGCTTTTCAGCTTCCGGTGGCTATATCCTTACTCGCAAGGGCAGGCTTGGTTTCTGCAAAAGGAATGAAAGCGAAAAGAAAATATGCATTTGTAGGAGCATTTGGAGCTGCCGCAATTTTAACACCTCCTGATTTAATCAGTCAGATAGGGTTAGGAATTCCGATTATAATTTTGTATGAAATTTCTATTCATTTAGCTTCAGTGATGGAACGTAAAAGAGCATCTGCTGAAGAGGATATGGTTTCTGATGCTGATAATTCTATAAAAGAAGAAAATAATTTAGATAATGATATTTCTGAAACTGATTATAATGAAGATGATTAATTTTTGAGGATATAAGTTTTGTATGATTTTAAATGGATAAAAGAAAATAGGTTAGAATTTGAAGAAGGTTTAAACAAAAGAGGAACCAAAATAGATTCAAATTTAATTATTGAATTATATGATAAATATGTAAAAAATATATCTAATTTACAAGACTTGCAAAATTCAAGAAATAAGGCTTCAAAAAATATTGGAATTAAAAAGGCTTCTGGTCAAGATGCTTCGAAAGAAATAAATGAGGTTTCGAAATTAAAAATTGAAATTAGTAAGTTGCAGGATGAAACAGATGTTCAATTTCATAATATTAAATCTATGGTCGAAGTTATTCCAAATGTTCCATTTGCAGATGTTCCTATAGGAGATAATGAAAAATATAACCAAGTAATAAAGTCATATGGAAAAAAAAGAAATTTTTCTTTTACACCAAAATCTCATGATGAGTTAGGAATCAATTTAAATATGATGGATTTTGAAAAAGCAGCGGATATATCTGGATCAAGGTTTGTTATATTAAAAAATAAATTGGCGAGATTAGAAAGAGCTTTATCTGCATTTATGTTAGACGTACATACAGAAAAACATAAGTATTTAGAGGTAAATCCGCCATCATTAGTAAGAGATAATTCTTTATATGGAACTGGTCAATTACCCAAGTTCTCTGATGATTTATTTAAAACTTCTTCTGATCATTGGCTTATTCCTACCGCTGAAGTTCCTCTTACTAATCTGGTATCTAATACTATTAATGATTATAAAATTTTTCCTTTAAGATATACTGCGTTAACTAATTGTTATAGGTCAGAGGCAGGATCTGCAGGAAAAGATACTAAGGGCATGATCAGATTACATGAGTTTAAAAAAGTTGAATTGGTTTCCATTTCAATTCCTGAAGAGTCTGAAAATGAGCATGAAAGAATGCTTCTATGTGCTGAGGAAATTTTAAAGCAATTGGATCTTCCTTATCAAGTTGTAAATTTATGTACAGGTGATTTAGGTTTCTCAGCTGCAAAAACTTATGATATTGAAGTTTGGATTCCATCACAAAATGTTTTTAGAGAAATATCTAGTTGTTCAAATTGTAAAGATTTTCAAGCAAGAAGAATGAATGCACGTTTTAGAGATGAAAATAAGGTAATTAGAACCTTGCATACTTTAAATGGGTCTGGTGTGGCAGTAGGCAGAGCGCTTCTTGCTTTATTAGAGAACTATCAAGAGCAAGACGGGTCTATAGTTATTCCGGATGTTTTAGTTCCTTATATGAATGGTTTGAAAAAGATCGAGTAAATGAGTAATAAGAATACTGAGCCACTAATTTTAATTACAAATGACGATGGAGTTGATTCGAAAGGTTTAGAAGTAATTCTTAAAATAGTAAACAATATAACTTCAAATTATATTGTTGTAGCTCCAACAAAAAATTGTTCTGGGTTTGGCCACTCAATAACTTTATCTAGGCCTATTAGATTGTATAAGATAAGAGAAAAATTATATTCTTGTGATGGATCTCCTACTGATTGCGTAATGATTGCATTGTCAGAAATTTTAAAAAATAAAAAGCCCGATCTTCTTATTTCTGGAGTAAATATAGGAGAAAATATAGGCGATGATGTATCATATTCAGGAACAGTAGGTGCAGCTCTTGAAGGTGCTTTTTCAGGAATAAAATCTATTGCAATATCTAAGAATCGGCCACAGCATAATGATAAAGATGACTGGTCTGGGGTTGAGGAATTTATTCCAGATTTTATTGAGAGCTTTATAAAAAATAAAGATATGATAATAAATATAAATATTCCTAATATTTCTAGTAATGATATTAAAGGTACAATATATACAAAACTTGCTAGAAGAAAACCTATGGGTAAATTTTTATATAGAAAAGATTCAAAAGGAACTCCATACTATTGGTTAACAACAGATAGGTCTAAAGTAAATCTTGAACCTAATACAGATATTTGGGCATTAGAAAATAATTATATTTCTTTAACTCCGCTTTGTTTAGATATGACAGATAAGAATTATTTAAAAAATATATGGGACGAGAATAATAGTAAATAATTTAGATGATAGAGTTCTTAAAATGCATTTAATGCTGCGAAAGGCTGGTATAATAGATGATAGAATTTACCAAGCTATATCATTTCTTTCGCGTTCAAATTTTTTACCTTTTAAGTTTGCTGGTCTTGCTGATGAAGACATAAATATTGAGATATTTGAAAATATTTTTGCATCTAAAACTTCAGAAATTGCAAAGATGATACATTTAGGATTGTCAAACAATCATAATACCAAAACTGTACTTGAAATAGGTACGGGATCTGGCTGGCAAACATATATACTGTCAACAATTTATGATAGAGTTTATACAATTGAAATAGATGAAATTGCTTTTGATTTTACTAATAAGATCTTTAAAAATATTAATAATAGAATAGTTTCAAAACTTGGTGATGGAAAAGAAGGTTGGATAGAATCTGCTCCTTATGATGCTATATATATAGATTCATGCTGTGATGTAATTTCAAAAAATATATATGATCAATTAAATAAAGATAATGGAGTTTTAGTTTATGTAAAAGAATTTGATAAAAAACAATACTTTTATTCTTTTTCTACAAATGGTAATTTAAGTGAAGTAAAGTCTCAATTTGAAGTACAAAGAACTAGGATAAATTAAAATATTTTATTATGTTAAGAATTTTAGAAGCTTTAAATAATTATATTGTATATTTTCTGTTTGCTTTAATTTTATTAATTATAGGATGTGAAAAAAGTAAATATATGGCTCCAGTTGTGTATAAAGGTCATGATTCTATAGATAAAATAATAACAAGTAAAACGAAGACTATAATTGTAAAGGAAGGTTATACGCTATTTTCTATTTCTCGAAAAGAAGGTGTTTCAGTGCGTTCAATTATTGAAGCAAATAATCTTAAACCTCCATTTATTTTACATAGTGGCGATGAGTTAATTATTCCATCTGCTTTAGTTCATACTGTTAAGGAAGGGGATTCCTTATGGAAAATTTCAGAATGTTATGGAGTAGATATAATAACTATAATAAATACAAATAATATTAATAATAAGACTATTAGTATTGGTAAAAAATTAATTATTCCATCTAGAAATATTAATGTTCAAAAAAAATGTAATGATGAAGAAAAAATTATAGTTAATAAAAATATTAATATTGATATAGATTCTAATACTTCAAGCGCTAAAGATAAAAAGTTTATTTGGCCTGTTAATGGTAAGGTTTTGTTAAAATTTGGCATTCAACCTAAGGGCATGAGAAATGACGGAGTTAATATAATTGCTGATAAAGGACAACCTGTATTAGCAACTCAAGATGGTAAAGTAGTATATTCAGGAAATGAAATTGAAGCATTTGGTAATTTGATATTAATTAAGCATAATAATAATAGGACGAGTGCTTATGCGCATGTTGATAATGTTGAAGTAGTAAAGGGTCAAATAGTTAAAAAAGGAGAACTAATTGCTAGAGTAGGAAATACTGGTAAAGTTAATAGGCCACAATTACATTTTGAAATAAGGGATAATTCTGGACCTATTGATCCATTAATATTATTACCATCTAAAAATTTATAATATTATATATTTTTTTTAAGTTGACCTGCTAAGTTCTGAATAAATTGCCATGCTACTCTTCCCGATCTTGAGCCTCTAGTTATAGACCATTCAAGAGCTAAATTTTTAGCTTTATCTATATCTATATCAATTTTATAAAATTTAATATAATCTTCAATCATTAATAAATATGTTTCTTGAGAGCATTGATAAAAACCTAACCATAATCCAAACCTATCTGATAAAGATACTTTTTCTTCAATAGATTCATGTGGTATAATTGCTGTCGAATCTTCATTTTCTTGCATAGATCTAGATAAAAGATGTCTTCTATTTGAAGTAGCATAAAAAATAATATTACTAGGCTTTTCTGCAAGTCCTCCTTCTAAAATTGTTTTTAGAGATTTATAGCTAGTTTCATTATCATCAAATGACAAATCATCACAGAAAAGAATAAAGTTATCATTAATGTCAGATAATTTTGAAATTAAAACAGGTAAACTATTAATATCATCTCTATTTATTTCTACTAATATTAATCTATTTTTATTTTTTTTATTAACTATTTCTTTGTGAATAGATTTTACGAGAGAAGATTTTCCCATTCCCCTTGCACCCCACAATAATACATTATTAGCGGAAAAACCATTTGCAAATTGTTCTGTATTTTTAAATAGTATATCTTTTGTGTTATCAATCCCTTTTAGTAAATTTAAATTAATATAATTCATATTTTTAATTGGTATTAGACTTAAGTTTTCGGGATTCCATGTATATCCATTTTCTTTACCTATTGTAATTTGAAAATCTTTGGTATTTGTTAATATCTCAAGAGCGTTGGTGGCTCTTCTTAGTAATTTTAGAATTTCATCATTTATTTTCATCAGAAATCTCTCAAAAATGTTAAAGAAAAATAGTTTTTGTTGCATAAATCCATTATTTGTTATTAATTACTCTAAACCTTGATTATATAGTTTGCAATAAAGGTTATAATAGTTATATATATTTTTTATGTTAAGGAGAACAAATGTTTATTAGTGAAGCTTTAGCGCAAGGAGCGTCATCTGGAGGAGGATCAGGATTTTTGATTCAAATTGCTCCTTTAGTTTTGATATTTGCAGTATTTTATTTTTTATTAATTAGGCCTCAACAAAAAAAGATGAAGGAGCATAGATCTATGGTGGAAGCTCTTTCAAAAGGTGACAAAGTTGTAACAGCTGGTGGATTAGTCGGTCAAATTTCAAAAATTGAGAGTGATAGAATTGCATTAGTGGAAATTGCAGAAAATGTAAAAGTACAGGTAGTTAGATCTACAATTACCGAAGTGATTAAAGATGATAATAAAAAATAATTAATCTATGTTTTAATAAATATTGGAATTTTTATGCTTATTTTTGAGAATTGGAAAAAAATATTTGTATTTTTGGTATCTGTATTTGCAATAGTTTTTGTAATTCCAAATTTTAGTTCAAATAATTTTAGAGATAACGTTCTACCTAAGTTTATTAATTTAGGAGAAATTAGATTAGGCTTAGATCTCCAGGGTGGTTCATATTTGTTGCTAAAAGTTCAGGCAGAAGCTTTGCAGGTAGATAGATTAAACAATATAGCGTCTGAAGTAAGAATGAAATTAAGGCAATCAGATCCAAAAATAGGCTATAAAAATATATCTGTTGAAAATAACAGCCTTAACTTTGAATTAATTAATAGTAATAATTATGAAAGAGCTGTTGGTCTTATAAGAGAGATTGATAATAGTCTAATAATTGAAGGGGAAGAAGATTTATTTATTAAAATAATGTTATCGGAAATCAAAATTAAAGAGATTGAAGATTATGCTATACTTCAGTCTATAGAAATAATTAGAAGAAGGGTAGATGAGGTAGGAACAAATGAGCCTATTATTCAAAGACAAGGTGATGACAGAATTTTAGTACAATTGCCAGGTTTAGATGATCCTGAAAGAATTAAGAGGTTATTGGGTAAAACCGCTAGAATGAATTTTAGATTAGTAAATGAGACTGCAAGTATTGATGAAGCTTTATCAGGTAGAGTTCCTCCAGGGTCAGATCTACTATTTGAGGTAAATGAAGAGACAGGAGAAAATTCTTTTCCTCATATTGTTTTTAAAAGAATTGGAGTATCGGGAGATGAGTTAATTGATGCAAATCCTACTGTTGATCAAAATAATCAACCTGTTGTAAGCTTGAGGTTTGATTCTTCTGGCTCTAGAAAATTTGGAGACCTTACATCAAAGAATGTTGGTAAACGTTTTGCAATTGTTCTTGATGGTGAAGTAATAAGTGCTCCAGTTATTAGAGAACCTATAACAGGTGGAAGTGGTCAAATTTCTGGTAATTTTACATTTGAAACAGCTAGTGATCTTGCAGTTTTGTTAAGGGCTGGAGCATTACCTGCTCCACTAACTATTTTAGAAGAAAGATCTGTGGGTCCGTCTCTTGGTGAAGATTCAATTACAGCAGGAATGTATGCTGCGATTATAGCATTATTATTAGTTATAGTTTATATGCTAGTAATTTATGGTTTTAGATTTGGAGTTGCAGCAAATATATCTTTAATTATTAATTTGTTATTAATTTTGTCTCTTTTAGGTGTTTTAGATGCAACTTTAACTCTTCCTGGTTTGGCAGGTATAGCTTTAACAGTTGGTATGGCTGTTGATGCAAATGTTTTAATTTTTGAGAGAATTAGAGAAGAATCCCGATCTGGGCGTTCAAATATAGGTGCTATAGATAATGGTTTTAAGGAAGCGTTCAGAACTATTGTTGATGCTAACATTACTACTTTAATAGCAGCAATAATTTTGTTTCAATTTGGTTCTGGTCCGGTTAAAGGTTTTGCAGTAACCCTGGCATTGGGAGTAATTACTACTATGTTTACGTCTTTATTACTAAGCAGAGCATTAATTACAATTTGGTATAATAGATTTAAACCATCTAGTTTAAATATTTAGTTGGAGTTTAAGGTGTTACGGTTAATTTCAGATGATATCAATATTAAGTTTATAAGATTAAGAAAATTTGCTTTTCCATTATCATTAAGTTTATCAATTTTTTCTATTATAGCTGTAATATTTGTTGGTTTAAATTTTGGCATTGATTTTAAGGGAGGCATTCTAGTTGAAGTTAGAACCTCAGATAATATTAAAATAAATGATATTCGTAATGCCGTAAATGATTTAAATATTGGAGAGGTCTCGATTCAAGAATTTGGAGCTAAAACTGATTATTTAATCAGAGTTGAGAGACAACAAGGTGCAGATGATGCACAGCAAAAAGCTGTTGAATTAATAAAAGCAAATTTAACATCAACATTTTCCGATGAAATAGAGTATAGAAGACTTGAATTTGTAGGACCTACTGTCAGTAGAGATTTAGTTTTTGACGGAATAATGGCTATAATATGCGCTATAACTGCTATGTTAGCTTATATCTGGTTTAGGTTTGAGCTTCCCTTCGCTATAGGGGCTGTTGTTGCACTAGTACATGATATTATATTGACTATGGGAGTATTTGCTATTTTAGGGTTAGAATTTAATTTAGCTACAGTAGCAGCAATTTTATTAATTATTGGTTATTCTATGAATGATACTGTTGTAGTTTATGATAGAGTAAGAGAGAACTTGAGAAAATTTAAGAAAATGAATCTTATTGATTTATTAGATAAAAGTGTAAATCAAACTTTATCAAGAACTATTAATACCACTGTAACCACAATATTAGCTCTAGGTGCACTTTACTTTATTGGAGGTCAAATTATTGCAGATTTTGCCTTTGCTATGTTATGGGGAATAGTAGTTGGTACTTATTCATCAATATTTATCGCAGCTACTATTTTAATATATTTAAATGTTAGAAGTAATCAAAAAGACAATTAATATGGATTTAGAACTATATCCTAATGTAAGTGCTCCAATTATAGAAGGATATGGGCATGGTTATGTTAATATTTCTGGTAATAAATTAACCAGAACCTTTATATTATTTCCTGATAAATTTATAGAATTGGATTCTGAAAACATAAAAGAAATAACTAATGCAGTGAATTTATGTAAAATTCAGTTAGACTTAATACTATATGGTAGTTTAAATTCTCTTGATAAGAGTAAATATTTAAATTTAAAATCATCAATTTCTATTCCTATAGAATTTATGCATACAAACTCTGCTTGTAGAACTTGGTCTGTATTAATAGCAGAAGGTAGGAATATAGGTGCTATAATAGAGCCAACAAAAATTGAAAATTAATAACGATATTGAACAATTAATAAAAGAAATAAAAGATTATAATAGAGGATATTATATAAGTTTATTATTTGTAAATAAGAAAGATTTTTGTTCTTTATTGTTATTATTGTATTTATATATGGAGCTTAATAAGACTATTTTTAGTAATAGTGAAAAAAATATAATATGTAGTAAATTTGTTTGGTGGAGAAACTTTCTAATATCTACAAATAATAAAGATGTACCAAATGTACCATTTTTTAGAGTTTATTATAAAATTTATAACGTAGACAAAAAAGCACTAAATATTTATTTAAGTTTAGTAGATAGTGCTGAAAAATTTTATTCGTCAGGTAAGTTTACTTTAAAAAATAGTAGTTATATTAAATATATTTTAAGACGGAACACTATTATAAAAAACTTATTAAATATTAGTTTTATAAATAGAAAATTCAGTAAATCTCTAAATTTTGCAGTCATTTCAGAGTATTTTAGTTTTATGAATGAAAATGAAAGATCGCAAAATTTATTGCAAAGAGCAAAAAAATTGAATAGAAGGCCAGATAGAAAGTATTTATTTTTTTATTTGTTACACAGAGACTATGATGGTTTAAATAAAATTAAAATTATTTTAAGAGCATTATTTCGCTACTGGTAGAAGTTTATATATAAATATTATTTATTATATCTAAAAATAAGGGAGAATATTAATATGCATTATGAAATAGCTGATGGTCTGAATAATAAGCAAGATGCAGATACGCAGAAATATATTTTTAATCAAACAATGCTGCGCATTAAAAACCCTAAGGTTTCATTGGATTTTTATACACGTATTATGGGTATGACATTATATAGAAAAATTAATTTTCCAGATATGAAGTTTAGTCTCTATTTCTTAGCTATGTCAGGTGATGTAGAAAGTACAGTACCAAAAGATGATGACAAAAGGACTACTTGGACATTTTCGCAAAGAGCAATGCTGGAGCTAACACACAATTGGGGAACAGAGAATGAGGAAAATTTTTCTTATCATAATGGAAATACAGATCCAACAGGTTTTGGTCATATTGGTTTTTCGGTACCTGATGTTTATAAAGCATCTAAAAGGTTTGAAAAATTAGGTGTAAAATTTATAAAAAAGCCAGATGATGGAAAAATGAAAGGTTTAGCATTTATACAAGATCCTGATGGATATTGGATAGAAATACTACAGGCAAATATGATAGAAAAAAATAATACGTAATTATTTGAAGTATTTTTTTAAGTATTTTCCAGTATAACTATTTTTGAAATTAACTAAATTCTCAGGAGTTCCTTCTGCTATTATTTGACCCCCATTCTCTCCTCCTTCAGGACCAAGATCAATGATCCAGTCTGAACATTTAATTATATCTAAGTTATGCTCTATCACTATTACCGTATTGCCATTATCAGCTAGTGTATTTAATACTTTTAAGAGTTTTTTCACATCTTCAAAGTGCAGTCCTGTAGTAGGTTCATCTAATATATAGATAGTATTGCCTGTTGATCTTCTTGATAGTTCCTTGGAAAGTTTAATTCTTTGAGCTTCTCCACCAGATAAAGTAGTAGCAGATTGACCAAGTTTTATGTAATCAAGTCCTACTTTTGATAAGGTTTCAATTTTATTATAAATAGCAGGTATGTTCTTGAAATAATTTTTTGACTCTTCAATAGTCATGTCAAGAATATTAAATATATTTTTGTTTTTAAACAATATTTCTAATGTTTCTCTATTATATCTTTGTCCATTGCATTCTTCGCATTTAACGTATACATCTGGCAAAAAGTGCATTTCTATCTTTACTATACCATCCCCCTGACATGCTTCACATCTTCCACCTTTTACATTAAATGAAAATCTACCAGGTTTGTAACCTCTAAGCTTTGCTTCGTTAGTGTGGGCAAACCATTCTCTAATAGGTGTAAAAGCTCCTGTATATGTTGCTGGATTGGATCTTGGAGTCCTACCAATTGGAGATTGATTAATTTCTACAATTTTATCAAAAGATGATATTCCACTTATACTTTCATAATTTCCAATTTTAAATTTACTTTTAGTATTAATATTTTTTTCTAAAGCAGGAAGTAAAGTTTCTATAATTAACGAAGATTTGCCTGATCCTGATACTCCTGTAATAGTGGTAAAGGTTCCTGTAGGTATTTTAAGGTTTACATTCTTAAGATTATTTGATTTAGCATTTTTTAAATTTATGAAATTATTATTTTTTGGTTTTCTCCTTATTGAGGGAATTTCTATTAGTTTTTTACCAGATAAATAATTTCCTGTAAGACTATTTTTATTCTGTGAAACTTGAGATGGAGTTCCTTTGGCAGTTATATATCCTCCATTTATTCCTGCTCCTGGCCCTATATCTATTAGATAATCTGACTCAAGCATAGCCTCTTCGTCATGCTCTACAACAATTACCGTGTTTCCAAGGTCTCTTAAATTTTTAAGAGTTTTAATTAATTTAATGTTATCTCTTTGATGTAAACCTATAGAAGGTTCATCTAATACATAAAGAATTCCAGTAAGACCAGATCCTATTTGTGAAGCTAAACGTATTCTTTGACTCTCTCCTCCTGATAATGTATTTGATTTTCTATTTAAGGTTAGATAATCAAGCCCCACATCCATCAAAAATTTAAGTCTATCAGATATTTCTTTTATTATAGGTAATGCTATTTCTTTAGATTGATTTGATAGTTTGGAGCTAATATTATTTATCCATTTATGCATGTTGTTTATAGTAAATTTTGTAACTTCTCCAATATGAAGTTCATCAATTTTTACAGATAATGCTTGTTCATTTAATCTAAAACCTGAACATTTGTCGCAATCCTCTATTGATTGAAACTTAGTTATTTCATCTCTAAACCATGGATCATTTGATTCTTTTAATCTTTTTTCCAAAGATGGAATAACACCAATGAATGGCTTATTTATATTAATATATTCAGAGTTTTGCGAATATTTAATCAATATATTTTTATTTTCTGTTCCAAATAAGATATCATTTTGTTGCTTAGCACTTAATTTATTCCATGGCGTATCTAAAGACATTTTATTATGTTTAGCTAGTCCTTCTAGTGCTTGTAAATAGTAATCTTTCCCTCTTCCCGACCAAGGTTTTATGGCACCATCATTTAAAGAAATATTCTTATTTGGAATAATTAATTCTTGATTAAAGAAACTTTGTTCTCCTAACCCATCACATTTACTGCATGCACCTGCAGGATTATTAAAAGAAAAAAGTCTTGGTTCAATTTCTTCTATTGTGAAGCCTGATACTGGGCAAGCAAATTTAGATGAGAATGTAGTAGTTTTATTATCATTAAGGTTTTCAACATTTACTAGGCCATCTGACAAATCTAATGCCGTTTCAATACTTTCTGAGATTCTTTGTGACAATGATTCTTTAATTATTATTCTATCTACAACTACTTCTAATGTATTATTAACATTTTTATCTATTTTTGGAATTTCATCAATATCATACAATGTGCTATTAATTTTAATTCTCTGAAATCCCATTTTTATTAATTTATCTAATTCTTTTTTATGCTCTCCTTTTCTATTTCTTACAATTGGAGACAAAATATATGCTTTTTTACCTTCTCCCATATTTATGATTGAATCAACCATTTGTGGAATGGTTTGACTAGTTATAGGTTTGCCGGTTAAAGGAGAATATGCAATTCCTACTCTTGCATATAATAATCTTAAGTAGTCATTTATCTCTGTTACAGTGGAAACAGTAGATCTAGGGTTATGGGATACTGATTTTTGGTTAATTGCTATTGCGGGAGATAATCCACCTATATGTTCAACTTTTGGTTTTTGCATTAATTCCAGAAACTGTCTTGCGTATGCAGATAAGCTTTCTACATATCTTCTTTGTCCTTCTGCGTAAATTGTATCAAAAGCTAATGAAGATTTTCCGCTTCCAGAAACGCCGGTAAGAATAACTAATTTATTTTTTGGAATTTTTAAGTTTAAGTCTTTTAAGTTATTTTCTGATGCTCCTATAATATCTAGAAAGTTACTTATATTTTTGCTATTTTGTTTTCTTCTCATTTTCATTACCTATTATTTAATAAATATATAAAGCAGTTGTAGGATCTTTGCGAGTTTTGTATTATATTTATAATATAAAATTAAAGGGTAAGTAGATGGCAGGTAGTGTAAATAAAGTTATATTGATTGGAAATGTTGGTCAGGATCCTGAAATAAGATCTTTTCAAAGTGGAGGGAGAGTTTGTAATCTATCATTAGCAACTAGTGAGCGTTGGAAAGATAGAGAGACAAATGAACAAAAAGAGAGAACTCAATGGCATAGAGTAGTTGTATTTAATGAAAATTTAATAAATCTTATAGAACAATATGTAAAAAAAGGTTCAAAATTGTTTATAGAAGGTCAGTTAGAAACTAGAAAATGGACCGATGCAAATGGACAAGAGAAATATTCTACCGAAGTAGTTTTAAGAAATTTTAAAGGAGAGATGACGTTTTTAGATAGCAGAGGTGAAAATAATTCTTCTATGTCAAATAATGAAAATGTGAATAATGATATGGATGACAAGGTTTCTAATGATAAAGCTTCTAATAGTCTTCCTGAAAGCATTGAGAAAATCGATTCTGATATAGATGATGATATACCTTTTTAACAAATCAAAATATTGTCTATAGCTTGCTCTAATATACTAAATATAGTAAGATAATCATATATTATAGGGATAAATAACTTGTCAGGAACAGACGACTCAGACATACCTGAAGAAGAATTTAATAATAATAATGATGACTCTTCAAAAGATACGCATGTACCAGTAGCAATATCTGATGAAATGCGTAAGTCTTACTTAGACTATGCAATGAGTGTTATAGTTAGTAGAGCATTACCAGACGTAAGAGATGGTTTAAAGCCTGTTCATAGAAGAATTTTATATGCAATGAAGGAAGGTGGTTACCATTGGAATAGGCCCTATAGAAAATCTGCTAGAGTTATAGGAGATGTAATGGGTAAGTATCATCCACATGGCGATAATGCGATTTATGATGCAATGGTTAGAATGGCTCAACCATTTTCTATGAGTTTAAAGTTATTAGATGGTCAAGGTAATTTTGGTTCTATGGATGGAGATCCTCCAGCTGCTATGAGATATACAGAGGTTAGAATGGATCAAGCGGCTAATATGTTAATTGACGATATAGATAAAAATACAATTGATTTTCAGGATAACTATGATAATTCAACCAGAGAACCAAGTGTATTGCCAGCTAAGTTCCCTAATTTATTAGTAAATGGGGCTGGTGGCATTGCTGTTGGAATGGCAACTAATATTCCTCCTCATAACTTAGGAGAAATTATAGATGCCTGTGTATCTATAATTAATGACTCAAGTATAACAAATGATAAGCTTTTAGAAATTATTCCAGGTCCTGATTTCCCTACAGGTGGTCAAATAATAGGAAGAGTAGGTATTAAGTCAGCTTTTGAAACGGGAAGAGGCTCAATAGTAATGAGAGGTAAAACTTCTATTGAAACACTTCGTAAAGATAAAGAGGCTATAATTATTTCTGAAGTTCCTTATCAAGTAAATAAAGCTCGTATGATAGAACAAATAGCAGATGCAGTTAGAAATAAAAATATAGAAGGCATCTCTGATCTTCGTGATGAATCTGATAGAGTAGGAGTTAGAGTAGTTATAGAGCTTAAAAAAGATGCTACGCCTGAAGTTGTACTTAATCAAATATATAAGCATTCTCCATTACAAACATATTTTGGAGTTAATATGCTCGCATTAAATGGAGGAAGACCTGAACAACTAAGTACGCGACAAATACTAGATTCATTTTTAAGTTTTAGAGAGGAAGTAATTACTCGAAGAACTTTGTATGATTTAGAAAAAGCAAGAGAAAGGGCCAATATTTTAGTTGGTTTAGCTTTGGCTGTTGCAAATATAGATGAGGTTATAGCGTTAATAAAGTCTTCTAAGGATTCAGATGAAGCTAAAAAATTATTATTAGACAGAAATTGGGATGCAAAAGATATTACTGATTTAATAGATTTAATAGGTGATCCTAGTGATGCTGCTGATGAAAAAGGAATGTACAAGTTATCTAATTCACAAGCTAAAGCTATTTTAGAACTCCGTTTGCAACGATTAACAGGATTAGAAAGGGATAAAATTGTAGAAGAACTAAAAGATATAGTTCAAAATATAATAGAGTTTCTATCTATTCTGAGGTCTAGAGATAAGCTTATGGATATTATGAAAGATGAGTTTGAACAAATAAAGCAGCAATTTGCAGTACCAAGAAGGAGTGAAATTTTAGATGTAGAATTAAATCAAGATGTAGAATCACTAATTGAAAAAGAGGACATGGTAGTAACACTTACGAATGGAGGTTATATTAAAAGAACGCCTTTAAATACTTATAGAGCTCAGAAAAGAGGAGGAAAAGGAAGAGCTGCTATGTCTGTGAAAGATGAAGATTTTGTTAGACAAGTATTTGTTTTAAATACTCATGATCCAGTATTATTTTTTACAACAACAGGAATAGTATATGAGTTAAAGGTATATAAGCTACCTCAAGGAGCTCCTCAAGCTAGAGGAAGGCCAATTGTAAATTTATTACCTTTAGATGAAGGTGAAAAAGTAACAACTATGATGCCGCTTCCTGAAAATGGAGATGACGCTCCAGATCTAATGTTTGCAACAAAATCTGGTAATGTTAGGAGAAATGCATTATCTGATTTTTCAAATATTAAATCTAATGGAAAAATTGCTATGAAGTTAATTGATGGGGATTCACTTGTTGGTGTGGTTCCGTGTAAAAAAGATCAGGATATATTGCTATCAGCATCTCATGGAAAATGTATGAGGTTTAGATCACATGATGTTCGCTTATTTAAGGGAAGAGGGTCTATAGGTGTCCGAGGAATAAGACTTAAAAAAGATGATTTTGTAATATCAATTTCTGTATTAAATCATATTCAAACAGATATCGAAACCAGAACTTTATATTTGAAGGCAGCGGCATCTACTAGACGAGGTGAAAAACAAGATCTGATGTCAGAGAATGATTTTGAAAGTATGAACAATAATGATCAGTATATATTGACAGTGACGCAGAATGGTTATGGAAAAAGAACATCGGCATATGAATATAGAATTACTAATAGGGGTGGGCAAGGAATAATAAACATAGAAACGTCTGAAAGAAATGGCTCTGTTATTGGATCTTTTCCTGTAGAAGATACTGATCATGTAATGATGGTTACAGATGCAGGAAGGATAATTAGGTCTCCTGTAAATGATATAAGGATTGCTTCAAGGAATACACAAGGAGTAACATTATTTTCCATAGATAAGGGAGAAAATGTTGTATCGGTTACAGCTTTATCTGTAAATGAAAATAATGATGATGAAGAGAGTGATATAGATTTGGATAAAGAAGTAAATAACGATTCAAGCGAAAAGGACTTAGAGCATGACTAAAAGAATTGGATTATATCCTGGATCATTTGATCCTATTACAAATGGTCATATAGATATTATTAAAAGAGCTTTAAAAGTTGTAGATAAATTAGTTATTGGTATAGCAGTTAATTTGGGTAAAACTGGCTTTTTTGATTATAAAACTCGTGAAAAATTAGTTAAAGAGGATATAAAAAATTTAGGTTTGTCAGAATTCATAGAAGTAAAGTCGTTTAATGGTTTATTAGTTAATTACGCGAGAGAAATAAATGCAAAATTAATAGTTCGAGGTTTGCGAGCTGTAACTGATTTTGAATATGAATTTCAGATGACAGGAATGAATGCAAGGCTCGATTCAGAAATAGAAACGGTTTTTTTAATGGCCAGCGAAAATCAGCAATTTATTTCTTCAAGATTAGTTAAAGAAATATTTATATTTGATGGTGATATTTCTAGCTTTGTATCTGAAAATGTGCTTAAAGCAATGAAAGAAAAAAAATAAATATTTATATTGGGTGGTGATATGAAAATTATTAAAAGGTTTTTATTAATTATAATTATGATTGGATTTACAATGACTGCAAATGCAAATGACGAAAATATTTTGTTATTAGAACTTAAGGATGGAACTGTTACTATAGAAATGAAGCCAGAAGTTGCTCCTATGCATGTAGCAAGAATAAAAGAATTAGTTAGAGAAGGTTTTTATGACGGTCTAACTTTTCATAGAGTTATAGCGGGGTTTATGGCTCAAACAGGTGACCCATTAGGCAATGGAACTGGAGGTTCAGGACAAAATATAGTTGCTGAATTTAATAATGAGCGTCATATAAGAGGAACTCTTTCTATGGCTAGAGCTAGAGATCCAAATAGTGCAGATAGCCAATTCTTTATATGTTTTGACGATGCGCCTCATTTGAATGGACAGTATACAGTTTGGGGACAAGTTATAGACGGAATGGAACATGTAGATTCTATAAAAAAAGGTGAAGGTGCAAATGGTGCTATAATAGGTGATCCAGATATAATTGTTTCAATGAAAATTAAAGCTGATTTATAGAATTTTTTAATTTGGATATAAATTTATTTAATTTTGATTTGCCTAAGACTTTAATAGCTCAAGAATCAATATTCCCTCCAGATTTATCAAAATTGCTCATTATTGAGGGGTCAAATTTACAAGATTCCTTAACAAGGAATTTGTCAAATATATTAGATAGGGGTGATATTGTAGTAGTTAATAACACTAAAGTAATTAAGTCTAATATTCTAGGATGTCATAATTCTAAAAATTATCTATTTACCTTTTTGAGTGAACAAAGCCCAAATATTTGGAAGGCATTAACTAAAGGTTCCAAAAAATTAATAATCAATGATAAAATAGATTTTAATGGAGGAATGACAGGAATAATAATAAACAAAAATGACATTGGCGAAATTTTTATAAAAATAGAATATATTAAATCTGATTTTATTAAATATTTAAATATATATGGTCAACTGCCTTTGCCTCCATATATCAAAAATCCTTCAAATAGTAATATTAACTATCAGACATTATTTGCAAAAAATTATGGAGCCGTTGCTGCACCTACGGCGGGATTGCATTTTACTGAAAGCTTAAAAAATAATCTTTTATCAAAGGGTGTTATTATCGAAGAAATAACTCTACATGTAGGAGCTGGTACATTTTTTCCTGTTAAAGTAAAAGATATTAATTTGCATCAAATGTATGATGAATTTATTGAAATAAGTCAAAAAACTGCTGATAAAATTAATGAAACTAAATTATCGGGTGGTCGAGTTATTGCAGTAGGTACGACCGTTTTAAGAGCTTTAGAATCGTCATTGGATAAAAACAGTTGTGTTATTTCAAATAAAGGAAATACAGATATATTTATTAAGCCTGGGTATAAAATAAAATCCATAGACTATTTACTAACAAATTTTCATTTACCTAAGTCGACTCTATTTATTTTAGTATGTGCTTTGGCTGGTATTAAAAATATGCAAAATGCATATAAATACGCTATTAAAAATAATTATAGGTTTTATTCACTAGGTGATGCATGTTTAATTAAAAAGCAAGAAACATAGAATGACACTTTCTTTTAAAATTCTTAATGAAAATCTAAATGCTAGAAAAGGTATTTTGAATACTTTTCATGGGGATATTAACACTCCTGCTTTTATGCCTGTAGGAACTTATGGTGCTGTAAAAGGAGTAAAGCCGCACGAACTTAGTGAATTAGGAGCGGATATTATCTTATCTAATACATATCATTTAATGGAAAGACCTGGAAAAGAAGTTATTAAGAAACAAGGAGGGTTAAGAAAGTTTATGAATTGGGATGGTCCAATATTAACTGATTCTGGTGGGTTTCAAGTGATGTCTCTTTCTAAAATTGCAAAACTAGATAAAAATGGTGTTACTTTTAATTCTCATATTGATGGATCAGTAATTAGGTTGACTCCAGAAGAATCTATCAATATTCAAAATGCCTTTGATTCAACTATTACAATGGTGTTTGATGAATGTACACCTTACCCTGTAGAATTTGATGTGGCTAGAAAATCTATGAATTTATCTATGGAATGGGCAGTAAAATCTAAACAGAAATTTATAAATAGAGATGGTTATGGATTATTTGGAATAGTCCAAGGTTCTACTTATAAGGATCTAAGATTTGAGTCTTCTAATAAACTTATAGATATTGGCTTTGACGGATATGCAATTGGAGGATTGGCTGTTGGTGAGGGGCACAATATTATGATAAAAACTATTAAAGACAGTATTAATTTCTTACCAAAAGATAAGCCTAGATATTTAATGGGCGTAGGTTACCCAAAAGATATTATTGAGGCGGTAAGATTAGGTGTAGATATGTTTGATTGCGTTATTCCTACTCGATCAGGAAGGACAGGAAAGATTTTTACTAAACAAGGAGAAATTAATATTAAAAATGCTAGACATAAGTTTGATCCTAGGCCTATTGAAACTGGCTGTTTATGTCATACATGTAGTAATAATATTTCTCGATCTTATCTTCATCATTTATTTAAAACAAATGAGATGTTAGGAACTATTTATTGTACACTTCATAATTTATTTCATTATATTGAATTAATGGCAGATTTAAGAAATGCTATAAAAAATAATAAATTTAATGAAGTTGCAGAAAAAAGATTAAATAATTATAATAAAGGAGATATTGAAATTTATAGTTAATAATACTTGATATTATTCATGGTATTTTGTATTTCCTATATAACTTAGGTGGGGCCCTTAGCTCAGTTGGTAGAGCAGCTGACTTTTAATCAGCTTGTCA
>CEUQ01014379.1_pt1 | contig 21531 bp, 21 predicted proteins | sample 361491 | NCBI WGS metagenome assembly CEUQ01 (sample SAMEA2622796, study PRJEB7988) | marine metagenome | biome: marine biome (ENVO:00000447); feature: marine epipelagic mixed layer (ENVO:xxxxxxxxx); material: "saline water (ENVO:00002010), including plankton (ENVO:xxxxxxxx)" | depth 120 m | reverse complement strand
TTTGGGTTGATTTAAATATTTTACCTAAACAAGGCAAAGCAGTAGGGGGACATATAGTTTCTGTTGATGGCTTTATTCCAAAAGGATTTGAAACATCATGCAATCCTAATATATTAGATGGACTAACTGCTAAATCTTTTCATTCTAAATTTCCGTTTTCAACCTTATTATTTTTAATATGGCTATATAAAATTGATTACAGCCCTGATTTAATGTCTAAATTATTACTTTTAAATACAGATGCCACTTGGTTAAAATGGCAAAATTATAATGATAATTGTAATAAATGGTTATTAAAATTACCTGATTTTAATTGGCAGAATTTATTTAATGCAGTTGATTCTAAACAATTTGATAAATCAATAGATAGATTATTATATCCTTCTTTATTAGCAATTACATCTATGAAAACATTTGGAAAATTAAAAAGTAAATTTTTAAATATTGTAAATAAAGAATTAATCATCAATCCTGATTGGGATGAAGATTCTATTATGCAGCTGTTTCAATTATTTTCTAATCATTTATCTTGGAAGGCACCTAAATTACCTCATATTATTCGTAGAATTGATGGGAAAAGGAAAAAATGTTTACTATCTGAAGTAAAAAAAATTGGCTTAAATCAAATGATTAGTAAAGAGCATATTTTTTCATATGCTATTACATCTCCTCAATATTTTAGTTATACGACATTTGGCAAACAGCGTAAAAGAGTATTGGATGCAGGCACTAAGTAGTCTTATTAACAAACATGGCAATCCTGATATTTTAATTGATTCATTTAATATCAAATTTAAACGCTATGCTATTTGGGGTTTTCACGAAGTATTAGAGTATAATCATAAAGGGTTATTTTTAAATAATAATTTAATTGATGAAAACTGGGAAATATTTTTACAAAAAACAATTAATCGCTGGAAACATGAAAATAAATTTAATCCAATTGCCTGTGCTGGTTTTTTATCATATGAATTTAAAGATCAGATTTATCCGCATATTAATTTTCAACATTCTGTCAATAAAAATTTTCCTTACTTTTGGTTTTGCAGGCCTAAACTTATTGAAGAGTATTCATTAGACTTAAATGAACCCAATATTGACCCCAAAGGCAATTTAAAAATTAAAAAAGACATTTTAAATCAGTCAAAGTATAGTGATAAGATTAATCAGATTAAAAATTATTTAAAAAATGGGGATGTCTACCAGATTAATTTTACAGATTTTAAATTTTTTAACTCTAATACTAAAAATTCTTTTAATTTATATCAAATATTACGGTTTTTATCAAAACCAGAAGAAGGTGTTTTTTTAAAAACTGAAAAATTTGATATTTTATCTTGTTCTCCAGAATCTTTTTTAAAAGTAAAGGATGGAATTATTGAAACATCACCTATAAAGGGAACACGGCCCAGTATAAGTAATAGAGAACAAGATAATAAATTAAAAAATGATTTAAAAAATAGCACAAAAGATAAAGCAGAACATTTAATGATTGTTGATTTATTGCGAAACGATTTAGGTAAAATATGTGATATTGGTAGTATAAATATTGATAAACTATACGATATTAAAACTTTTAAAACTATTCATCATATGATTACTAAAATATCAGGAAAACTAAAGCCAACGATTTCAGAGGTGGATATTTTTAAAGCCTTATTCCCTGGAGGTTCCATTACAGGAGCACCTAAAGAAAGTGCGATGAAAATTATTGATGAACTTGAATCAAAATCACGCAATATTTATACAGGAAGTTTTGGATATATTACTCCAAATAATGATATGTCTTTTAATATATGTATTAGGACTTTATTAAAAATACATGATCAATATGAGTATGGTATAGGTGGTGGAATTGTATGGGATTCTATTTCAGAAGATGAATGGTTTGAAGCGCAACAAAAAAGTAAAATTTTGGAACCTTTATTGTGATATCATATTATAAAAATCAATTTTTAGATGCTAAAGCAATTAATATTAATGAGAATTTATTGTGTGGTATTGGCATCTTTGAAACTATCAAATTTGTTAATGATAAAATGCTATTTTTTGATGATCATTTAGATAGATTATTTGACAATTCTTTTTTTGATTTTTCAAAACTAAATAGGGAAAAAATTTATGCAGATTCAAAAAAAGTAATAGATTACAATTCTATTTCGGAAGGTCTTATTAAAATCGTTGTACTACCATTAACAGAGGATTGGAATAATTTAGAATATTATATATTTATACGCGAATTGCCAGAACTTAATACAAATTGTGTAAAAGTTCTTTTTTATTCAGAAGACTTATACCCCATTTTACGATTTAAGCCTATGTATAAATCACTTTCTTATATGGGGAATTTTATGGCCATTAAAGATGCTAAATTAGCTGGAGCATTTGAGCCGATTTTTTATAATCAATCGAATATTATTACAGAGGGCGCTATACGCAATATTTTCTTTATTAAGGGAAGTACTATTTATACACCCGCTATTGATTTAGGTATTTTAAATGGAATAACTAGGCAAAAAATTATTCAATTATCACTTTCCAAAGGTTATTCAATACAAGAATCTCATATTAATTATGATGATATTAATGATATGGATGAAGCTTTTATTACATCAACAGGAGTTGATATTTTACCTTGTTATTGGGATAGTTGGTGTTCTGATTATGTTATAACAAATAAATTAAAAAACTTATATACTGAAAGCATAAAAATAAAGTAAATTCTATTATGGATATGGATACAATATTAGATAAAAAAAATAGTGCCAAATATCAAGAATTATTGCATAAAGAACTTAGCAAAGATTTTATTGGTTTAGATACGAAATATACTGTCGTATCAGGGGAATCAATTAAAAGAACTTATTTAGATTCGACAGCATCTACATTAATGATGGGGGGAGCTTATAGGGTAGCTTCCGAATTTTTAAAGCATTATTCTAACACGCATTCAGTAATGCATTTTAGTGCTAAAATTGCAACTAAAACATATAATTGGATTCATCAAAGAATGTTAGAATTTGTACAAGCAGATCCTAATGAATATACATGTTTTTTTTCAGGCTCAGGAACCACATCAGGGATGAATCGAATTGCGAGAACATTAAATCAATACCGTCCTACAAAAGATATAGTTTTTGTTTCTATTATGGAACATCATTCAAATGATTTACCTCATCGAAAGCATGGAGGAAAAGTAATGCATATTCCTGTTGATATGAATGAAGCTAAGATGGGTTGTATTGATATAGAATTATTAGAAAATTATTTAAAAGAATTTGAAGGTAGGGTGAATTATGTTTCTGTAACAGGGATTAGTAATGTTACCGGCATTATTAACCCAATCAATGATATTGCTGAACTTGCTCATAAATATGGTGCTTATATTATAGTTGATGCTGCACAATTAGCAGCTCATGTCCCAATTAAGATGAGTGGATTTAAAAATGCAGCTAAAAATATTGATGCTTTAGTCTTTTCTGGTCATAAAACATATGCTCCAGGGTCTCCTGGTGTAGTAATTGCCAGAAAATCATTTTTGTCAGCTGTTGAACCAGATGAAGTAGGTGGAGGGATGGTTGATAGAGTATTCCCAGATAATTATTTTGTAACTCAAACATTTCCAGATAGAGAAGAAGCTGGAACCCCTAATATTTTAGGAGCGATTACATTAGGTGCAGCTATCCATATTTTAGATCAGGTGGGTATGGAAAATGTGTTAGATGAAGATATGGAGTTAACAAATCGTGCATTAAATAAAATGTTACAAATTGATGATATTGTGATTTATGGAGAAACATGTACACAAAAATGTCCGCGTGCAGGAACAATTTCATTTAATGTAAAATCTATGGATCATGGCATTGTAGCAGCTGCATTAAATGATTATTTTAATATAGCGGTACGTAATGAATGTTTTTGTGCTCATCCTTATGTAGAAAAAATGCTAGAAATGACACATGGAGAACAAATTATTGATGCAAAAAAAAGACTAAAACAATCCCCTTGGCATATAGAACCTTGGATGGGCATGGTGCGTGCTAGTTTTGGCATTTACAATACTGAAGAAGATATTGATTATTTTATTGAGTCTTTAACACATATAGTAAATAATAAAGATTACTATAAAGAGCAATATACAGCATTATCAAATGGCGATTATTCACATAAAACATTTAAATTTTCTAGTACACAGTATTTTAAATTAACTGATTCTATTAAATCAGAGTTGTCCGATTTAATATCCAAATAATGGATATCCAAAATAAAATTAAAGATTTAACACAAAAAATAAATCAGCATAATATTGAATATTATGTTCATGATAATCCTATAATTTCTGATTATGAATACGATATTTTATTTAAAGAATTACAACAGTTAGAATCTGATTATCCCAATTTAATTTGTTTAGATTCTCCTACTAAACGTGTGGGAGCTAAACCTTTAGAACAATTTACTCAAATTAATCATAGAATCCCGTTATTATCATTATCAAATGCAATGAATGTTCAGGAATTAGATTTATTCAATACTCAAATGAAAAAAGGTCTAGATACTTCTAATATAGAATATATAGGAGAACCTAAACTAGATGGGTTAGCTGTAGAGTTAATTTATGAAAAAGGTCAATTTATTAGTGGATCTACAAGAGGGAATGGATATGTTGGTGAAGATATTACAGAAAATCTTAAAACGATAAAAGCTATCCCATTATCTTTACATGATGGACATCTTATTCCTGAAATCTTAGAAGTTAGAGGGGAAGTGTTTATTAATCATATCGATTTTGAGGCTTTAAATAAGGAAAGAATAGATAATGGCGAGCCAGTTTTTTCAAATCCTAGAAATTGTGCAGCGGGCAGTTTAAGGCAATTAGATTCTTCAGTGACAGCAAATCGTCCTTTGCGAATTTATTGTTATGCTCCTGGTTATATTAAAGATTTGGATATTAATTCTCAAATTGAATTTCTTAATCTTTTACCTAAATGGGGGCTACCAGTTAATCCAGAAGCACAAGTAGGAAATGGTATACAATTTTTGAGTTCTTATTATAGCCACATTGAATCTATTAGAAATAATCTAACATATGATATTGATGGGGTAGTATTTAAAGTAAATTCATATCACTCACAACAGATATTAGGAGAAAGAACTCGCTCTCCTAGATGGGCTATTGCTGCTAAATTAAAACCATCACAAGCTCATACAATTATTGAAAATATTATTTTAAGTGTTGGTAGAACAGGAGCTATTACTCCGGTTGCAAAATTAACACCAATTAATGTAGGTGGAGTAATTGTATCAAATGCAACTTTGCATAACCAAGATGAAATTAATAAAAAAGATATACGTATTGGAGACACTGCGGTCATCCAAAGAGCTGGGGATGTGATACCCGAAATAGTGAAGGTAATTAAGGAAAAAAGATCTTCAAATACTAAACCTTATATTATTTCATCGATATGCCCTAGCTGTGCTAAATCTGTATATAAAATTGATGATGAAGCTATAATGAGGTGTTTAAATGTGAATTGCCCAGCACAAATAGAAGGAAAAATTCAACATTTTGTATCTAAGAATTGTTTAGATATAGATGGTTTGGGTGAAAAAATTGTTCAACTTTTAATTCATAATAAATTAATATTCAATATTGCTGATATTTTTATGTTAACTCATGAACAATTATCTCAGCTAGATAGATTAGGGGATAAATCTGCGAATAATATTATTAATTCAATTAATAAATCAAAACATACAACTATGAATCGATTTATTCATGGTTTAGGTATTCGTAATGTTGGAGCACACCTTTCAACAGTTTTAGATAATAAATTTAATAGTACAATGGACAATTTAATTAATGCCACTTTTGATGATTTGGTTTCTATTAATGAGGTAGGTGACATTGTTGCAAATTCCATTATGCAATATTTTCAAGATGAAAACAATATTATGATTATTAAAAAATGTTTTGAATTGGGAGTTGTATTTGAACGACAAACTCAAGCATCTACTATTTTGTCTAATAAAAATTTTGTTATTACAGGAACCTTACCATCTTTATCTAGACAAGAAGCAAAAATGATCATTGAAAAAAATGGAGGAAAAGTCTCTTCATCTGTAAGTAAAAAAACTGATTTTTTATTATGTGGAGATAATCCAGGTTCAAAGTATAATAAAGCAGAAGATTTAAATATTAAAATTATAGATGAATTACAATTGGAGGAATTAATTAATGAGCACTTTTAAAGCTATTACTGTAAACGAATTAAAACATAAAATAGATCAAAATGATGATTTTACATTAATTGATGTTAGAGAAAATTCAGAATTAGAAATATGTAAATTAGAATCAGCACAACATATTCCTATGAATTCTATTCCTTTACAATTAAATAAAATTGATTTTTCAAAACCGGTTGTTATTATGTGTAAATCAGGTGGGAGGTCTGCCCAAATTTGTCAATTTCTTAATCAACAAGGTTATTTTAATATTTATAATTTAAGTGGTGGAATTATAAGTTGGGCTTTAGAAATTGATTCTACTATGGCAACCTATTAATGCCAGATCATTATTACGGAATTTTATTTGCTCTTTGTGCATCCATTTTTTGGAGTATTACGGTAACCATTATTAAACCCATTACTAATAATGTATCTCCATTTTTAATTAATCCTATTAAAAATTCCATTGGTTTTTTCCTTTTTTGTATATCATTTTTAATTTTTAATGTTCCATTTTGGTATGGGCATTTATATAGCCACGAATACTTTATTATTTTAATTAGTGGTGCACTTGGGATGGTATTAGGGGACACTATTTTTATTTATGCATTAAATAAAATTGGGGCTAATCGTGTTGCTATTGTTGATTCTTTTTCTCCAATCATGATTTATTCCTATTCAATATTATTATTGCCTAATCAAAGTCTTACTACAATACAAATCATTGGATTTATCATTACAATTTCAGGGTTATTAATTTTAACCTATGAAAATGACTATGAAGATATTGATTATACAGTCAAAAGATTTGGTATTTTATTAGTTTTGGGAGCAATGGCATGCACAGGTTTGGGGGTTGTTTATTTAAAAACTGTTTTAAATAGAATAAATGAACCTGGCATAAGTGGGATTAAGCTGAATTTATGGGTAACAGCATTTCGACTAATTCCAGGAGTTATTTTATCATGGCTTATATTTTTATTCCAAAAAAACAGGCCTCAATTACTTGAGCCATTAAAAGAAAAGAAAAATTATAAGCCTTTAATTATAGCATCAATACTTGGGCCATTTTTTGCACTTGGGTGCTGGATTTTAGGATATGCATTTATTGAAAAACCATCAGTTACAAGTATTATTGGCCAAACCTCAGTTGTGTTTATAGTGCTTTTATCTTGGCTATTTTTAAAAGAAAAATTAACTAGATTAAGAATACTATCTACACTCTTAGTCTTTTTTGGTGTTATTTTAGCTACAGTTAATTTTTAGTGTAAAGTTCCTTATGAATTTTTTTCCTACTTACTATTTCTCCAGTATAAGTATCTATAATAGTTTCATAAATAAAAGGAGATCCTTGAGCTGCTTGTGTAGATATTTGATAGCGATCAATATATAAATTACATTCTTTTTGTTCTTTGGTTGCTGCATTTATAATAGCCCATGTTAAAAGTGCTTGATCGATATCTGCTGGAATTGGAGGTTTGATATGTGGTGTTTTAGGATATTGAGCTACAATAAATCCTCCAATGATACATATAGTTATACCTATGATTATTTTTTTCATAATGACTCCTTTATAGTGTCCAAGTTATTTCAGGATAAAGCTTAGCTGGCCCGCTTAACCATACTTCATCCCAGGTTTTATTAAATATTAATGTTAATTCTCCACCAGGAACAGAAATTTTAAGTGGAGACTTAATTTTGTTATTTTTAAATGCATAGAATGCAGCTGCAACTGATCCAGACCCACATGATAACACCATATCTTCAATTCCTTTTTCATAAGTAAATACTTCAATATGGTGTGAATTAATTATTTTTATAAAATTCACATTGACCCCATCAGGAAATAGTGCATGATTATTTCTAATTTTTAATCCGTCTTCTTTAACTTGTTTTGGTGTTATATCATTTATGATTGTTGCAAAATGTTTTGCTCCAGAATCTACAAACTGACCTTTATATTGGTTAGGATTAATTTCTTCACTTTTAAATTTTGGAGGCTTCATTGATAGGCTAATATCATTTTGATTGTTAATTTTAATTTGATGCATGCCATCACCTGCAAGAAAACTCATTGTATTAGTAACTAATTTTTTTTGTAACATAAACAATGCTGCACATCTCGCACCATTTGCACACATTGTTTCCCATGTTCCATCATTATTAAAATAATCCATTTTATAATCATATTTTTCATGATTAGATATTAATAATAATCCATCTGTATTAAATCTATTACATATTTTTTTAATTTGAGATTTAATTAAGACATGATTTTGATTATCATGGATTATAATAAATGAATTTTTTGTGCCGTGAGCTGGTATTAATTTTATTTTCATAAGTAATGATAATTTATAATAAATTATAGTGTATTATAATACAAGATTATGAATATAGAAAAAATATTTTCCAAAGGCTATCAACTTTTTGTGCAGACATTTACTACGGTTGCACCAGTTATTGTTTTATACAGTCTATTTAATGCTGGTTTATCTATAGCTTTAGATTACATTTTTGGTACAACCAATAATATGGATGATTTATTAAATAGTCCATTATCATCAGAAGAAATACCCGATATTAATAGTATGGGGATACTGCTAAATTATTTCATATTATCATTATGTCAGATGATTTATTATGTGGCATTTATACAATTTATTTTTAGTAAAATATATAAAGCTAATCTTAAATTTAATTTAAGTGCATCTATCAAATCAGCTTTTAAAATTATTGGTATATATATTTTGGTGACAGGAGCCCCCTTAGTTATTAGTATTATATTAGATGATAGTGGTCTATTATTTATGTTGGGATTTTTTATATTATATCTTATCACACACTTTGCACCATATTTTATTATTAATCAAAATAAAAATATTATTGAAAGTATGCTATTAAGCTATGATTTAATTAAAAATAATACTTTTAATTATTTATTGTTAAGAGGCATGCATCTAATTATAACATTTATTATGTTAATACTATTTTTACAATTTTATTCTTTACAAATTGTTTTTTTATTAATACCAGTCATGATTGGTTTTGGTACATATTTAATGTGGATTTTTGATGTTTATTTTTATTATTCAGCTAATAATACCAATACTTTAATATCAGACTATATTGATGAATAGTATAGTACTTAAAATTGAACAGCTTCTTAGTCATGAAATGAATATCCAACATATTGATATTATAGATGATTCACATAAGCATCGTAATCATAAAAAAGATACACAAGGAGGTCACTATAGATTATTTCTTGTATCTGATTATTTTGAAAATATGAATTTAATTGATAGACATAAAGTAATTTATAATGTTTTAGATAGTATGATTAAGACTGAAATTCATGCATTATCTATGAAATTATTAACTCCATCGGAATATCAAAAAATATCATAAAGTTATGATTAAAAATTTTATAGTATTTTTATCTTTTAGTTTAATATTTAGTCAACCTACCATTTATTTTGTTTATAATGCAAATAATGATTTTATTTCTATAATAGGAGATTTTGTCCATAAATCTGTTTCCCCAACTACATATTCTTGTAATTTATGTAAATTGAGTTATGGAATATTTACTAAAACAAAAAAATGGGAAGCATTTTTAAATACACTCGAATATGAATTTTCATTTATTTATAAGAATGAAAAAACTCCTATTCTTAATCACATAGATTCATTTCCTGTAGTGCTAATACAATATGATAATCAAATAGATATTTTAGTATCTACTGACGAAATGAATTCTTATAAAAATCTTGATGATATGATTATGGGGTTAAATAAACGAATAGCGAATCTAAAAAAATAATTATTTATCACATTTGCTGTAACCACATGCCATGCATGAATCACAACCATTTTCAGTTTTTAATGTTTTTGAGTCACAATCTGGACAAATTTTAAAAGCATTATTTTCTACATTACTATTATTATTTTCTTTTTCAGGTTTCAATTCAACTGGTCCATCATTTTCAGGCGACCATTCTGAAGGTTTTTCTAAAATATTAACATCATAGAAAAATCTTTCTATTACATCTGCAATTTCTGCATAAAATGAATGATAATATTTACCTTCTTTAAATGAACCTCCATTTGGATCAAATATTCCTTGAAGTTCTTCTAATATAAACATAGGATTTGCTGAACGACGGAAGATTGCTGATATTAAACGAGTTAAAACCACATATTCTGGTGCTCTGGTTAAATCTTTAGAATTAATAAATATTTCAATTGGTCTAATCTGGTCCTCATGTTTAATAAAACTTAAAGTCACAAATACTGAATTTTTTATAAAAGCACTTTTTAATTTATATACTTTAGCATCTACAACTTCTGGCCTAATACTTTTTGGATCTGACTTATATTGTGTTTTAGTATTTTCTGCTACTTCTCTAATTTGGACTTCAGAAGGTAATTTAAACATTTTTTACCTCCTCAACTTGTTTTTTAGTAGTCACTGTACTAAATTGATTATCTGAATTATTCATATAATGATATAAAGTAGTAAGACGGCCATCTTCTGTTTTTAATACATAGTCTCCTCTTACTTCAACGGTAGCTCCCTCATCATTTACAATTTCAAACTTTTTATCTTTATATTGTTGAAATGCAGTTAATTTATTATCTACACTCAAAATTGGGAATCTACTACCGTCTCTATATATAGTGACTCCTTTTAATTTTTTTTGCCATGCCATAAAATAAATGTCTGATATAACTTCTGGCTCTACATCTTCAGGTAGATTAATAGTAGACGAAATACTGTGGTCAATATATTTTTGAATAACACCTTGTATTTTTACTCTTTTATCAGGGACAATTTCATGTGCAGTTCTGAAAAAATATTCAGGTAATAAATCTTGTTCTTCACCAGAATTACTAATATCCATTAAGTCCATATATGCTTGAATAGTAGAATGAAAAACCTTAAATCGTTTATTAAATGATTCTGATCTTCTTGTATATGAAACTGCAAAAATTGGTTCTACACCACCTGAGACTCCAATATAATTTTTTCCATTAATTTCATATCCCAATACAATATTAGAAATTGAGCCAGTTGGAGCAATAGACATAATAGCAATATTTCTTAAGCCATTTTTAGTAATTAGATTTTTAGTTTCATCATTGAGGGCCTCTTGGTAAAAAGGGCATTCTCTATATCCATCTAAATCAAATATAGGAGAGGCTTGTTTTTCTTTTGCAATCATCGCAGATGCTTGATATGCTGCATTAGTAATAAAACCCATAACTTGTTCAATATAATCCATAGCTTCATCAGAGTCATATGCTATACCTAATTGATTAAGCATATCTGCAATTCCCATAACTCCTAGACCTAATCTACGTGTTTCTTTTGCAGCTAATCGTTGTTTCTCTAAAGCATTTAAATCTTCATTCCAGGTTACTACATTATCTAAAAACCGTACTAATAGTTGTGAAGATTCTGCTAATTGATCCCAGTTTATACGAGCATTATTTTGATATCCATCTATTACAAATCTTGATAAGTTTAATGACCCTAAATTACATGCTCCACCATCTTCTAAGGGGACTTCTGCACATGGGTTTGTACTAATAATTGGTCTTCCTACATAATTTGATGGAGAATAATCTGACATGGTACTCCAAAAAATTAAACCAGGTTCTGCTGTTTTATAATTACCTTCTACAAATTCATCCCATACATTTCTTGCTTTAACTAACTGTTTAATCTCACCAGTATCTTCATTATTAAAATATAGCATAAAATCACCAGCTTGCCTAATTGATAAATCATAGCCTTCACAATTCACCATATAATCACCAAATTTATTTCTACAATTTGTATCATGTAAAAGTTTTTTACTAACAGTTTGATTATGTTCTGATTTTAACCACTTTTTCATTTCAGAAAATGTTTCAAAACTTTTAATTAACTCAAAATTTTCAATATTTTTTGAAGGCATTTTTACAGAAAAGTGTTCATAGTTATTTTTTGTACTAGCACTTTTATTATTTTTATTTAAATATACTAAGTATGTATTTTGGTCATACTTTCTTTCTTCATCAACGGCATCCATAAATTCATCACTGACTTTTATTGAAATATTAGCAAACCTTACCTGAGTATTTTCCATAACTTGTTTTTTAATAGTATCTAATTCAAATTCATTAAATAAGCCTGACCAGTTACATTGTTCAATAATTTGATTGGTGACCCAATTAGGAGTTTTCTTCACTTTTAAAAAATGCATAACATCTGGATGTTTTACATCAATGGTTAACATTAATGCTCCTCTACGTCCACTTTGACCAATTAAACCCGTAGTTAAAGAATATAGTTCCATAAATGATACGGCCCCAGTAGAGCTGTCTGCTGCATTATGCACTATAGCATCTTTTGGTCTAAGACATGATATATCTACTCCAATTCCGCCTCCATACGAGTAAGTTCTCGCACATTCAAAAGCAGCTTTATATATTGAATCAATATCATCAGTATCAATTTGAGACACAAAACAATTAGCTAATGTTTTAAGTCTATACAAATCTCCTGCACCAGCCAATACCCTGCCACCTGCTATGAATCGTCCTTCAAATAATTCATTATAAAAGCGTTCAGTAAATTCTTTTTGTTTAGAAGGAGTTTCTTCTACTGTAGATAAAAAAGATGACAGCCTTTTAAATACATCTTCTGGCTTATCTTCAATTAATTCATTATTTAAATCTTTTACATAGTATTTTTTAGAATAAATATTTTTTGCTAATTCATTGTCATCTAGATAATTTTCATGTGTTTTAACAGTATTATTTTTTTGAAGGTTACTAAGGTGTTCATATAATCGCTTATATGTACTAATTCTTTTTTTGCCAATAATTTTTACTGTCTTACCATTATGTCCAAACATCAGAGGAAAATTTTTCATAAAATCTAGATAACTCCTTAAAATCAAATTTGTGTTATTTTAAAATCACCATCAAGCTTTATTAGTGCAGCAAGTGAGTGTTACAATTCGTTACAATGCTTTTTAACCGTTTCTCGTCGAGGATTTGAAGCAAAACATATACAAGATATAGTAATAAGCACTAAAAATATACTTTATATTGTATTTGTACACCAAACATTATTTTTTAAAAAGAGTAAAAAATTTTTTTTTTAGAAGAGATTTTTAGTAAAAAAATTATTAAATTATTTAAGCATGTAAATGATAATTTAAATTCAACAAGAAATAATGGATATTATGAAAAAAGCAAAATTAATTTTTAATGAAACTGACACTATTGACTTACCTATTATTAAAGGTACAGAAAATGAAAAAGCTATTGACATTACTTCTCTTCGTAAAGAGACAGGCTATATTACTTTAGATCCAGGGTATGGGAATACCGGGGCCTGTTTAAGTGATATTACATTTATTGATGGTGAAAAAGGTATTTTAAGATACAGAGGTTTTCCAATTGAAAATTTAGTATCTAATACTACTTTTACTGATTTATCATATTTGCTCATTTATGGGGATTGGGATGATAAAGACAAATTACATTCATTTAAAAAAAGCTTAAGAAAACATGCAGTAATTCATGAAGACATGAAAAGGTTTTTTGATGGGTTTCCACCTAATGCACATCCAATGGCTATTTTATCATCAATGGTAACCGCCTTATCTTCATATCATCAAGATGATGATAAAAATGAAGAAGAAAAAATTGATATTAATATTGTTAGACTATTAGCTAAGGTTAAAACTATTGCAGCCTATTCATACAGGAAATCACATGGGTTACCATTTATTTATCCAGATACTGAATTAGGTTATGTTGAAAATTTTTTACATATGATGTTTGCAGATTCACAAGAAGAGTATCATGGTGATGATATTATTGTTGAGGCTTTAAATTTATTATTGATTTTACATGCAGACCATGAGCAAAATTGTTCTACATCTACTGTTCGTATGGTAGGAAGCAGTCATGCAAATATTTATGCTACTATTTCTGCTGGCATTTCTGCTCTATGGGGACCTTTACATGGGGGAGCTAATCAAGCAGTGATTGAAATGTTAAAAATGATTAATCAAGATGGCGGTAGTTATAAAAAATATGTAGAGTTAGCAAAAGACAAAAATTCTAATTTTCGATTAATGGGATTTGGCCATAGAGTTTATAAAAATTATGATCCTAGAGCAAAAGTAATTAAACAAATGACAGAAAAAGTATTAAATAAATTAAATATTACAGACCCATTATTAGATATTGCTAAAGAGTTAGAAGATGTTGCATTAAGTGATGATTATTTTGTGGAACGGGGCCTATACCCAAATGTAGATTTTTATTCTGGCATAATTTATCGTGCCTTAGGGTTTCCAACTAATATGTTTACTGTCATGTTTGCTTTAGGTCGATTACCTGGCTGGATTGCACATTGGCGCGAAATGATATTAAATCCTGCCAGCCGAATTAATCGCCCTAGACAGATATATACAGGTCCTGTAGAAAGAGATTTAAAATAATGCAGTCATATCTTGATTTGGTCAAACATGTTCTAGATAATGGGGTCTTAAGACAAAATAGGACAGGTACAGATACTTTAATGTATTTTGGTTATCATTATAAAGTAGATTTATCCAAAGGATTTCCATTATTAACTACTAAAAAAGTTTTTTTTAATTCGGTTATTCATGAATTGTTATGGTATTTATCTGGTGAGACTCACATTAGAAATTTAAGAGAGCATACTAAAATTTGGGATGCTTGGACTTCTGAAGATAAAAACTGGGAAGTTGGAAAAATGTATGGTTATCAATGGGTCAAATGGGAAAAATATATTGAAAATAAAGAAACTGGTAGCATTCGAAAAGAATATATTAATCAGATTGAAGAAGCATTAAAACTTATAAAGCACAATCCTGAATCTAGAAGAATTATTGTATCTGCATGGAATCCTTCTGTATTAGATCAAATTGCTCTTCCTAGTTGCCATGCCTTTTTTATTTTTAGTGTGGTTAATAATAAATTGAACTGCCATTTAACTCAAAGAAGCGGAGATATTGCATTAGGTATTCCATTTAATTTAGCATGCTATGCTACTTTAACTCAAATGATGGCACAAGAATCTAATTTAGAATTAGGCGAGTTTTCACATTATATTAATGATGCCCATATTTATGTAAACCATATAGATGGCATGAAAGAGCAATTAAAGCGTGCACCTTATAATTTACCAAAATTAATTATTGACAATAAACCATTTTGGGATTTAAAATTTGAAGATTTTTCTTTAATTGGTTATAAGCATCACCCTGTTATTAAATTTCCTGTTGCTGTTTAATGGATATCCATCTTATTTGGGCACAAGATTTTAATGGAGGCATTGGGAAAAATGGACAACTTCCTTGGCATATTCCAGAAGACTTAAAAAATTTTAAAAAACTTACTTTAAATTCAACAATAATTATGGGTCGTAAAACCTGGGATTCATTACCTTTCAAACCTTTACCTAAAAGAAGAAATATTATTTTATCTAGAAATAAAAGTATTGATATTTTTGGTGATAGCATAGATCAGGAAACCTGTAACGTTGAAGTTTATTCTAATGTCGTTGATTGTATTTCTGTCTTAAAAAATGAATCTATTGATAAGGTATTTATAATAGGAGGTTCTAGCATATATAAATTATTTTTTGATTATGCGAATCAATTACATATTACTTTTATTAATATTAGTAATGATGGAATAAAATTAGATACTATTTTTCCAGTAAAGATGAATATTATTAAGCAAATTTTTACTAAAAAATCTACACAAATAATTTCAGAGCATGCAGAATATACTCATTGGGTTAAAAAGTAATGTTTTTGATTTTTTTACTAATTAATAATTAATATTTTTAATTTTAGATATGAAAAATAACAAAGATATTGTAGTTGTAGGGTCAGTTGCTTTTGATGATGTTCAAACAATCAAAGGCTCTCATAAAAGGTTGCTTGGTGGTTCAGGGGTATATTTTTCTTTAGCTGCTTCTCTATTTACAAAAATACATTTAATTGGTATAGTAGGTAATGATTTTGATCAACAGTATATAGATTTATTACATTCCAAATCAATTATAACAGATTATTTGACTAAAGAAAATGGCAAAACCTTTAGTTGGGGAGGAGTCTATAGTGATGATTTTAGCCAACGAGATACATTATTTACCAATTTAGGTGTGTTTGAACATTTCCAGCCAGAGATTAGTTCGGCTAATTTTAATAATTCAATTTTATTTTTAGCTAATATACAACCTTCATTGCAAATGGATATTATTAATCAGTTTCCTAGTGCATCAATGGTAGTAATGGATACAATGAATTTGTGGATTGATAATAATCTAGAAGAATTATTACAAGTTATTCAAAAGACAGATATTTTATTAATTAATGATGAAGAAATAATGCAATTAACAGGTATTCAGGACCTTGATAATGCTGGTAAATTTTTATTAAATAATTATAAGTTAAAATATGTAATTATAAAAAAAGGAGGGGCGGGGTCTATGGTAATTTCTAAAAATGAACATATATCTATTCCAGCAATTCCTGATATAGATGTATTTGATCCAACCGGTGCTGGGGATTCATTTGCTGGAGGTTTCCTTGGTTATATTGCATCTAATTTAAATTTTAATATTACTGATGCTGTTATTTATGGCACAGCCATTGCATCTTATACTGTATCTGCATTTGGAGTTGAGGGGATTAAAAAAATCAAATTAAATAATATAAAAAATCGTGTTAAATTACTACATGATTTAATAGAAGGATCTTAAAAATGAAAAAAATAATATATTTACTTACAATTTTATTATTTGCATGCTCTGGAGGGAGTTCAGTTGAATATCGAACCGCTACGACTGCATTAAGAAATGATAGAGATTATAATAAAGCAGAAGAATTTGCGAAAAAAGCATTAGAGTTAAATCCAGGAGATGCTCTCCCTGCCTATTTTTTAGCAATGGAGGTATATGGTTCAACTTCTTCTCCAAAGCAAGATTATAAGCAAGCTGCTTATTATTTTGCACAAGCAACAGAAATTGATGCTATTGATGGGGAAGACCAAAAATTAGAGGCTCCTACAACTGTTATGATTGATGAAGGGACTGTCAAAGAATTGAAGACAATTAAAGAAGCTATTGAATATTATTCATATAATTTATGGGCTGAGTCATTTAATCAAGGGATTAATTTAATTGGACAAGGCAATAATAATAAAGCTATTGAATTATTTATAGCTGCATCTAACTTGCAACCAAATGAACCTAAAACCTATAATGCACTATCTACTTTATATTATGAATCAGGCGATTATCTCAAATCTGAACAATATGCAGATAAAGCATTAGCTATAGATGCGAACATGTCTACTTTATGGTCTATTAAAGGTTCTATTGCAATTGAAAATAATGACACCATTTTAGCAGAAGAAATGTTTCAAAAAGCCTATAATACTGCAATTAACAATGGCGAATCAGCTGAAAATTTATCAGGCCATATGAGTAGATTATTTGATGTTTTATTTAAAAACAATAAAAAAGATGAGGCATTATTATTAAGTGAAAAATTAATTGAAAGTGATCCTGAAAATATTGATTTATATCGTAATGCTGGGGCTGTATATCAGAATATTCTGAATGATAATTTATTACAAGCTAATGAAGGTTTAGCAAATTTAAATACATTAAATGAAATGGAATTAGAAAATTTAAAAGTACAATTTACTGATTGTATTAATTTTGCTCAAAAAGCTCGAGAAAACTTTTTGATGTGTTCTGAAATTGAATTAGATGAAGTTGAGTCTCAAATATATTATGATGAATCTAAAAAGCTTAAATCTCGAATCAGTGAAATTAAACGAATTATAAAGGATATTAATAAAAAATTAGATGAGTAATTAGATTAATTTTTTTCTTTTATTTAAAAAATGAGATAGAGCATATTCCAAATTTTGATTAGTTATAAACAAGTTGTAATCAATTTTATTAAGTGCACATTCTGTTTTATAATATTCTATTAATTGATTCATTTCTTTTGTGTATGCTTTTTTAATTTGCCAGGGCTCTGTTGTAATTTTTTTATTTGTTTCTAAATCTTGGAATATTGTACGACTATTATATTCCAGATTAATTTCTTGTGAATCTAATACATGGAATACCAATACTTCATGATTATTATATTTAAAATGTTTTAAACTATTGATGACATTTTCTGGTTTATCCAATAAATCAGAAATTAAAATTATGAGGCCTCTTTTTTTTATTTTTTCTGCTCCTAAATGTAAAATATGACTAATATTTGTATCTTCTCCGATTTTAATTTCTTCTATCATAGATAAAATGGTATTTAAATGACTTTTATTACTTTTTGGTGGAATGATATTTTTAATATTAGAATCAAATATCAATAAACCCGCAGCATCTTTTTGTTGTATTAATAAATAACTTAATGCAGCGGCAATCATTTTACTATATTCAAATTTTGAAATTTTATCAGATTGAAAACTCATTGATTTACTTGCATCTAAAAAAATATGTGATAATAGATTTGTTTCTTCTTCAAACCTTTTGACATAATATTTATCAGTTTTGCCCCATAATTTCCAATCAATATTTTTTACTTCATCTCCTAATTCATATGCACGATGTTCCGAAAACTCAATTGAAAAACCATGGTAAGGACTTCTATGCAAACCAGTCATATATCCTTCAACAATCATTTGTGCCTTCAGATATAGATTGTTTAGTTGATTAATAATTTGTGGATTTAAATAATTAGGTTTCATTCAAAATAGTTAAATTGCAACATGATTAACATGTTTTAATAAATAATCCAAAATATCATCACGTGTAAGCCCTTCAGATTCGGCATTAAAATTTGGAATAATACGATGTCTCAATACAGGTTTAATAACATATTGGACATCTGAAATCTCTGGTGTTGTTTTATTATTAAGTAAAGCATGTGCTTTAGCAGCCATTATTAAAATTGAACTAGCTCTTGGGCCAGCCCCCCAATTTAACCATTTTCTAATTGTATCACTTGTATCTTTATTTATTCTAGTTTCTCTTACAAAATTAACTGCATAATCAATTACATGATCTGACACTGGCATATGTACAATTAATTCTTGGAATTTGTGTAATTGAGTTTTATTAATGATGGGTTTAATATTAGCATTTATAATATTATTTATATTTTTAACAATTAAAGTTTCTTCATCACTAGTCGGATAATCAATAATCAGATTAAACATAAAACGATCTAGTTGTGCTTCAGGTAAAGGGTAGGTTCCTTCTTGCTCTATTGGGTTTTGTGTTGCAAATACTAAAAAAGGTTTTTCTAAATCATATGTTTTATTTCCAATAGTAATTTTATGTTCTTGCATTGCCTGTAATAATGCAGCTTGTGTTTTGGGAGGAGTTCTATTAATTTCATCTGCTAAAATAATATTACCGAATATTGGACCTTGATAAAAATTAAATTCTCTTTTTCCTGATGTTTTATTTTCTTGAATTATTTCTGTACCTGTAATATCAGAAGGCATTAAATCTGGTGTAAATTGAATTCTGCTAAAATTTAAATCAAAAGCTTTAGCTACACTATTAATTAATAATGTTTTCCCTAATCCAGGGACCCCCTCTAAAAGGATATGTCCATTACAAAGTAAAGCAATAAAAATTTGATTGATAATTTGGTTTTGACCTATGATTACCTTTGAAATTTCCTCATTAAAATCTTTTTTTAATTGATTTAGCTCTTCTACATCTTTAATGTTTTCCATAATATCCTTAAAATTTAGTGGTCTTTAATCTATCAAATATGTTAAATATGAGCAATATATTTACTGAATAAATTATGATTTAATATGAAATTAATTTTAAAAGGATTTACTCTGCAAGAGTTAGAAACAGTTATTACTGATAATGGTTTTCCAAATTATAAGGCTCATCAAATTTATAATTGGATTTATAAACAAGGAGAATCAAATATCAATGCGATGTCTAATTTATCTAAAGATTTAAAATATTTTTTAAATGAAAATGCTATTTTAAATACTTTACAATTATCCAAACATATTGAATCCAAAAACACTATTAAATTTTTATTTAAAACTCATAATGATAAATATATTGAATCAGTTAGTATGATTGAAGACAACCGCCACACTATATGTTTGTCATCTCAAGTCGGATGTAGTGTTGATTGTGATTTTTGTGCTACAGGAAAAATGGGATTCATTCAAAATTTAAATGCAGGAGAAATTATTGATCAGTTACTATTTATTAAAAATTCTATTAAACAACCAATCACTAATATAGTATTTATGGGGATGGGCGAACCTTTTCTTAATTATAATAATGTTATTAAAGCAGCAAAGTTGATGAATGATCAAGATGGATTAAATTTTGCAGCTCATAGAATCACCATATCTACTGCAGGTATTTTACCAAAGATTAATCAATTTATTGATGAAAAATTAAAATTTAATATTGCGATTTCTTTAAATGCATCGAATAATGCCACTAGAGATGAATTGATGCCAATAAATAAAAAATGGCCTATATCTGATCTGATTCAGGTAGCTAAACAGTTTAATAAAAATAGCCGACACACTATTACTTTTGAATATGTGTTAATTGATTCTATTAATGATTCTAAAGAGGATGCTATCCAATTAACACGATTATTAAAAAATAGTGGTTGTAAATTAAATATTATACCTTTTAATGATATTGGCAATAAATATAAAAGGCCATCAGTTGAAAGAATTGAATATTTTTTAGATATAATTCATCAAAAACATCAAGGGTTTCAAATTCTTGTAAGATGGAGTAAGGGAGTAGATATTAATGCAGGCTGCGGCCAATTGGCGACACAAGATATCAAATGAATAATGTAATCGAATATATTAAAGAACAAATTAATAATACTATTGATATAGCAGTAGTAACTGGGTCTGGACTTTCTAATTTAAAAACTATATTGAACAATCCAATTGTTATTCCATATTCATCTATTCCGAATTATTTTACTACTACCGTTAAAGGTCATGAAGGGGCTTTTTATTTTGGTAAATTTAAGAAAAAAAATATTCTAATTGCAGTTGGAAGATTTCATTTTTATGAAGGTTTATCATTCGAAGATGTTGGTTTGCCGATTAAGATTTTTCATTCATTGGGATGTAAAAAAATAATTTTAACTAATTCATCAGGCTGTTTACAGAGTAATTGGACTCTTGGAGATATAATGATAGTTAATGGACATTATG
>CEUQ01077711.1_pt1 | contig 21579 bp, 11 predicted proteins | sample 361491 | NCBI WGS metagenome assembly CEUQ01 (sample SAMEA2622796, study PRJEB7988) | marine metagenome | biome: marine biome (ENVO:00000447); feature: marine epipelagic mixed layer (ENVO:xxxxxxxxx); material: "saline water (ENVO:00002010), including plankton (ENVO:xxxxxxxx)" | depth 120 m | reverse complement strand
CGATAGCTGACGTATGCAAGACCAGCTACAAGCCCTACAACTACCAAAGCTGCCATTCTTAGCATAGAACTATTATCGTCGTCATCATCTGCAGAGCTTACAGAGATAGATATCGATTTCTCATTGTTATCTTCATTTGACTCATCTACCATATTCTCAGAGTCAATGATTACTTTCAGCGAGTGTGCACCTTCGGTTGCTGTCCATACTCCTGTCACTGTAACTTCTTCTTGATCTGTTCCGTTGAATATAGCCGTTGTTATGTTGATAGTATTAGTCCCATCTGAGAAAAGTATAGGTAATTGTTGAGGTCCAGAGTTGTTAACCATATTTTTGATGGTTGCAGTTAGAGTAACTTCATCGCCTACGACAGGACTTTGTGGATTCCACAGTATTTCACTGACGATGTAATCCGGTTCAGGAGCCTCTATTGGCGTTATTTTAACATCGAAACTCTTTGTTATGTCATCAACATCATTTGAGCTTCCATCAGACCAGGTAAATTTGACTGTGAAAGTCTCCCAGACTCCGGCAACCACATTGTTATCTGGTGTAATACGCAATTCGGTTTTCATATTCGAACCATTTGTTGCTAGGCTCAATTTATTTGGTTCAAAGCTTGCATTCCAATTTGCAGGTATATTCTCAATATTAGTTTCGTAAATTGTATCTAAGTGGCCAGTTGATGTTACATTGAATGTTATAATTGCAGTTTGCCCGATTGGTATATCATCTTCTAGAGTATCCACTTCAATTTCAATTCCTCTCATCAATTTTCTATCAACTATTTGATTTTGCAACACTTGATCTAAGCTATCATTTACTTCAATACTATCTTCTAAGATGTAAATATAATCATCATCACCAGAATTATCTCTGTATTCAGCATCAAAAATATAAGTTCCAGAAGGTACAACTAAGTCAATAAATCCTTCATCTGCAACAATGTTGTAGCTGAAATTTTCGCCAGTAATATCAATTTCACCAAAGTCGATATTTTCTGAGGTTACTGAAGACTGATAATTGGTCTTGTAGTTTACTCCACGAGACATTGTTGGCGTTAGCTCGGTTGCATTTTCTAATTCGAGTGTTGTAAGGTCTACATAAGTTGTATCTGCAGTTGTGTAGAACCAAGTATTGTACGCTCCAGTTTTCATATAGATTGAATAGTCTCCTTCTTCATTTGCGGTAGTACTATCTCTCATTTCATTTCCGTCGATGCTCCAAATTTCGATATTGGAATTTGGAAGTATTTCATCCTCATCGGGAACACCATCGTAATTTCTATCGTAGAAGACCGTTCCCTCGACCTTGACTTTCCATTCAACAGTTCTTTTGAAGGTTTGTTCCTCGTCCCCTGCTCTGATGTTTATTTCTTGTGTATCCAATGTAAATAAATCCCGATCATCATTCATAGTCTGGTCGATATACATTTCATATCGTTTTGGCACCATTCCAATGATATTGACTTCCCCTTCGGAGTCAGTCGTACGGTTAAAATTATTATCAGAGTTCTGTTTATCTACAAAATAAACAGTCACTCCTTCCAAAGGAACATTGCTTCCAGTGGCATTATTGTATTTAATTTCGAAAGTTGCGTTAACAAGCTTTGGAGTTAAGAATATTCCAGTTTCAGTATCTACAGCATAAAGATTCAAGAAGTTACCCTCGGCACCAGCCTCTTCTACAGTCACGTTTTTGTTATATTCCTCGTAACCTTCCTTGTTAATTCTAATTGTGTAGTTTCCAGCAGGCAAATCAAACCTTCCGGTCTCAACAGAAGCACCAAATTGACCGTCCTCGTCAGTTCTTGCGATGTAAGGAATAGAAATATCGTCATCTAAACTCCAGAATTCAACTTTAATTCCTTCTTCCACGAGTCTATTTTCATCAGCTTGAGATGCTACATCTCCACTTGTAGAGCCTCCCGCTTTTAGATCCAAATTGAATGTCTTTGCACCGTCCATGTTCACTATTCCACCGAAAGTGAGGTCAGTTTCTGTAGCGCGGTCATCAAAGGTCACATAGTATTCACCAGGGAATACGTATTGCGAATACTCTTCGAAGTTTGTAGTTTCAATAATAGTTATATCATCAAAGTCACTAGTATTTGTTAGAATAATTTGTCCTCTAGTCAGGATATCATTTAGAGTTGCAGATCCAGATAGCAGATAGGTTAGCTCAGTTTCCACGACACCCATATCGTGCACTTCAGTTCCAATTGGGATTGACATTTGCCCAGCTGTAAAGTAGCGTACACCTTCTTGTTCATATGTGAAAGTATAGATGTATTCTTCAGGAGGTAACATAACTTGGAAATTACCGCTTTCATCTGTTGCATTTTCAAAGTCTAAAGAGTAAGAAATATTATCTACAGGAGAGAAAGACAATTTAGTATTCTCTATTGGAATGCTGTTGTGAACTACCCTCCCTGTTACTTCACTCGGATTCCTTTTGACTTCAACTAATAATTCTTCAAAAGTTTTTAGCTCAAATTTTTCAATAGGAGTTCTAGGATCATTAGGATCTTTGGGTGATAAATATAAATTTTCTAAAGAATAACCATATTTTTCAATGCTTAAATCATAATCTTCGCCGACTGGTAAAGTTATAAATGTTCCAGGATCAGCAGCAAACAAATTCACATAATTGTTGGTTCCTATTTGATCAAACCTTACAATTCCTGAAAGTGGTATATCATTGCCCATATGCATTTCGTACAGAATAAGCATTGCATCTTGACCCGCTTTGGAAGGTATATTCTCTTCCATGTCTCCTATTAATTCAACACTTTTCAGTGAAACCTCAATAGAGTTTTCATCCATGGGTATCTCAGAATATGCGCTGTAGCTTCCTTCAGGTAAGAGAATAGTGTATGATCCGTCAACGTCTGTAAATGCAGACGTTGCCCCATTTCCAGTGTCGAATGTAATGGTCATATCACCTATACCTTTCTCGTCGCTTTGCTCGATTGCGCGACAATTCATACATCCATCATTATCTCTATCATCGAATAGTATTCCACTTATGGTATGACCTGGTTTCATTTTGGCATCAACAAAATCAAGATTATTACTGTCCACTCTGTTTAGATATGCAAAGCTAGTTTGCTCAGTTTGATGTATACTATAGATGTCATATGTTCCCCCTGGCAGAACTGTCACAAAGTATCCAGTTTCTGTAGAAAATATGTTCTCCATGTATGAACCATCAATATTCCTCACTACTATCTGCTTGTCAGGAATAGAGTCACCATTTGGTGTTGATAATTTACCTTCTAATCTAAATCCAGGCCTCAAAGTAGAATTAAGACTTTTAGAGCCACCTTTAGCCATTACAATTTCTACAGTGTTGTTTGACCACTCAGCAGTGTTATCAGATAATATTCCAGAATCTTCAACTCTCAGAGTGTAATTTCCAGGCAATAAGTGATCAAAACAGAATGAAATCGAATAATCGATTACGTTACCTCCACAATCCTTGTCAAAGTAATAGTTGTTAGGTAATGTGCTTTCTGTTTTACTATCATTTGTATGGTCATAAAGAGAGACTGTTACTGTAGAGTAAGGTAGGTCATCAGATACCTCAAATTTACCCCAAACTGCACCGGGTTTCAATCCTTGTTTTATATCTAAATCTTGATTAGCCCTTATTGCTGCAGTACCCAAATAGGAGGCCAATTCTACTTCATGTCCTTCTATATTTGTAGTAAGCGTGTATTCACCAGGCGCTAGTCCTTCAAAATCATATTTACCATTCGAATTTGTTTTCACGGTAACAGTATCTTCAGAACGTTTATTGTGTGCTAAGACATCAACTAAAGGTATAGACTCATCATCTCCACCAAACTCCCCGTCTTTGTCCATATCCCAATATAATCTTCCAGATATTGAAGAGGGTTCGACTTCTAAATCAATGTTGATTTCGGAAGTAGTTTGTCTCATTGCTTGTTCTTCTGTAATAATTATGTTTTCTTCTCTCATCAAAAGATTGTTTGAAGTCTTAAATACTTTTTCAATATCTTCCTCTGGAGTACCCATAGACACAGCTAAGGTTAAGTTGCCAGCTGGAACTAATATGCTATATTTTCCATATTTATCAGTTGTAACGGTGGCATGAGGGGTTCTATATTCGTCAAGGACAGTTACATTAGCATTAGCGACAGCCATACCATCAGGTGTAGAAACAGTACCTGATATTGTAGCTCCATCATAGTACTTTAACATTCGTAATCCAGAATTAAATTGCACTAGCTTAAAGTGTGTTAAATTCCACCCAGGTAAAGGAGGTAAGCTGTTATCTTGAGCGATAGATCCTGAGATGCCAGGTATCCCATCAGTTATTTCTCTCCCTATGTCAGGTGCAGACCATCCAATAAATGCTCTAAAGAACATTGAATTAAGGAAGTTTTCCTTGTAAACTAAACTCTGAGAGGAAACTTGGAGATCCGGATTATTCTCTAATAAATCTATAGCTTCATCAAAAGGTACAGTTTGACCGTCGGAAAGAACAGCCTGAATCTCTACAAAATCATCAATATCATAATCAGCTAGAGTAACTGGAGCATACAAAATTCCAGTATTATCTGCAGAGTAAGGCATCATTCTAGTATCTGCTCCAAAATACCGAATTGAATTCCCTGTTGTTTGTTCTATTTCCCATATCAAATCAGCAATTGTAGATTTGTCCAACTCCATCAAAATTGGTTTTCCAGCCCTTATAGCTGCATTTTTCTTGTGGACTTCTTGCTCACTTCCATCGGGATTTTTAGGTATATAATCATCAGGATTATCAACAATATGTTCAAACTCAGAAACTTTTTCTTCAGATAAATAATTCAACAACACGATTCTAACTTCATCATTAAATTTCCCAGTATCTCGATTTACTTCAGTTTCTATCAGTCGGTAAAGGAGAAGAGCCATTGCTTCATGTTCAGATTGCGAAGTTATGAAATTCCCTGCAATTTGATAACCAAACTGGAAATTATCGGCCACAGTTGGGTGCTCACCAATATCAATTGCCCAGAAGCCGTAATCCCACCATGCAATGAATCCTGGTCTATCTTCAGGTTTTTCGTTGGTATCTTGTTCAGCTAGCCATTCTAATCCATCAATCCAATAATCCGAAGGGAATGATGGGCCAGTATTTCCCATGTACCATAATTGATTATTTGTGGTGTTATACATTCCACTAACACCGCCAGGGTATAGCGTTTCATTGTATCTCTGATCGTTTTGATATTCGTCAGGCCTTAGGAAATCGTAGCTCAGGAAATCGTAGATTGCAGCATCGTGATCTTTTTTGTCTTGATACGGTATTCCAGCATCATAGCCATAGAATGTGTTTGGAAGAAATACGAAAAGTCCTACAAATATTACAACTAAAGTCCTCTTTAGTTCATAGCCCTTCCTTAATCCAGAAAGCCTATCTCTAAATCGATATTGGTCGTCACCTTGGGCATCCATGTGTCCGACAATCATAATCAGTGAAATCAAAATTAAGGTGGATAATATTCCTATTAGGATACTTACTGTGAAGAAGAACCAAATTCCTGCAAATATAGCTGCAATAGTAAGCCATAGGAATAATTCACCTCTCTTACCCCAAACAGATTTCCAAGTTGTGGCGACGGCTGGAAAATCAGCCCATTTGATGATTAGCCAAGTTATCCAACCACTAACTAGAGAAACGACAGGAGTTGCATTGAAAATAAAACGAACGGCAGACTGAGCCATGAATATGGAAACTAAAGCCCAAATCATGACAAATAAGTAATCTTTTTTCCATATGCTTTGATTATATAATTGATAAGCCATCCAAATTATTCCAAATATTCCCAGCCATATGGAAACAGGTCCAAAGGCAAAAACAAAGTCCGCGAATTCAGGAGGCTGAGCCTCAGCAATGGTATCGAATAACTTTGTTCTTACAAAGTATCCTTGACCACCAAGAAGTAAGAATCCTAGTTCTTCGAAAACGTAAGTAAGAAGTAGGTATGTGGTAGAAGCAATCAGTGCTGCACTCCCTATAACTAAAAGCCATGGTAAATCTCTGGTAGTTACCATTAAGATTGAGTAAATTATGTACCCTAAAAGTATGTAAGCAGGTGCTTCCCACCATGTTGCAATGAATCCCATAGTGCTGTAATAAGGGTAAGAAAGTATGACTGGCATAGAAAGAGTAACCAACCCAATCATCGCAGTTGTCATACTATCTATTCTTCTGAAAGCATTAATCATCATTTGGAATCCAAGATACACTACAATGATGGCCATGATGTATGGGAAACCTTTCCAACTCATTGAAATCATTGCAATGGTTATTCCTGCTAAACCAGCATAACCTAAAGCTAATCTTTCGTTTTTGAAGAAGTCAACAAATCCTTTCCTTATTTCGTCCGTTTTTGTCCAATCTGAAACCCATTTTCTGTCTCCAGATACGGTCAGAGCTCTCATGAAGAAGAAATAAGAAGTCGTAGCGAATAGAATGATGTACGAATCGTGGTCAGCAAGTGCTAGACTTGAGTGACTTACATGCCCTGAGTTTACACCTATAAAGAAAGCACCAATTAATCCAGCTTCTCTTCCAAACTGGGCTTTACCTATTGCATACACAGGGAAGATAATAAGTGCACCATAAATCGCAGGTAAAACTTCCATTGCCCACCACACAGATTCTTCAGATGAGCTAAAGAATGGGGAAAGGGCTAATCCAATAATTGCAATCGACCAGTCAAACAAAGGAGGTCTAGCATTATTTGCTCCATATGGATAATTAAGCATCGGATCATTTTGCAGATGCTCACCATTTTCAGCAACATAATCCACAACTCTTTTGTGATAGTAAGGATCACTACCTCCAGTAAGTTGAAATCCATCTTCAGTAGCAGGCTCAATAGTCCATGCAGTTCGGATGTACAATGAAAATAAAAATATGGCGAGTAGTATTAGGACTGTAGGCAAGTGAAACTTTTCTTTTTTAGTTAACAGGCTAGAAGTTCTTCCGTCGGTTTCGACAGAGGAGTCCCTAGTTGCACTGGAAGGAAAGCGTGGGCGATAGCGACTTTTTGACTTAGAGTCACGCCTGCGACGTGTTTGTCTTGCCATTGATGTTGTGTCCTTTTTGTCTCTTATGATTCAGAGACGGACTGGGCGCCACTCGGATGGTTATATAAGGTCTACTCTAAAAACACGTATCAATTAGAAGGAATTACAGTCCCTTCACAGTCCCCAAAACCAATTTTGTAACCTTTACCTTGGCACCAGCCTTTCAAAATTATAGAGTCTCTATCTTTCAAAAAGGTTCTTTCTTCGCCATTTTGTAAAGTAATTGGCTCTTTTCCATTCCATGATAATTCAAGCATAGATCCTCGACTTTCTTTGTCAGGACCTGAAATAGTTCCGCTTGCTAGTAAGTCTCCAGTCCTTAGATTACAGCCAGTTATAGTGTGGTGGGCAATTTGTTGAGCCATGTTCCAGTACAGATAATTATAGTTAGTTTTCGAAATTACGTTTGACTCTGACATATTTTCCCCTTTTAGATGAATTTCCAACTCTATGTCATAATTTGCATCACGTTTGTTTTGTAAATAACTAAATGGTTTAGGATCTTGCTTAGGGCTTTTACACTTGAATGGTTCTAGTGCTTCCATTGTTATGACCCAAGGAGATATTGTGGTTGCAAAATTCTTTGCTAGGAAAGGTCCAAGTGGCACATATTCCCAAGTTTGGATGTCTCTAGCAGACCAGTCGTTTACGAGTGTGAGTCCGAAAACATGATTTTGGGCTTCATCAACAGGCACAGGTTCTCCAAGTCCATTTCCAGTACCAATAAGCACACCCATTTCAAGTTCGAAGTCTAGTCTTTTACAATCTCCGAAAGAAGGTTTTTCATCTGCCGGTGCTTTAGTTTGGCCTTTTGGTCTAACGATTTCAGTTCCGCTTAATACTACAGAAGAAGCTCTTCCATGATAACCTACGGGCAAGTGCAGCCAGTTTGGCATTAGTGCTGCATCAGGACCTCTAAACATTGTACCAACATTAGATGCATGTTCTCTAGAGGAATAGAAATCGGTGTAATCACCTATATCAACCGGAAGTTGCATTTTAGCATCCTCCATAGGAATTAATGATTTCTTCTTCAAATCATTATTATCTCTCAATTTAGGATTACCATCAGTTAATAATTCACTTATTACTTTTCTAGCATCTTTCCAAGCCTTTCTTCCCATAGACATGAAAGCATTCAAAGTTGGTTCATGGAAGACTTCAGTTCCTTCTATCTCCGTATCATCAAATAATCCAGCGTCATATATATGGGCCAAATCAAGTACAAAGTTACCGATTGCAGTTGCTACGTGTAAATCACCTCCGTCCTTTGGAGAGTAAATTCCAAATGGAATATTCTGTATGGGGAAATCAGAATTCTGATCTACATCAACCCATGATTTCAGCTTTGCATCGTGTGTTTTGTCCATTATATCCACCCTAACTCTGTTAAGTCATCTATAGGCTCTTCAAAAGAACAACTCCCGTAAGAAATAGCATTTTCTTTTCTGGCATTTGTAATATTTTCAGAGGTTAATTCAAATGTCGTTTCTCTATCATCTCTAACTTGCCAAATAATCCTATCCTCTTCAAAACTAAAATTCTCTGGTGTTTGATCATCAATCATGTGTGATAATAGTATGAACATCCTGAACTTTTCTTGATCAGTTTTAGGTATTGGAAAGGTTGAAGCAAAGATACTGGCTGTAAATGTGTTGATGAATCCATGCATGTATTCATCATATTCATCTGCAAAATGCCTAATTGGATGATGTAAACCTGCTGTAAATTTTAGTGGTATTTTCTTTATTGCGCAAGTCTGAATCATCGCAGCGACTTGTTCAACACTGGGAAATGCTTCTTTTGTAATGCCTCCGCATCTCAACTTCATACCTGCATTATCAATTTTAGCTAGTAATTCTATTGTTGGTAATATGTTATCATCCCAGTCACTTTCGTCTTCATCTGTTGAATAGTTAATTCCTACATAAGGAAGTTCACTAAATTCATGAAAATGATATAAGTTATTCTGGTTTAATGCTGCAGTAGCTTGATTTAGAGTTTCTTCAGTTAAAGCGACTGTCGGCATCTTGCATTCAATTACTTCAATCTCTATTTTGTCTCCGTGTTTTTGTCTATAGTTCTTAATGTTGGATACATTTTCCTTAATGTTTTTTAGATATTCTTTTTCAGATTCACCACCGCCACCTAAGACCGATAATCTTAGAGGCCCAGTGTCTTTGAATAGTGGTAAAAATTCATCTAGTTCATTTAGATTCGAGATTGGTATTATGAATCTTCCTAACATCCATGAGTTCTCGCTTTCTAACAATTGAGCATATTCATTGATGGCATCTTTTAGTGGCAATTTTGCCGGAGGAAAGAGCCCAGCGTAATCAATCAAACTTTTCATGAAAGTTTTGAGACTACCTTTCATCTACTTTATTCGCCCAGAGCGTCTTTGTAGCCTTCACCGTCAAGCCAAGATTTTGCATAATCTGGATCTTCAACTTTTAGTGCAGGTTTTGCAACTTTTAGAGGATAGTGTGTATCGACCATTACAGCCAATTCGTCAGTCCACTTTGCACCTATCGAACCCTCATATTTTCCAGGATGAGGTCCATGCGTTAACCCATCAGGATGCAGAGTCATTGAGCCAAACTCAACACCTTTACGAGACATGAATTCCTTTGAATCGTAATAGATTACTTCATCAGACATAACATTTGAGTGATTGTATGGAGCTGGTATTGCATTTTCATCGAAGTCGAATGGCCTTGGACAGAAAGAACAAACCACGAATCTATCACCAGCAAACGTTTGATGAACGGGTGGTGGTTCGTGAATTCTACCAACAATTGGCTCAAAGTCATGAATGCTAAATGCATAAGGATAGTAGAATCCATCCCAACCAACTACATCACAAGGGTGATGCCCTAAAGTTACTTCAGTAAACAAATTTCTTTGTTTAACTATGACCTTGAATTCCCCTTTTTCATCGTAAGTAACTAGTTCACCAGGAGCTCTAAAATCTCTTTCAGAATATGGACTTCTCTCAATAATTTGACCATATTCGTTTCTATATCTCTTTGGAGTTCTTACTTCACCCGGAGATTCTACAATTAGTAAGGTATGTTCTTCATCATTCATCACATATTTATGCAGAATTCCTCTTGGAATAACGAGATAATCACCTTGTGAATACTTTAGATTTCCAAATGCACTTTCTAGAACCCCACTGCCTTGACTAACGTAGACAATCTCATCTCCTTGGGCGTTTCTGTAATAGTAATCATCATTTTTATCAGGATATGCCATCATCATGATAACATCATCATTGAATAGGAAAGGAGTCCGATCCATAATTGCACTTCCGCCTTTCTTTGCTCGATTTGAGTAAAAATGTCTCATGCGAAGAGACTTATCTTCATCTTCTTCGATTTCAAAACTACCAATTTGTTTTGTTGAAAGCACCTCAGTTGGAGGATAAATGTGGTACAGAAGCGAAGATGGTCCAACAAAACCTTTGTTTCCTTTCAACTCTTCATGATATATTTTTCCGTTTTCATCTCTGAATACAGTGTGTCTTTTCTTGGCTAATTTCCCTAGTTTGTGATATCTGTGCATTACAAATTCCCTCGTTCAGCTTGATGCCTTTCTATTGCTTCGAATAAGGCTTTGAAGTTTCCGACTCCAAAACCTTTGGATCCTTTTCTTTGAATAATCTCGTAGAAGAGAGTAGGTCTATCTTCTACAGGCTTTGTAAATAATTGTAACAAGTAACCTTCATCATCTCTATCGACTAAAATTCTCAATTTCTTTAGAACTTCCATATCTTCATCTATTTTTCCTACACGTTGTTCTAAATCTTCATAGTAAGTGTCTGGGACTTCTAAGAATTCTACACCATTTTCTTTTAATTTTGTTATAGCTTTGATTATATCTCCTGTAAGTAATGCAATATGCTGCACCCCAGGTCCTTCATAAAATTCTAGATACTCATCAATTTGGGATTTTCTTCTCCCTTCAGCAGGTTCATTTATTGGGAATTTAATTCTTCCATTATCACTCTCCATAACTTTAGACATTAGAGCTGAGTATTCGGTTGAGATATCATCGTCACTGAAGTGTTGCAATTGAGTGAAACCCATTGTGTTTGCATAGAATTGCACCCATTCTTCCATTTTACCTAATTCAACATTACCTACTACATGATCAACGAATTTAATACCAACATTTTCGCCACTTTTCTTGTCTTCCTGAAATCCAGGGAGAAATGGTCCTTTGTATGTATCATGTGAAATGAAGGAATGTATGGTTTCTCCGTAAGTACAGATTGAAGCATGAGTTACTTTACCATTATCATCCTCTATTATTCTTGGTTTAGAAGCGCTTTTGGCCCCTCTAGCGACGCATGCATCATAGCATGCTTTTGCATCATCTACATGAAATGCAACATCTTTGACACCATCTCCGTGTTTCTTTATGTGAGTAGATATTCCATTGTTTCCATTCAAAGGTGTGGAGAAAACTAATCTAACTCTTCCTTGTTCCATGACGTAACTAGCTTTGTCACGATCTCCAGTTTCTAGTCCAGAATAAGCAATTTGATTGAACCCGAATGCATTTCTGTAAAAGAAAGCAGCCTGTTTAGCATTGCCTACCCAAAATTCGATATGGTGCACTGCTTTAAGTGGAACTGGATCTTTACTCATTGATTTCACATCTCTAGGCTTTACAGTCCTAGGTCAACTCCAGACAAAAAAAGTCTCCATTATTAAAGTCTTGTTTAGCTATTAACTTCGAAATCGCCTAGCCAATTATAATCATAGGTGAAGTCAGACACGCCGTCGTTTGATTCAAAAATTAAGTTCCATTCACCAACAGTCTCTGAATCATTAATGCTAAACTGTATGCTTTCAGTACTTCCCTTATTTACATTGTAGGATTCAGAGAATATAGCTTGACCATCTACCTCAATAGTAACAGTGATATCTGATGATACGCCATTGTTACCGATGGCAGCATCACTATCTCCAGTTAGATTCATGTAAATATTCACTTCATTAATGTAAGGATTCACATTTCTAGTTATAGTATCCTGACCTCCTCCACTAACTTCTCCGCTACCAGAATCGCGGTAATCAATTGTTACTTGATGGAATTCTACGCTTTGCCGGTCATTCGCATCCTTAGCTGTTAAAACAACAAAGTAAACGCCCCCTTCAGACCAATTATGGCTGACACTTTGTCCTTCAGCAACATTTCCATCACCAAAGTCCCATTCGTATGTAACAAAAGCACCCTCAGAATTGGAGGCATCGAAGGTGAAAAGATCTCCGTTAAACCCAGAATCGCCCGAAGCATCAATATTTGCATTTAGAACTACAGATTCAGTACCAACTAATCTTGGTCCCACAAGTTGCCAAACGATAAGGAAAAGGACTGAAAAAGCCAGAAATCCTACTAAGTTGTCAACTATACCTTCTTTTCTTGCTTGACTCATTCCAGACTTGAATTTGTCTAAGATTCCAGTCACTCCATCTGCAAAGATAAAACCGCCGTCCAAAGGAACTGCAGGTAGTGCATTAGTCAGCCCTACCATCAGATTTAACCAGAAAATCCAATAGAAAGCATTAGCTAGAATCCAAAATAGATTGTCAGGAATTACTCCAGTTAATCCAGTTGGTTCAAACAATGCAGTGAAATGTTCAGGGAATGGTTGTAATTTCTGGAATGGCAATGTGATGTATTGTAACATAGTTCCTCCATTGCTTCCAGGATTTGCTAGACTATCAGTTACCAATCCAGGATCAACAACAGCAATTCCCATGAATCCTTTTCCAGACATCCAAGATTCATAACTATCAGGATAAAATTTCAGATAGTAGCTTCCCTTGTCAGACAAGGTAACTTGATATGTTTCTGGATTGCCTTTATTCAGAACGGAAACATTCACAATTTGTCCAGCATAAGTTTCGTTCATTATGTTTGAGAAGTCTTCAGCACTAGTAACGGTTTGTTCATTTACTTCGGTGATTAACATCCATGGCTCAAGTCCAGCTTCAGCTCCACCATAATCAATTACAACACTTGCTGATAAAACACCTTCATTAGAAGGCTCTAAAGACTCAACCATTACGGAAGAAAATAAGAATGAGAAGATTATTGCAATCACCATATTACTGCCAGGACCAGCAGCATAGAGCCTCATTCGTTCCCATTTTTTCATATTTTTCATTTCTTCTTCATCAGGTTCTACAAATGCCCCTACTGGAAAAATAAACATCAACAAACCAAGAGCTTTGACTTTCACATCAGCAACTCGGCTTAGAATACCGTGACTGAATTCATGAACCACCATTGCAATCACGAGAGCTAAAATTCCGTACCAAAGTGGAATCACTGGATTTAGTCCAGGTAACCCAATCATCATCTTAGGTGAAACTGCAGAACTTTTTGGGATTTGCCAAGCTAAAGTCGCTTGCCATAGCAATAGCAGAAACATGAAAATCATTATCAAAAATACAGTAACAACCCATACATCTCCGACTCTTCTCCAGAATGGTTTATTCTTAGAAACTTTTTCTATGAAGTTTTTTCCCCAATCAGTCCTCCACATAAGGAAAGAACGGCCCCAAACTAAATCCATGTTATATTTCTCGATATATCCTTCGTTATCCGCCCATCTAACACCAGTTACCCACGCGAGAAGGAATGCAGCAAAAAGATACCAGCCCAAGTAGATACAGAAAGTCAAAACAAAAATGAATTGAATGTGCCTACGAATATGAACTTCTATTGGCAGTCCTGTCAATTCAGGAAGTATTTCTTTTTCCACCTCTTCAGTTTGAGAAGTTTCGGTCTGGTTCTTCTTTGCAGCCATTGTTTTGTGTCTTAAGTCCACACGGGGCTTTATTTAACCTACATTATGGAGCATAATGGGCAAGAAGAAGGGTAAACGCGAAGAAACTTTCACGTTTCCTGAATTTGATGAGGAAGAGTATCGAGTTAGAGAAACTCGAGATTCTAAAATTGCTCTATTTGCCATTTTTTATGCAGTTTGCGTAGCAGTTATTAGCTATTCAATGGTTAGAATGACCGATTTTGATAATATCGCATTCTATCTCGGCTTTGTCGCTCCATATGGTCTTTATCAGCTTTTAAGAAATCTTGGCGAAATGAAAATCATAGATGTTAGTAAATTCGAACGTAAGAATTGGTTCGGTCCAATGTTTATGTCATTCATTGCTTGGCTTGGCCTTTTCATCTTGCTTTCTAATCCACCATTCAATGATATTGCTAAACCAAAGTTCCAAGGAGTTGAGGTTTACGCAAATGTAGATGGTGAGTGGAACATTACTTCAGAACCTATCGAGGAAGACACTCCGTTTGCTTTGGTAATAATTGTGAAAGATAATTGGGGAGTAGATTCCGTTTCTTTAGCAGCCAGTAAGGGCGGTAATGGGTTCATGAATAATGAATTATTAGTTGAAAGCGTAGATGGTAATCCTTACTCCATAAAGGGAGAAAATAGATTTTATTACTTTTTTGAAGATGGTTTAGACGCTGAAGCTTACTCTTTTACTTTTACAGCGACTGATTCCGAAGGTAATCTAAATACAACTACAAGGACATTAACAATAGGTTAGTTTACAACAATCGTTGTTGAATATCGTGTAATTTCTCTAAAGCTTGTAAAGGAGTAAGATTCATCAAATCCATTTTTCTTATTTCTTCTACGATTGGATTTTCTTTAGTTTTACTTCTAGCACCAAAATCGGAGCTAAAAATAGATTGAACAGGACCTGTTTTTGATACTTCGATGGTTGATCCTTCCTCTAAATTATTCAAAACTTTCCGAGCTCTTGACAATACTTCTTCAGGTACTCCTGCCATTTTTGCCACATGAATACCAAATGAGGCATCGGTTGGTCCTTCAGCAACTCTGTGAAGTAACGTCAATTCATGGCCATCTTCCTTAGCTTGCATATGGCAGTTCACAGCCCGATCTAATATTCCGGCAACATCTGTCAATTGGTGGTAGTGTGTTGCAAACAAAGTTTTCACACCCTTTTCAGCATGTAATTCTTCTGAGACTGCCCAGGCTAATGCTAATCCATCAAAAGTTGAAGTTCCTCTTCCAATTTCGTCTAGCAATACAAGGCTGTTAGGCGTTGCATTTCTCAAGATGTTTGCTAATTCTAGCATTTCTACCATGAAAGTTGAGTGTCCATGTACCAAATCATCATGTGCACCAACGCGAGTGAAAACTCGATCTACCATCCCTAATCTTGCAGATGAGGCTGGGATGAAACAACCAGCTTGAGCCATAACACAGATTAGAGCAGTTTGCCTCATGTATGTAGACTTACCACCCATATTAGGCCCTGTTAGAATCATCAATTGCCTTTGTTTATTGTCTAGTTGTAAATTATTAGGAATGTATTGTCCTTCTCTAAGTACTTCGATAACAGGATGCCTTCCGTCTGAAATAGACACTATACCGTCATCAGACATTTCTGGACGTACGTAATTGTTTGTTTGGCTAACTTCAGCAAGTGAACTAATTGCATCTATTCTAGACACTGCCATAGTTGTAGCCTGCAAAGATCCTAGGAATTCTAGTATCCATTCTCTTAATTCCTTGAATAATTCAATTTCAAGAGCTTGTGATCTTTCATCAGCTCTCAGAATAGATGTTTCTTTTTCTTTTAATTCAGGAGTAATGTATCTATCTCCAGCAGCTACCGTTTGTTTACGGTGATAACTCTCTGGTACTTTTTTAGCGTATGTTTTTGGAACTTCGATGTAGTATCCGAATACACGATTATATCCAATCTTTAGTTTGGGAATACCTGTTTTCTCTTTCTCTTCGGCTTCTAATGAAGCAACCCATTCTCTACCACTGCTAGCTTTTGATCTCAAGTCATCTAATTCTTTTGAATATCCTTTCTTGAAAATTCCACCATCTCTGAGGACAAGAGGCGGTTCTTCAACGATAGCTTCTTCTAATTTCGTAGAGACTTGTTTGTGAATATCAATTGATTTGACAAGTTTTTTCATCAGTTTTGATTTTAGTGGTTCCTCGCTGAGAAATTGTTTGAGGTCTTTCACTGTGTTTAGACTATTTTTGAGACTATCTAAATCTCTTGGAGAAACAGACCCATGCCCTAATCTTGATAGTAATCTCTCTACATCTAAGAAACCTTTCAGAATATCTCTTATTTCTCTTCGACTGAGCGTATTATCGAATAATTCTTGTACGGCATCGTGTCTCTCATTAATTCTCTCTAAGTCGTGTAGAGGTCTGAGTAACCAGTCTTTCAATCTCCTCGAACCTCCTGCAGTTGAACTTTTGTTTAGAACGGCAAACAAAGTATCTTTCGATGAACCACCAATAGTACGTACAATTTCTAGATTCCTAAGAGTCACAGCATCTAGAGTCATAGTCTTAGCTTTGACCATCAAAGAGGGAGGTCTCAGATGAGGCAGTTCACTGAACTGAGTGTCTGTCGCATAGGAGAGTACTGCACCTGCAGCAGTTACAGCCATAGGATAGGTGTTCAATTCTTCAACACTGCCAAATCGGCCCTCCAAAGCCTTCTTTGATACAGGATACAGCCAAGCGTCTTCTTTGCATGGAGTTACATTTATTCCTAATGCTTTCATCCAGTTTTCAACATTTTCATTTCCTTCTGGAATTATCACTTCTGAAGGCGCATATCTCATCATTTCAGATTCTAACGATTCTCTATCTTTGAATTGTGCTGTAGCAAATTCTCCGGTAGAAATATCCATGATGGCTAATCCGAGTCCATCGTCAGTTTCGTTAATTGATGCCAAGAAATTATTAGAATTACTTAGCATAGTTCCTTCAACTACAGTTCCAGGACTTACGATTCTAGTTACTCCCCTTCTTACGATACCTTTAGAACTCTTTGGATCTTCTAATTGTTCACAGATTGCAACCCTATGACCTTTCTTGATTAATTTTCCAAGATAACTATCAAGTGCGTGATATGGTATTCCTGCTAAGGGTATCGGATTATCTGAATTCTTATCTCTAGCAGTTAATGTGATGTCAAGGTCTTTTGCAGCAATTATTGCATCATCCCCAAATGTTTCATAAAAGTCTCCCATTCTGAATAGTAAAATTGAGTCTGGATTCTCACGTTTTATGGCGTAGTACTGACGCATCATTGGACTTGACAAGAATTAGGGAGTAACAGGTCAGTTTTAGTTGTTGTGCCCTGATTATTAGGATTAATTTAATACAGCAGTCAATAGTGCTTAGTTATCAATGGTGGACAATCCAAAGCACACTAATTCTTTGATTAATTCTACAAGCCCTTACCTTCTGCAGCATGCGCATAATCCAGTAGATTGGTATGAATGGTCTAGTGAAGCGCTTGATGAAGCAAAGAAACGAGATGTTCCTATTCTACTAAGCATTGGATATTCAGCATGTCATTGGTGCCATGTTATGGAAAAAGAGTCCTTTGAAAATGAAAAAACAGCTGAGATAATGAACAAGTATTTTGTCAATATCAAAGTAGATAGAGAAGAAAGGCCAGATTTAGATGAAGTGTACATGTCGGCAACCCAAGTGATGAACAAAGGACAAGGTGGATGGCCAATGACAGTATTTTTGGCACCTAACCTCAAGCCATTTTTTGCAGGAACTTATTTTCCGCCTCAAGATGCTTACGGTAGACCAGGATTTGCAACCCTTCTAACTAGGCTTGCTGAAGTCTGGTCTAGCAACAAAGATCAGTTACTTTCCCAGGCCGAATCTATCGTCGAACATCTGAATTCAGTTCAGCTTCAAAATGCAAGTGTAGAAGATAATGTGATTCAAAGAGCAGTGAGGCATTGGAATTCCAATTTTGATAAGGTATGGGGAGGTTTCGGTCCAGCACCTAAATTTCCTAACACTGGCGCTATTTTGCATCTTCTAAACGATTATCATAGTAATGGTTCGGAGGAGTCATTGACTTCAGCTGTTAAAACCTTAGATTCAATGTATCAAGGAGGAATCTATGATCACATTGGAGGCGGTTTTGCCAGATATTCAGTGGATGAGAAATGGTTAGTTCCCCACTTCGAAAAGATGCTTTATGATAATGGTCAGCTTATGGAAGCATATTTGGTTGGATATCAAATAACAAAAAAACCAGAATATTTAGAGGTAATTTCCCAAATATTTGAATGGTTGAATGATGAAATGATTGATCAGGATGGTGGCTTCTATTCATCTATGGATGCCGATTCAGAAGGGGTTGAAGGCAAATATTATGTTTGGAAGCGCTCAGAAATTGAAGAGATATTAGGTAAGGAGGACGCAAATGTATTTGCTCAATATTTTGATATTACAGAAGAAGGGAATTGGGAAGGTAATTCAATACCCAGAATAATAATGCAGAAATCATCCTTATCGAATTTGTTGAAAATATCTGAAGAAAAACTGAGTGATTCATTGTCCACTTCTCGAACTAAAGTGAAAAAGTCTCGTGCGTCACGAATTCCTCCTGGGACTGACGATAAAGTGATAGTATCTTGGAATGGTTTGATGATTAGTTCACTTGCTAAGGCTTCATCTGTACTTGGTAAGAAAGAATACTTTGATGCAGCAGATAAAGCTGTAGATTTTATAAATAAAAAGATGTCTAAAAAGGATGGAACATTAAACAGAATTTATAGGAAGAATGTTGCTCACATAGATGCCTTTGCAGAAGATTATTCATATTTTGGTAACTCACTTATTGATATGTATGAGGCTAGTTTCGATTCAAAATATTTGAAATTAGCGAAAAAATATGGAGACATCTTGGTCGATCGATTTTACGTGGATGGCCAATTCAAACAATCACTTTCAAAGAATATTGTGATTAATACTGGAAATAGCATGGATAATGCTACGCCTTCTTACAATTTCATGTGTAGTTTATTGTTAATACGCCTTCATTATTATTTTGATATCAAAGAGTATAGAGAAATAGCAGAGGTTTCGATGGATAAGGTTGGAACCTATATCAATCAATATCCTCATGCTCACGCAACAGCACTTACAGTTCATAATTATCTATCAAATGGACCCAAAGAGATTGTAATTGTTGCAGAGAATAATAGCAATCCATTAATGGATATAGTAAAACAAACATACGTTCCTTGCAAGATTTTGGTCAGCAGTCTAACTGAAATGAATCTTCCAATTCTCAAAGGAAAGAAGATGATCAACAACCAACCTACAATTTACATATGCAAAAACTATACTTGTAAGGAACCAATAACTGGAGAATTGGTTCTTACAGAAACTTTGGCACTATAGGTAGGCACTAGGAATTACCTTTTATATGTATCTAAGTCAAGTTCAGAGCATGACAAAATCAATAAATGCCAGAATGCTATTAGTTTTTGCGTTAGGCATTAGTCTACTTAGCCTGCAAACGACATCGATAGCGGTAGAATCAGAATCTCATGCAGATGATGTAATAGTTGTAACAGTTGATAGTACTAATCTTCAGTTTTCCCCATCAGAGGTAGTAATAACTGAAGGTCAAACAGTTCGTTTCTTCTGGAGCGGTGAATTCCTAGAGCATAATGCTATTGAAAGCACAGGTTTCTTTAATTCAGGAACTCCAGAGACTGAAGTTGATTACTCATTTACATTTGATCCAGGTACAAACAATACATACAGTTACATCTGTGAACCTCATGAATCACTTAATATGGTTGGCACAATCATTGTCAATCCAGCAGAGAATTCAACTAACAATCCAGAGGATAATCAGACATATTCGGGGATTGATTCCGAAAACGAATCTACCAATTACATGTATGGTTTCTTAGTGGTACCTACTTTGGTTATTGTCGTTTTTGTATCAAGGTATTTCAAATAAGTTCATTGTTGACTAAAGGCGACACCTTATTTCCTAGCAAATCTATGGCATTCATCAGTTGTTCATGAGTTAGTCCAGCTACATCTAATTGAAAACTGAATCTTGATAGTCCACCGAGTGCCTTGCTATGTCTAACAACCTTTTCAGCAACTTCTTCAACATTGCCTACAACTAAAGCACCATTACGACCAATTTGAGCCTCGAAATGTTCTCTTGTGACTGGAGGCCACCCCCTTTCTCTACCAATGCGAGTAAATGATTCAGCATAACCTGGGAAAAAATCATCGATAGCTTGTTCTCTTGTTTCAGCCACATATCCCAAAGAGTGAACACCGACTTTCAATTTCTCAGGGTCATGTCCAGCTTTTATTCCTGCATTCTGATAAAGTTCTACAAGTGGAGCAAAACGATGAGTCTCACCTCCGATAATTGCAATCATTAAGGGCAATCCGAGAATACCGGCTCGAATAAATGACTCAGGAGTACCTCCTACACCAACCCATATTGGTAGAGGATCCTGGATAGGTCTTGGATAGATTGCTTGATTAACTAAATCAGGCCTAAACTTTCCGGACCAATTTACTACTTCGTTATCTCTAATTTTCAGTAACAATTCTAGTTTTTCAGCATAAAGTGCGTTGTAATCTTCCATCTTCAATCCAAATAATGGATATGCTTCTGTGAAAGATCCTCTTCCAGCTACAATCTCAGCCCTTCCGTTTGAAACTAAATCTAAAGTAGCAAAATTCTGAAAAACTCGTACAGGATCAGCAGCACTCAGTACTGTAACTGAACTTGTTAATTTGATATTTTTAGTTCTTGCAGCAGCAGCAGATAGAGTAATGTGGGCTGCGGAATCAAGAAATTCCTTTCTGTGATGCTCACCAATTCCGACTTCATCAATTCCTATTTTGTCAGCATATTCAATTCTCTCAAGTAGTTCATTAATTGCTTGGTTTCCAGGAATTTGGTTCCCATCACGATCTTTAAAATTTGCAGATGCAAAAGTGTGTATTCCGATTTCCATTATATTCAATTTCTCAAAAGTAGTGCTATAATTCCAACTTCAGCGATTTTTGTCAGAATTCCGACTAAATCATAACTTCCATTCTTTGTCAAATCTGGATGCAAATAGACGTAGAAAATCACGATGGATAAAGTGTACATCATAAATAAATATGAAATGTTAGTCCGATTATCCTCAACAAAAGGAATCTTAAATACAAAGAAAGTAATTCCAAATCCTAAGAATCCTACAGCTCCAGCTAATAATTTCAAATCATCAATTCCAAGTATAGTGTGTACGACGATAGTAAACATAATTAGCGATGAGGCTATTCTTTCTTCACTCTCTAGCTCAAAGTTGCTAAATTTTTGAATAAAAAAATAAGTAAGGAAAGAACACACCAAACTTATTCCGATGACTGTTTCATCAGGTAATACTTCCTTGTGGCCACCTCCGTCGGCAGATGCATTGGTTGAAATCAAAAGTATCAGCAGGTAAGCTGCCAATCCGATACGTAGGTTCATGTTAGCTGAGTTTACCTATGATTATTGAAAGTTCGTATAGAATTATTAGTGGAATCGCAAGTAAAAATTGGGATATTACATCTGGTGGAGTTATCATC
>CEUQ01003404.1_pt1 | contig 21766 bp, 18 predicted proteins | sample 361491 | NCBI WGS metagenome assembly CEUQ01 (sample SAMEA2622796, study PRJEB7988) | marine metagenome | biome: marine biome (ENVO:00000447); feature: marine epipelagic mixed layer (ENVO:xxxxxxxxx); material: "saline water (ENVO:00002010), including plankton (ENVO:xxxxxxxx)" | depth 120 m | reverse complement strand
ATCGTGATATGATTCAAACTGATGCATCTATTAATGAGGGGAACAGCGGAGGGCCTTTAATTAATTTGGCTGGTCAAGTAATTGGAATTAATACTTTCATCATGACTGGCTCTGATTTAAATCAAGGCTCTATAGGTATTGGGTTTTCTATTCCTATAAATCGAGTTAAAGATATTGTACATGATTTAATTTTATATGGGCAGGTTAAAAGGAGCTATTCTACAGGGTTATCCACAAAACCAATGAATGCTCGAGTTCAAAAATATTTAAATGTTCCATTTCATAATGGGGTAGTTATTGTGGATATTGAAAAAAAATCTTCTAGTATGAATGCTGGATTAAAAATTGGAGATATTATTTTAAAGGTTGATGGGATATTAGTAAATTCTAGTGAAGATATTAGTATTGTTAATCGTCAAAATTTTAGAAAAGCAGGCGATGAAATCGAATTAACCATTTGGCGTGAATCTGAAATTATAAATATTAATTTAGAGTTAACAAATTATGAATAAATATATTAAGGGAGCTTAAATGATAGAAAGATATACTACCAATGAAATGGGCAGAATATGGTCTGATCAAAACAAATATGATACTTGGTTCAAAGTAGAGCTGGCTGTTACAGAGGTATTATGCAAAGATGGTATTGTCCCAGCTGAAGATTTAAAGAATATCAAATCAAAAGCTAGCTTTTCAGTAGATAGAATTTTAGAAATTGAAGAAGAAACTCATCATGATGTAATTGCATTTCTTACTAATTTATCTGAAAATATTGGCCCTTCTTCTAGATTTATTCATTTAGGTATGACTTCATCTGATTTGTTAGATACTGCATTAGCTTTACTATGTAAAGAATCTGGACAAATTATTTTATCTAAACTCCAAACATTTCATAAAAATTTATGTAATTTAGCTATTCAGCATAAAGACACATTTCAAATTGGACGTTCACATGGGGTGCATGCAGAACCTATTACATTTGGTTTAAAATTAGCATTATGGAGCGAAGAAATCAAAAGACATATTGAAAGATTTTCTTATGCATTGTCAGATATACAATATGGTAAAATTTCTGGAGCTGTTGGGACTTATCAACATTTAGATCCTTCCGTTGAAGAAAGAGCATGTAAAAAATTAGGGTTAAAACCATCATCTGTATCTAATCAAGTGGTCCAAAGAGATCATCATGCAAATTTTTTATCTGCGATTGCCTTAATTGGTTGTACAATAGAAAAAATTGCTATAGAAATTAGGCATTTACAAAGAACAGAAGTATTAGAAGCAGAAGAATTTTTTGCTAAAGGTCAAAAAGGGTCCTCTGCAATGCCACATAAAAGGAACCCGATTATTACTGAAAGATTAACTGGATTTGCCCGTTTATTACGTTCTAATGCTATGGCTGCAATGGAAAATGTTGCTTTATGGCATGAACGTGATATATCGCATTCATCAGTTGAAAGAATTATTATCCCAGATTCAACTAATTTAATGGATTATATGTTAATTAAGGTAAATAAATTATTTGAAAATCTTATTGTGTATCCTGAAAATATGTTAAAAAATCTTAATTTAACTAATGGTCTAATATTTAGTCAGGAAGTTTTATTAATATTAGTACAAAAAGGATTAACAAGAGAAGATGCATATAAATTAGTACAAAAAAATGCAATGCAAGTTTGGGAGAAGAAAAAAGATTTTAAAACTTTACTAAAATCTGATAAAGATATATTAAATTTATTAACTGAAAATGAAATTGATTCTTTATTTGATTTAAATAAAGTATTAGTAAATATTAACAAAGTTTTTAAAAGGTTAGGATTAGCATGAAAGATATCATAAAAAATCAATTACAATATACACTTAATGATTCAAATGATGATTTACAAAATTTAGGTAGACATTATCGTGGTAAAGTTAGAGATAATTATTATTTTGATAATCAAATTTTAATGGTTACAAGCGATAGAGTGTCTGCATTTGATCATGTTTTAGGTACCATTCCATTTAAAGGACAAATTTTATCTGATATAGCATCTTTTTGGTTTAATAAAACTAAAAGTATTGTACCTAATCACTATATAAAGTCTGTTGATCCTCAAGTATTATTAGTGAAGGAAGCTAAGCCATTACCTGTAGAGGTTATTGTGCGAAAATATATTACAGGTAGTCTTTGGAGAGATTATGAAAAGTCTAAGCACCATGTTTATGATTTAGATTTTGGAGATGATTTAGTAAAAAATCAAAAATTTTCTAATCCTATTTTAACCCCATCTACAAAAGAAGAATATGGCAAACATGATATGCCTATTTCAAAAAAAGAAATTATTAATCAAAAATTAGTTGATAAAGATATCTATGAATTAGCAGAAAAATATGCATTACAGTTATTTGCTGAAGGTGAAAAATGGGCGAGCCAACAAGGATTAATCTTAGTGGATACAAAATATGAATTTGGGATAGTTAATAATGAATTAATTGTAATAGATGAAATTCATACCCCAGATTCAAGCCGATATTGGATTGCAGATGAATATGAAGCTAGATTTCAAAATGGTGAGGATCAATTAATGTTAGATAAAGAAAATATTAGGCAATGGTTGATTGGTAAAGGGTTTTCTGGTGACGGGACTCCTCCTGAGCTTGATGATGAGATTAGAATTTTACTATCAGAAAAATATATTGAGTTATATAAAATTCTTACTGGTCAAGATTTTAATCCATCTACTGGAGATGTTAATGATAGAATCCAAACTAATTTAAAAAATGCAGGCTTTTAATTAATGAAGGTAAAAAAATATTTACCAAGCTTAATTACACTACTAAATTTATTTTTAGGTTTTTTATCAATTCTCTATATTCAAAAAGGTGAGTTTATTTTGGCATGCCATTTAATTTTAATTGCCGCTTTATTAGATTCTTTTGATGGGAAATTGGCAAGAAAAATTGGTGTTGTATCCTCTTTTGGAAAGGAGATTGATTCTCTTGCAGATGTTGTTTCATTTTGTTTAGCACCATCCTTTTTAGTATTTAATATACTTTATAATGCTCTATTAATACCTCCTATTACAGAATATATTTTTATTTATATTGCTCTTATTTCTTCTCTTCCTGTTTTAATGGGAGCAATTAGGTTAGCACGATTTAATGTTGAGCATGATGAAGAAAAAAATAAAGATTATTATTTAGGATTACCTAGCCCCATGGCTGCTATTTCTATATGTTCTATTATTTTATTAAAATTACAGTTATTAGATGTTTCTTATAATTCAGAACCTGCAGAAATTAATTTTTTAACATTTAATATTATTTTACCATTAATTATTTTATTATCATTTTTAATGATTGGAAAAATTCACTTTTCAAAATTTCCTTTATTTTCATTTTCAAAGGGGAAAATTAATTCAATTAGACTTATTTCCATGATATTAAGTATTTTTATAATGGTGGTATCTAGTTTAATGAATTTTTTACATATTTCATTATTTGTATTTTCTGCATATTATATTTTAAGTAATACAACATTCCATTTTATTAATAATAGCATTAAATTAAACCAATTAAGAGAAAAATTAAAAAATTAAAAGAGAGGCCTATGAAAGCAAAAATTTACATTAATTATAAAGATGGCATTTTAGATCCAGAAGGAGCAACTATCAGCAAGGCATTAGATACTATAGGAATAAAAGGAATAGAGAGTTTATCAGTAGGGAAATGCATAGAAATGGATTTAAATTGTAATTCTCATGAAGAAGCTATTCAGATTATTACGGAATCTTGTGATAAATTATTAGCAAATCCAAATACTGAGATTTATCATTATAAAATAATGGAAGATAAATAATATGAAATTTGCAGTCATAGTTTTTCCAGGGTCTAATTGTGATAATGATGCATACTATGTGATTGAAAAACATTTAGGTGCCACGGTAGATTTTGTATGGCATAAAAATAATAATTTAAATGACTATGATTGCATTATTATCCCTGGTGGATTTTCTTATGGTGATTATTTACGAGCTGGAGCTGTAGCCCAGTTTTCAAATATTATGAATGCAATTAAATTAGCATCAGAAAAAGGAAAAGCCATTATTGGAATTTGCAATGGATTCCAAATTTTAGTTGAGTCTGGCTTATTACCTGGAGCCTTAATCACAAATCAATCCACTCGTTTTATCAGCAAGCAAATTCAATTAAAAGTTTCTAATAATGATTCTTTATTTACTAATAAATATCAAAATCAGGAAATCATTAATATGCCAATTGCTCATAAACAAGGCAATTATTTTGCAGACAAAGAGTTGTTAAATAAATTAAAAGATAATAACCAAATTGCATTTCAATATTCTCATAATCCTAATGGCTCTTGTTTGGATATAGCTGGTGTTTTAAATAAACGAAAAAATATTTTGGGTATGATGCCTCATCCAGAGCGTGCCGCAGAAAGCATTATAGGCTCAAAAGATGGTATTCGCATTTTTGAATCTATGCTATCCAGCATTTAATTAATGTTAGGTTCATGGGAAATTATATTGATTATTTTTTTTGTGATGATTTTATTTGGTCCTAATAAAATCCCCGAAATTTTTAATAATCTTAAAACAGGATTAAAACAATTTAAGCAAGTTATCAATGACTCCAAATAAATTAACTATCAAAAATTAATGTCTAGCAATACTATATTAAATAGAATAGATGCTTTTGATGCCAATTATAAAGTAGTGAATAAAAAATATAATTGCTATACTGACAATTTATCTGAGTTCGCTCGTTCTTATATAGGAGATTCTAATAGTGGTATATTAAATAATAAATTAATTGCTATTAAGGATAATATAAATATAAAAGACTACCATACTACATGTGCTTCAAACATATTAAAAAATCATGTTTCATTATATAATGCAACTGTTATTGATCATATTATTAATGAAAGTGGAGCGATTGTTGCAAAAACTAATATGGATGAATTTGCAATGGGTTCTTCTAATGAACATTCTATTTTTGGTCCTGTATCAAATCCACATAGTTCTAATAAAGTAGCAGGAGGTTCGAGTGGCGGATCTGCAGCAGCAGTTGCGAGTGGAACTGTAGATATTGCATTAGGTAGTGATACAGGGGGTTCTGTTAGGCAGCCAGCATCATTTTGTGGAGTCTATGGTATGAAACCTACTTATGGTAGAATTTCTCGATATGGATTAACAGCATTTGCTTCATCATTAGATCAAATTGGTATATTTTCAAATAATACACTTGATATTTTAAATATGTTAAATACTGTTTCTGGATTTGATTTAAACGATTCTAATACTATAAATGATAATACTCAATTTAAATATTGTAAACTTGATCTACAGCAATTTAGAATTGGGTATTCAAAAAAATTATTTGACCAATTAGAGTCTTCAGTTAAACAACAATATGTTAATATAATTAATTTTTTAAAAGAGCATAAAGTTAAAGTAGAAAATATTGATATTGATATGCTAGATTTAGCAATTCCGACTTATTATATTATTGCTACAGCTGAAGCATCTTCTAATTTATCGCGATTTGATGGAATTCGATATGGCCAAAGAATTATCTCTGATGATTTAGATAAGATATTTTGTGATACTAGATCAAACTTTTTAGGTGATGAAGTTAAAAGAAGAATAATGTTAGGCACATATGTATTATCTTCTGGTTATTATGATCATTATTATAATAAAGCATTAAAAGTAAGAAGATTAATTTCTGATCATTTATTAAATCATTTAAATACTTATGATATATTACTTTTACCTACTACTCCCACTATTGCATTTGATAAAAAATCAAAAGTTGAAAATCCTCTTGAAATGTATTTATCTGATATTTTTACTATACCAATTAGCTTAGCTGGGTTGCCTGCTATGAGTATTCCAATTGGATCCGTAGATGGCCTTCCAGTCGGCATGCAATTATGTGCTAATTATTTAAACGAAGACACAATTCTTTCACTTAGTAAATTTATAGAGGATAATTTTAGATAATAAATAGGAGTTTATATGTCAGGTCATAGTAAATGGTCAACTATTAAAAGAAAAAAAGGAGCTAAGGATGCTAAAAGAGGGGCTGAGTTTACCAGATTAGGAAAAGATATTACATTAGCAGCTAGAGATGGAGGAGGTGATATTAATATGAATGCTGCCCTTCGTTTGGCAGTTAAAAAAGCTAGATCTGCTAATATGCCTAATGATAATATTGACCGAGCAATTAAAAAAGGAACTGGGGACTTACCTGGGGTTAAGTATGAAAGTTATATTTATGAAGGTTATGGTCCACAGGGGATTGCTTTATTAATTGAAGTTTTAACCGATAATAAAAATAGAACTGTCCCGGAAATGCGTCATTTATTATCAAAACATAATGGCAATTTAGGGGAATCTGGATGTGTACAATGGATGTTTGAAAAAAAAGGCACAATTTTAATTAACAAAAAAGATTTAAATGAAGATAATTTTTTAAATGATTTACTTGATATTGGTATAGAAAATTTTGAAGAATTAGATGATGAATATCAATTATTCATTAACCCCGAAGATTTTTCAAATACTATTCAACTTTTAGAAGAAAAAAAATATGATTTAGAAGGAGATTTATCATTAGTTCCGATTAATATGATTGGTGTTGAAAGTAGACATTTAGATCAAATTAGTAAATTGATTGAAACATTAGAAGATCATGATGATGTGCAAAAAGTACATACTAATCTTGAGATTATAGAATAATGATTGTATTAGGAATAGACCCAGGTCTAGGCAATACTGGTTATGGTGTTTTATCAAGTATTAATAACGAATTTAAATTATTAGATTATGGTGTTATTAAAACTAATTCTAAAGATAATTTAGCTAATCGATTAAATATTATTTTTGATGGAGTATCTAAATTAATTGATCAATATAATCCATCAATCTTTTCTATAGAAGAAATATTTTATAGTAATAATGTAAAATCATCCTTACTATTAGGTCATGCTAGAGGTGTTGCAATAGCAGCAGCATCTACTAGAAAAATTATAGTATATGAATATTCAGCTAGGAAGATTAAGCAATCTTTAACTGGGAATGGAAATGCCCATAAAGATCAAGTAAGATTTATGGTAAAAAATTTATTAAAAATGGATACAGTTCCTAAATCGAATGATGCTTCTGATGCACTAGGCATTGCTTTATGTTATTTATTACAAAATAAATTAGAAAATTTATGATAGTACAACTTACAGGGATATTACAATATAAAAATATTGATGAATTAATTATTGATATTAATGGGGTTGGGTATTTATGTTATATTTCTAATAATACTTTTAATAAACTCCCCAATTTAGGCCAACAATTTACTATTCTTACTTTTTTACATATTATGGAAAACAAACATACATTATATGGATTTATGGCAAAAGAAGAGCGAGAATTATTTACTTTATTAATTAGTGTCTCAGGGATTGGGCCAAAAATTGGGATTCAATTATTATCTAAAACTGATACTCAAAAAATGAGTAATATGATTATTTCTAGTGATGTTAAAATGCTTTCTTCATTACCTGGGATTGGCCCTAAAACAGCTAAGCGGCTTATTGTTGAGTTGAAAGATAAATTTACATTTACTAGTGATAATGATTTGCCACTAGATAGCACTTTTTCTACTGATCATAAAGATGCATATAATGCTTTATTAACTTTAGGCTATAAATCATCAGATATTGATACGGTGATGCAAACTATTTTAGGAGATCAGCCTGATATGAGTACAGAAGAATTAATTAAAAATTGTTTAAAGATGTTCAAATGAAACACACCTCTTTATATGAATCGCATTTAAAATTAAATGCAAAAATAGTTCCATTTGCTGGTTACAATATGCCCGTGACTTATACAAAAATTTCTGATGAATATAATGCGATACGTAATACATGCGGGGTATTTGATGTGTCTCATATGGGCCAAATACATATTAGCGGAGAACATGCAAAAGATTTTATTCAAAAAATTACTGTTAATGATATTAATAAACTATCTGATTATGAAGCACAATATTCAGCAATGTGTAATTTAGATGGAGGAATTATTGATGATTTAATTATCTTTAAATTTTCATCTATTGAATTTATAATTATAGTAAATGCATCTAATACAGATACTGTATTAGATTGGATGAATTTACATATAGGCCATTTTTCTATTAATATTACATTAATGAATGATACTCATTCATTAATTGCATTACAAGGGCCTAAAAGTCGAGACATATTAAATGCTATTTCAAATAACATTATTAATTTATCATTTTACCATTTAATGAAACTTAAATTAAATAATGATGATGTTATTTTATCTAGAACAGGATATACCGGAGAATTAGGATTTGAAATTTTAGCACCACATAAAATTATTCAAAAACTATGGGAATATTTTATAAGTAATGAGGTAATGCCAGCCGGTTTAGCTGTGCGTGATATTTTAAGAATGGAAATGAAATATTGTTTATATGGAAATGACATTTCCACTCAAACTAACCCATTAGAAGCTGGATTATCTTGGATTGTAAATTTTCAAAAAGGAGATTTTTTAGGTAGAGATAGTTTATTAGCATTTAAAAATAAATCTTCTCAAAGATATCTAATAGGGTTTGTAATGACTGAAAAATCAATTCCAAGAAAAGGATATGGCATCTATTCAGATGTTGATAATAAAATCGGAGAAGTAACAAGTGGCACACATTCTCCTTTACTTGTTCAGGGTATTGGTTTAGGTTATGTTGATAAGGATTATAAACAAATAGATAGACAAATTTTTATTGAAATCAGAGGGAAATTAGTGAATGCTAAAATTGTAGTTCCACCCTTTATAAAAAACACATCGCTCCATGCATAGGTAGACATATAATGATAAAAAAAAATAATGAAATATTATCTATTCTATTAGCGGCATTATCCATTTTTATTTTTTTAAGCTTGCTTAGTTTTGAATCTTCCTATGAGCCACATATTATTAATCAATTATTTAATTCTCAATATAGTAATGATTTACCTTTTACTGGAGTGTTAGGAGCTAGTATTTCTTCTGTTTTAGTAAAATATTTTTTGGGATATGGGTCTATTTTTATTTGTAGTATTTTATTAATGTATGCTTATGTGATGTTTACTCAAAAAGATTATATGCAGAAAAAATATATTATTTTATCATTATACCAATTTGGTGCTGGTTTATGGCTATCTGTTTTTTCGGTTTGGTATTTTGGTCCAAGTGATCAAGCTGGCTTATTTGGATATATATTACACACTTTTTTAAATGAGTCATTTCGTAACTTTATTTATATTCTATTACCTATAATGTTTTTTATTATTTTAAGAGGATTTATTTATTTTTCTATTTATGATATTTTATTACAAATGTATTCATTTTTTAAAAATAGTTTTTCTAACATAAAATCTAAACTCTTTAGCTCTAATAATACACCTATAGTTAACCATATTGATTTAGCAGATATTCCTGAATCAGACATTACAGAGGATATTGATGAAGAGGAAGAACATCAACATATCACAACTGAAGAAAATAATACCACTATAGATGAAAATTCAGTAAATATTTCTGAAGATGTAGGTGAAATTATTATAGATGAAGAAGATTCCATTGATACAAGTGATATTGATGTAATTAATCAAAAGGCATATGACAATTATAAATTACCGCCTGCAAATCTTTTAAATGATCCAATTGAAATTAAAAATTCTTTAACAGAAGACGATTTAAAATCTCAAGCATCACAATTAATTCATGCCTTAGAAACATTTAATGTAGAGGGGCAAGTGATTAGAATTTCTCCAGGTCCAGTTATTACACTTTTTGAAATTGAACCAGCAGAAGGAGTGCGGGTTAATAAATTTACTACACTTTCAGATGACTTAGCACGTGTAATGCAAGCAAGTAGCATTCGTGTTATTGCGCCGATTCCAGGCTCTAGATCAGTAGGAATAGAATTGCCTAACCCTAACCCTCAAACTGTTTTTTTAAAAACTATTTTAAATTCTGAAAAATATGCGAAAGCTGAATCTAAATTAACAATTGCAGTTGGGAAAACTACAACAGGAGATGCATTTACATTTGATTTAGGGAAATTACCTCATTTGCTTATTGCGGGTGCTACAGGTGCAGGGAAATCAGTATGCATCAATACAATTATTATGTCTATTTTATACAAAGCTAAACCAGATCAAGTTAAATTTGTATTGATTGATCCTAAAAAATTAGAATTATCAATTTATAAACAATTAGTGGGGTACCATTTAATTACTTCACCTAATTTAGATGAATATGTCATGACTACTGCTGATAATGCAGTTGGTATTTTAGATGCTGCAATTAATGAAATGGAACGTCGATTTTCTCTTTTTGCAGAATCAAATGTGCGTAATATATCTGAATACCATCTTAAGCATTCCCAAGATAAAAGTATGGAAAACATTCCTTACCTAGTTGTATTAATTGATGAATTAGCAGATTTAATGATGACATCAAGTAAAGCGGTTGAAGATCCAATTACCCGCCTTGCTCAAAAGGCACGTGCAGTTGGAATCCATTTAGTAGTTGCCACACAAAGACCTTCAGTTGATGTAATTACTGGACTCATTAAATCTAATTTTCCTGCTAGATTATCTTTTCAGGTATCATCTAAAGTAGATTCAAGAACTATATTAGATCAAATGGGGGCTGAAAAATTATTAGGAAAAGGAGATTTATTGTTTTTACAACCAGGTTCAGGTTCTCCTATTAGATTACATAATGCATTTATTACACTTGATGAAATACAACAAGTACTAACTCACATTAATGATCAGCCTAAGCCATCAGAAATTAAATTACCTGAGGCAACCAAAAGGGCTATTGAAAGCAAAACTAATTTAGAAGATAATCATGATGAATTATTAGAAGATGCAGCTAGGTTAATTGTTGATACCGGGCAAGCATCTGTATCATTATTACAGAGGCGCTTTAGAATTGGTTATAGTAGAGCAGGAAGATTAATTGATGAATTAGAATCTCTAGGAATTATTAGTGGGTACAGTGGCAGCAAAGCTAGAGAAGTACTTGTTGATTCTGCATATATTAATAATATATTTAATAAATAATTTTTATTAACAATAATAATGAAATATTTAATTACAATTTTATTTTTTTTTAATATCCTTAATACAAAATCTCATTTTATTAATTTTATTGAATCTAATCAACATTTTTTAGATAGCCCATTAAAATGTATTGATTTTGATTATCATAGTCAAAATATTGATGGGCTCTTAGACCAAGGCAGCGGCACCATATTAATTGGCAGTAATATTTATAAAATTATTTTAGATCAATATATTTTTTTGGTTAAAGACAATGTTTTAAAACGCTATAATTATAAGACTAATCAAATTTTTATTGAAAGCTCCGATCCTTTTTTAGATTCTTTAATATTTAATTTTTTCAATATTAATACAATTGAATTAGATTCTTCTGGGCGGCTTATTAATTCTTCAATAAATGTAGATAGTAATAGTTTAACAATGAATTTTTTATTTTCAAATGATTCTACTTTCATTCAATCTTTAGATATTTCTTACGATACATTTAAAATTTCTTTTTTCAATTTAAAATTAGACACTAAATATCCTGATGCATTTCAGTTTGATTTTCCTAATGCATTTAAATTAGATCTGCGAGATTAATAATGAAAAAATTTAAATTATTAATTAATAGCTTACTCAGCATTATTATTACCTTGATATGTGTATATTTATTTTTAAATAGTTCAAATAACACATTAGATCTATTACAAATTATAGATGCGATATATAGTAATTGGTATTATTTATTAGGAGCATGTTTATTATTAATTATTAGTGTTTATTGTAGAGCATATAGATGGCAATATTTATTTAGTACGAATATTAAAATTAATTCTAGTGCTTTATTTAAATCACAATTGATTGGTTATTTTATAAATAATATTTTACCAATAAGGGTTGGTGATATTATTAGAAGTTATGCGGTTGCAAAACAGACCAACCAACAAACTAGTTATGTGATTGGTACTATTGCTATGGAAAGAGTGCTTGATACAATTATGATTTTATTGTTTTCATTAATTTCTATTTGGTATTATGGTATCGATTATTTAGATATACAGTATTCATGGATGTCTAGCTTACTGCTCATTATTTTTTTAATTCCTATTCTAGGATATTTATTTTATAAATTAATTTTTACTATGGTTTTTCCTATTAAACTAAAACAAATTTTTCAAAATATATGGGATGGGTTTTTAGATATCCAACTTAGTCATAAGTGGGCGATTATTGGCTATTCTATAATCATTTGGTCTATCTATTGTTTGAATGTATTTTTTATTCAAGCTATGTTTTCCCAATTAGGATTAAATATTTTTGATTGTCTATTAATTTTGGTAGCGTCTTCTTTTTTGCAAATGGTCCCTGTTGGTTTTGGAGCTTTTGGAGTTTTTCATCTTGGAGTACAAGGGGCATTACACACAATGGGCATAGGTAATGAGCAAAATTTTGTAATCATGCTTCATCTTTATAGTTTATTTATATATACTATTTATGGAGGCTATTTCTTTTTAAATGAAAAAACTCTAAATATTAAAAAATTATATCATACACTAATTAATCAAGCTGATTAAACTTAGTTTTTTTATTATAAAAATATTTTTTAATAATAGAATAGTCCCTAATTAATTGATTTGATATTGGATGATATATTTTTATTAATTTTTTTATTTTCTGTTTTCTTTCAATTAAATATTTCATATTTAATAATAGCCACATATTTGCATTAAAAATTGCTAGTGCTCCCTTGAAATTTAATTTCATTATGTAGTATATAAATGCAATTTTTTCTAGTATTATCCTTTTAATAATTTTTGAAAACGAATTTTTTTGGTTATTGGTTAAAAATAATATCATACTATTTCTATGATTGAGATATATTTTTTTATATGATCCATAAGCTAGGGTTTGTCCACCTTTATGATATATAAGAGATTGTGGGTTTACATAAATTTCATATCCATTTAACAAACATTTCCAATGATAATCTATTTCTTCCATATGTGCAAATAGAGATTCATCAAAACCCTCCATTTGATTAAAAATTTTCCTTTGTGTCATAAATGCTGTGCCGCTTGCCCAGAATATTTTTTCTTCAGAATCATATTGCCCATTATCTTGCTCTATAGTATTTAATATTCTACCTCTTGCAAATGGGAACCCTAAGTAATCTATATAACCACCACTTGCTCCTGCATAATCAAATAATTTTTGATTAAAATAATTTTTAATTTTTGGTTGAACTGAAGCGATAGTTTCATTTTTATTTATTTTATTTAATAGTTCATTCACACAATTTGGTGTAAGAATTGTATCATTATTTAAAAATAATAAAAAATCTCCTGTAGCATTTTTAGCCCCCATATTACAACCACCAGCATAACCTCTATTATATTTTGATTCAATAATTTTTACTTCAGAATATGTTTTTTTAATATATTTAATACTTTCATCTTGGCAATTATTATCTACAACAATAATTTCATATTTAATATTATTAGTATTTTCTATAATTGATTTTATACACTCATCTAATATTTTTTTGTCTTTTAGATGCGGGATAATAATAGAGACAGAATAATTGGTATTCATATTTATTTTATATAAAAATCAGGGAAATATTGTTGTACCAAATTATCAGACACTGTTGATAATAAGGAGGTCACATTTTTTTCAATCAATGTAATAGTATTTTCTAATTCTTGATTATTTTGTGTAGTATTAATTTTATATTGGAGTATTTGAAATAATGATTGGCAGTAGGATAGTGCTCCATAATCATATGAAATTTCTGTAGGGATGACATCAGCTGGGAAATATATATTTAATAAGCTGACTATATCAAAACTATTTTCAATATGATTATCTTGTTCTAAATCTAAGGCAATATTTGTAGCAGTTTTAAAAAATACATTTCTATAATTTGCAGCTAATCTTTCAATATTGGGGCCATAAAATATTCCTTTTGTATTTAATTTATTATAACGGTATGTTCCAAGGTTTTTATATTCTTTAAGCCATTCTTGATATTGGATATAATCCTCTTTGGTCTTAATAATTAAATTGGAATCCCATTTTCCATTTTGATTCAAATCAATAAAATTTTGATTATCTATCCTTGGCTCTCCTTCTGCTTTAGTAATCATTTGAATTGTTTTATCGATATTCATTTTAATATCCATAGGAGTATTATTTTTTTGATTGGATAATCTATATACAAGACCTTCCTGAACCAAATAATCATCTAAGCCTAAGTTATTATTACCTGTAGTTGTCGAAAAATAAATTGGATTTTTATCAAAACATTTTTCTATGATTGACATAATTGTAATATTGGTCAAACCAATTCCATATGTGCCGGGGCTAAATTGCCATTTAAATTGTTTCCCTGAATCTGTCTTAATATTGATATTGTAATCATTATTAAGCCAATTTTGAAATGCATAATTCATTAATTGTTCATAATCTTCAGATTCAACAATAGTTAAATATTGATCTTGATTTTCTTTGCCTTTATTAATATTAAACATATTGAGGCTGGGCTCATGTTCATCTAATTGTCTAATATAGCTTGGAAAATTTAATAAGCTAAGGTTAACTACTTTTACATCTTGCCTTACATGCTCCACTTCTTGCATATACCATAAAGGGAATGTGTCATTGTCACCATTCGTAAATAAAATTGCATCTGGGGCACATGAGTTTAATAAATTATATGCATAATCCCATGCTTCATATCTCTTAGAGCGATCATGCTCATTCCAATCTTTTAATCCCATCATTACAGGCATTAATATAAATAAGAGTAAGGCTGGTAGATGAGCTAATATTTGTGAGTTGAAGTTAAATTGTTGTTTTATTTTAGTTATTAATCCATAACAGCCAATTCCAATCCAAATTGAAAATGCAAAAAAACTACCCACATAAGCATAATCCCTTTCTCTTGGCTGCGGGTCACTTTGGTTTAGATAAACAACAATAGCTAGACCAGTTAAAATAAAAAGACTTAATACAGCTAGTGCCCTTTTAGGGTCACGTTTAAAATGATAAAATATTCCAAATAGCCCGATAATTAGTGCAAGTGGCATTCCATATCTCCAGAAGTCTACTCCTTGCACCGGTCTCATACTTAATAATGGGGTCCCATCTATACTATTGCGTTCCCAGCTTCTTTCATTCCATGATTCTTTTCCTGCAAATTGCCATAAGAAATATCGTAGATACATTTCTTTAAATTGATAATTCCATACGAATCTTGTTACTTCTTCATTTGTTACATTTTTAGGATTTGTAGTATATCGCTTCCAGCTTTCATTGTTTCCTTGGCTATTAATTATTAAAGATGTTTTTCTATCTAGTATACTCCATTGGCCATATTGATCTCGATTAATATATTGATATGCACTCTTAATATCATGCGGATTATTATAGTTTATTTTTGGATTTTGTTGTGCTCTGATAAAAATTAAGCTATATGTTGAATATCCTAATAGTACCATTGTTGTACATGTAATAATTAATCTAGACATTGAGTGATATTTATCTTTGTATTTTGTATGGCTTATTAATACTAGCCATATTCCTATTATAAGAATAACCAATGCTTTAAATATACTCCAAATATTCTGAGTAGTTAATAATTGGAAATAATTGATTCCATTTACATTATAATAATCTATTTGAGTTTGAGTATTTTGGGTAAACCAATTGGCCACATCTAGTTTGATTCCATTTTGAATTAAATCCATATAATAAAATGTTTTTGCTTCTTCATTGGATGCTGTTTCAAACTTTTGATATACATTAGCTTGATTTTCATTAAGGTGATACACATAACTTTGCATATCTTGGCTTTTAGTTTTTAATACTTCTTTATAATCTTCAATAAATAATTCATTAGCAGTAATAAATAAAAGTGTGAATGTAAATATTATTGTTGATACATGTTTAATCATGGATTCATTTTTAGACAGTTTAATATTTACAATAATTGTTGCTATAATTGTAACTGCAAAAAAAACATATAAAATCGTCCCATCAGCTGTTTTGTTTGCAATAGATGGGAGACCTTTAATAAGCCCTTTATAAATAATAAGGAATATAGTACCTGTAGTTACCATTAATGTGATAAATGGGATAGGTTTTAATTTATTATCTAATTTAAAAAATATAATTAATGCAATAAATGGAATAGCTAATAGATTTAGCAAATGAATTCCAATAGCCAACCCAATACAATAACTAATTAAAATTAAATATTTAATTTGTGTAGCATTTCTAAAATTAGCAGACCATTTTAAAATTAGCCATACAACAATGGCAGTAAAAAATGTAGATAGAGCATACACCTCTGCTTCTACGGCATTAAACCATTGAGAATCTGTAATTGCAAATGTCAAAGCACCAATAAATGCAGATATGTATATTGTTGATTTTTCTTCATTAATAAATTCTTTAATCAAGTGAACAATAATCATATATAAAAACATAATCGATAAAGCACTAGCAATTGGAGATACTAAGTTTACTCTAGCACCTAAATCACTTAATAATGGTATTTGAGAAAAAAAGTTACCTATTAATAAGTATAAAGGAGTACCTGGAGGATGGGGGACTCCCAAAATAATTGATGTAGAAATAAATTCACCACAATCCCACAGTGAGACTGTAGGCGCCATAGTTATAAAATATATTAAAAATGGGATGATAAAAGATAATATGGTTAATATTAAATCTAATTTTTTATTATTTATTTTATCCAATTTTTACAAACTCCAACATATGTCTATATTTATTTTTAAAAATTTGTTTTATTTTTTTATTTTCATTTTTATTTAACAATGGATCAGCTTCGATTAAATTGAAGGCTTGCTGTCTAGCTCTTCTTATAATAGCTCCATCATTACTAAAATCTACAACTTTTGATTTTATAAATCCATGTTGTTTTGTTCCAAAAAAATCACCGGGCCCGCGCATTTTTAAATCTTCATCTGACACAATAAACCCATCTAAAGTGTTTTCCATAATTTTTAATCTTTTATTTGAATTTGGGGTATTATTTCTTTGAATAAAAAAACAATAGCTTTGTTTTTCTCCCCTACCGATTCTTCCTCTTAATTGATGCAATTGTGTCATTCCAAAGCGTTCTGCATTTTCAATCATAATAATAGTTGCATTTGGGATATTAATACCCACTTCAATTACTGTAGTAGCAACCAAGCAATCAATTTTTCCTTTATTCATCAAAGACATTTGTTCATCAATTTCATTTTTTTTCATTTTTCCATTTATGTATCCTAGTTGAAAATCTTTAAAGATACCTTGTAATTTTTTATATCCAGATTGAGCAGCTTCTAAATCTAATTTTTCTGATTCTTCTATTAATGGATATACAACAAAACATTGCCCACCATTTTTCATTTCATTTTTCATTTGGTCATATATATCATCTAATTCATTAGGTGTAATTAGTTTTGTTTTAATCGGCAATCTATTTTTAGGTAATTCATCAATAATTGATATATCCATATCTCCATGTATAGTAATTGATAATGTTCGAGGGATAGGAGTTGCAGTCATTGCTAATATTTCAGGAGATAAACCTTTATCAATTAAAAGTTTTCTATGTTCGACACCAAATCTATGTTGTTCATCAATAATAATTAAACCTAATTGATTAAATTTTATTTTATCTTGTATTAATGCATGTGTACCAATGATAAACTGAAGTTCTCCTGTTTTTAATTCATTAATAATAAGTTCTTTTTCTTTTTGTGACTTATTAGAAGTAATAACAGCACATGAAATATTTACATCATCACAATATTTTTTAATACTATCATAATGTTGCTCTGCTAAAATTTCAGTTGGAGCCATTAATGCTACCTGATAATCTTCAGCAATAATAATTGCTGCAGTTAGTACTGCTACGATAGTTTTTCCTGATCCAACATCTCCTTGAATCAGTCGATTCATTATTTGATTTGATTTTAAATCAGCTCTTATTTCTCTTAAGACTTTAATTTGTGCTGAAGTTAATTCAAAATTTAAATTTTCATATATTGTTTTTAAATATTCACCTCTTTTTAGAAATGAAATACCCTTGTTATTTTTTGCATTTTTTTTCTTTAAAGCCATTAGTAATTGTATAAAAAAATGTTCATTAAATTTTAATCTGTATATAGCTTTTTTAATTTCATCGCTATTATTTGGGAAATGTACATTTTTAATAGTATCAGTTAAAGCCATTAAGTTCTCTTCTTTTAATATATTTTCTGATATAAAATCTTTTATTATATATTTTGGATTGCTAATTATATTTTTAATTAACTTTCTAAATCCTCTGCTATCTAAACCTTTACTTTTAAGTTCAGCAGTAGATGAATATTGTGATATAATTTGTCCGGTATTATAACTCTCAGTTTCATCTACAATATCAAAATCAGGATGTGTAATTTTTAGGCCATTATAAAATTCAATTTTCCCAAATGCTGCGATTTGATCGGCTATTTTAAATTTATCCATAATCCATGATAGGCCATTAAACCAAATACATTGCAATTCGCCTGTTCCATCTGATATTGTTACTTGGAACAACCTTCTTTTCCCTAGAACTTTAATATTTTTACTAATCACTTTACCTATAACAACTGTCTGCTCCCCAATTTTTGTTTGGTTTATAGGTTTGATATTGGTTCTATCTAGATATTTTCGTGGTATATGATATAAAATATCTTCAATTGTTTCAATTCCATATGCCTTTAATTCTTTTCCTCTTTTAGGACCCACTCCCTTAAGGTATGTTATATCATCATATAGTGGATTTGAGAAGCTCAATTTAAAATAAAATATTTATTTTATTAGTGAATTTAGATTGTCTTGTAACTTTTGTAATTGCTCATTATAATCTATTTGTTTTTTTTGTTCGTGTGCAATAATATCTTTTGGAGCCCTATCAATAAAATTTTTATTCTCCAATTTTTTAGATACAGCTGATAAACGGCCATTCATATCTAATACTTGTTTTTCTAATCTAGAAATTTCTTTATTTATATCAATTAATCCTTTTAATGGAATAAAAATTTCCATAGTATCTATAACTGCAGTAGCAGCTTGGTCTGGTTTTTTTAAATCTTCCCCAACTATTAACTTTTCCAGTTTAATAATTCGATTCATTAATTCCATATTAGTTTGGATAATATCTGTATTGAATGACTTCCCACGAATATGTATATTAATATTTTTAGATGGAGGAATATTTAAACTCGCCTTGATATTCCTGACTGCTCCTATTACATTAATTAGTATATTAATATCTTGCTCTATTTTTGTGTCTACCATGTTTGTTTCGTATTGCGGAGCAGTAGAATTAATTAACAATTCTTTATTATTTAAAAAACTCCAAATTTCTTCAGTAATATGAGGAGTAAACGGATGCAATAATTTTAATATGTTTTTTAAAATATATATTGATACTGCTCCGGCCATTACCTTGTCAGATTGGTCTTCTCCATAAAATCGTGTTTTAGTAAACTCAATATACCAATCACAAAAATAATCATATACAAATTCATAGATACTTTTTATTACTTCATTTAATTTATAATTTTCATAATGAATATCAATTTTTTTGATGGTACTGTTAAGTTTAGAAATAATCCATTTATCAGTAATATGTAATTTTTTATAATCAGGTAAATTACCATCTAAATTTTTCACATTCATCAGAATGAAACGTGTAGAATTCCATAATTTATTCATAAAATTTCTACCATGTTCTAATTTGTCTTCAGAATACAAAATGTCTGAACCTTGTGGTGCAATCATAAGTAATCCTACTCTAACTGCATCAGAGCCATATTTGTCAATCAAATCAACAGGGTCAGCTGAATTTCCTAATGATTTACTCATTTTTCTAGCTTCTGAATCTCGCACAATACCATTAAAATAAACACTTGTAAATGGAATTTCATTTTTAAAATAAATCCCTGCCATAATCATTCTTGCTACCCAAAAAAATATAATGTCTGGACCAGTGACCAAATCATTTGTTGGATAAAATTTTTGTAATTCAGGAGTTTTTGTAGGCCATCCTAATGTAGCAAATGGCCATAACCAGGAACTAAACCATGTATCCAAGACATCTTCATCTTGTGTCCATCCTGAGTCAGTTGGAGGACTAGTTTCGCAATATATTTCATTTCCTTTATACCATACAGGAATTCTATGCCCCCACCATAATTGACGTGAAATGCACCAATCTTTAATATTTTCTAACCAATGATTATATGTTTTAATCCATCTTTCTGGATAAAATTTAATTTCTCCATTATTTACTACTCTTAATGCTGGTTCTGCTAACTTCTCCATTTTTAAAAACCATTGTTTAGATATATAAGGCTCTACAATTGCATTTGTTCTTTCTGAGTGCCCAACTTGATTTGTATAATCTTCAATTTTATCTAACAAACCTTCTTCTGTAATTTTTTGAACAATCAATTTTCTAGCTTCAAATCTATCTAACCCTTGTAAGTCTGATGGGCAATTTTCATTTAGTGTAGCATTAGGATGCAAAATATTTATTACTTCTAAATTATGCCTTAATCCCATTTCATAATCATTTGGGTCATGTGCCGGAGTCACTTTTACACAACCTGTTCCAAACTCCATATCTACATAATCATCTGCAAATATTGGAATTTCTCTATTCACAATAGGGAGGATAATTTTTTCCCCTATTAAATGTTGATATCTTTTATCACTTGGATTTACTGCAACCCCTGTATCTCCCAGCATTGTTTCAGGTCTAGTAGTTGCCACAACTATAAATTCTTTACTATCTTTGATTGGATATTTAAAGTGCCATAAATGTCCTTGTTTTTCCTTATAAATTACTTCTTCATCAGATAGAGCTGTTAACCCTTCTGGGTCCCAGTTAATAATTCTTTCACCTTTGTAGATTAGTCCATCTTTATATAATTTAACAAATGCATGAATAACTGATTGGCTATAGTTTGAATCCATCGTGAATGTAGTTTTATCCCAATCACACGATGCTCCTAACCTCTTTAATTGATTAAGAATTTTACCACCATATTCTTCTTTCCAGTCCCAGGCATGTTCAAGAAATTTAGCTCTTCCAATTTTTTCTTTTTCTTGCCCCTTTTTCAGTAACATTTTTGTTACCTTTGCTTCTGTAGCTATTGATGCATGATCCATTCCAGGCAGCCATAAGACACTTTTTTGATTCATCCTTTCTTTTCTAATCAACACATCTTGTATTGTATTATTTAACACATGCCCCATATGTAAAATCCCCGTTACATTAGGAGGAGGAATCATAATGGTAAAAGTTTTATTATAATCTAAATTTGGAGTAAAACATTTTTGTTTTTCCCAAGCCTCATACCATTTCGATTCTACATTTTTTGGATTATATATTTTTGATAATTCCATAGTCAAATTTAATACCAGATAATTATATAAGATGAAACCGCAATTTCTGGGCAGTAACAATCATTTGGTGGGCATACAGGAGGGTCTACACACCCATTCCATGATTCACGACATGCATAATACTGCATTACATTTTCTTCACCTATAGCAATATAGTCTGTGATGTCTGTAACA
>CEUQ01022222.1_pt1 | contig 21956 bp, 24 predicted proteins | sample 361491 | NCBI WGS metagenome assembly CEUQ01 (sample SAMEA2622796, study PRJEB7988) | marine metagenome | biome: marine biome (ENVO:00000447); feature: marine epipelagic mixed layer (ENVO:xxxxxxxxx); material: "saline water (ENVO:00002010), including plankton (ENVO:xxxxxxxx)" | depth 120 m | reverse complement strand
TCCAGTTCTTCACGCGAAAGTTCAGTGCACTCGGCTGCGACGTCCAATATTGGACGCCCTTCTGCATAGGCCTGTTTAGCAATTTCTGCGGCCTTCAGGTAGCCGATTACAGGGTTGAGTGCAGTTACTAGAATAGGGTTACGAGCAAGCGCAGCCTGCAAGTTGTCCTCTCTCACGACAAACGTTGCAAGGGCTTTATTCGCCAGCGTGGTGCTGGCGGTGGCAAGCAGTTCGATACTCTCCAGCAGGTTGGTTGCGATGACCGGCAACATGACGTTCAGTCCAAAGTTCGCGCGCCCGTTCTTGGCGAAACGATCCGTCTCGTCTGCCTTTGCTCGGATTGTTGCGGTCAGATGTGACAAGGCGGGCTGTAACTGCTCCTTTAGCGCGATCGCTGCACTGACATGGATCGCTGTTGGGATAACGTCATTGCTACTCTGACTGCAGTTGACGCGATCGTTGGGTGAGATCTCCGAGCCGAGGCGTCGACCCGCGAGGGTTGCAAGTAATTCATGTTGGTGCTCCTACCTGATCCTGTTTGAAAGATGTCCACTGGAAAGTGGGCCGCACAATTCGGATCGCTGAATAGGTCGTCAACAGATGCACTGATTGCACTCGCAATACCCGTTGGCAACAGACCCAGGTCAGCGTTGACCTCCGCCGCGACTTTCTTGATGAGCAGCACGGGATTTATGAACCGCGGGGGCATGCCGCGACCGCTGATTGCGAAGTTGTTCACTGCGCGTTGAGTTTGTGCGCCACACAAGGGATCGGCTGGTACGGCCAGTTCACCCATACTGTCGCGTTCGATTCTGGTCGCGCTCATCTGTAGTTCTCTTCTAGGTGGCATGAACACCACTCGCAACCAGCACGCTTGGTCGGACGGTGTCTGCGAGGTAGTTAGTTCGTTCGGGTCTGGTTGCCAAAGGTGCTGAGCAGTGTCACCAGGGCTCGGTGGTTGCACCCCGTTTGATAAGGTGAGATGACCGGTATCGCATGTACCGAGCCATGGTGCGCGACCTGGTCAGTTTATTTTCAGAAGCCCTTTCATGATGGCCCAATGACCAGGGAACGAACAGAAGTAGGTGTACTCACTCTCGCGTAGCCCCTCGAGAGAGAAATTGATTGACGTTGATTCACCTCCACCAATGATCTTTGTGAACGCGAGCACCCGCGTATCGCCAGGCTTGACGTAGTCATTATCAAGTCCGGCCTTCTGTCCGTCCGTAGCAATACCAGTCAGGTCCGCTGCCTTCGACAGTACCCAGTTGTGCCCCATGATGTTCTTCGCGAGCTTGCCCGTATGGGTAAACGTGAGTTTTACAGTACCGCAGGAACGCTCAACGCTGAGTTCTTTTAGATCGAACGACAGCCCGTCTGGCGCGCTGATTTGGACCTCGCAGGCTGCCATTGCGGAAAGACTCATGAGCATCAGCAGCACTCCGGTTGCCGCGTGTGTCAGGGTCTTCCTTGATGGTTGTAGATGCATTATTACGTCTCCGTTGGATTTACTAGATTTATGGATGACTAGACGCGCCAAGAAAATAGTGGCTAAGCGTCCGCGTCGCCGCGAGGTAGCGATCGACCCTACGTTTCGCTTTGCGACTGGATGCCAGAGAACGCAAGGCAAGTAGTGGCTTTGGCAGATTGTCGAGGCAGGTAACTCGCCAATGGTGCGGTACCAGGTCATCGCAGATCGCCTCGAGCAGCACGTCACAAACCGCTTCATAACTCAGCAACTGCAGAGGCTGTGGCAAATCCGCAACGGCTTCGTCACAGACCCGCAAGTAGGCGTATAACAGTTCGGGACGGTCAGGTTCCGAGCCGGTTCGCACCGCCCGCTCCAGGTGGTTGGGTTCGAACAGGTTCGAAGGTGCTGCGCGGGTGCGCAAGACCTTGGTCGCATTGGTTTGGTGGATGTTCACGGTGGTCTCATTAGGCACTGACTGAAGTACTATTGCAAATCAGAATGATTCGCAATAGCATTATATATGGGCACAGGGAGAACGCGAGCATTGGGACCTTGATGGCCGTGCAGCGCACTGGCAACACCGTTGGTTCACGAGGTTTTGTGATTGAGGTGCGCCTGATATTGCGTTACCGCTATCCAGCGCTCACTTCCGGTCAGGACCTGCCGGACGACTTCGATGCGCATGGTTTGGGACTGGTCAAACGTCCCCGTGAGGTGGCCGCAGCCTGAATTGGCAGCGTTAGAAACGCTGGGCTTCGGGGCGCAATCTGCCCTGGGCCATCCGATTACCGAGCACCAATCAATTGGAGGAATTAAATGGAAAATGAACGTCAGTTTTATATCAATGGCGAATGGATAGAGCCAGCCGGGACGGACACGCTCGATGTCATCAATCCCGCAACCGAAGAGACGATCGCAAGTATCGCGCTTGGCAACGAGACGGACGTCGATCGCGCGGTAGCAGCCGCGAAGGAGTCCTTCGTCAGTTTCTCGCAGACCAAGCTTGAAGAGCGCATCGAACTGCTTGAAGCGATCATTGAAGCCTACAAAGTTCGCTTGCAGGATCTTGCAGCTACAGTATCGAGCGAAATGGGTGCACCGATCAGCCTTGCAAATGGAGCCCAGGCACCAGCGGGGCTTGGCCACCTCACACAGGCACTCGCGGCCGCAAGGGAGTTTCCGTTTGAAGAGGCTTCGGGCAGAAATCAGATTGTGCGCGAGCCAGTCGGCGTTTGTGGTCTGATCACACCATGGAACTGGCCGTTGAATCAGATCGCAGCCAAGGTGGGGCCGGCTATTGCCGCCGGTTGCACGATGGTGCTGAAGCCCTCGGAAATCGCACCGCTGAACGCGCTGATCTTTACCGAGATCATGCATGCAGCCGGCACCCCGGCCGGGGTTTTTAATCTCGTCAATGGTGAGGGTCCCGTTGTTGGTGTCGCCATGTCGTCCCACCCCGACATAGCGATGATGTCATTCACCGGTTCGACTCGGGCTGGGATATCTGTTGCTGAGGAATCAGCGGTGACCGTCAAACGCGTGCACCAGGAACTTGGAGGCAAGTCTCCAAATCTCATTTTGGACGACGCAGACTTCGATCAAGCCGTAGCGCGTGACACGTTTGGGGTTTGCATGAATACCGGGCAGTCATGTAATGCACCAACCCGTATGCTCGTCCCTGCTGGTCGAATGGACGAAGCTGCAGCTATTGCCAAGGCTGCGGCAGAGCAGATCAAGGTGGGTGATCCAACTGATGGCGATACTCAAATAGGTCCACTGGTATCTGAGGTGCAATTTGAAAAGGTGCAGGGCCTGATTCAGAAGGGGATAGAGGAGGGCGCTAGGCTGGAAACCGGTGGCACAGGCCGACCGGACGGCCTGAATCGCGGTTACTTCGTCCGGCCGACAATCTTCTCTCATGTTGACAATGAGATGACGATTGCACGGGAAGAGATTTTCGGCCCGGTTCTGTCGCTGATTGGCTATGAGGATGAAGACGATGCGGTCAGGATTGCCAACGACACACCATACGGCTTGGCTGCCTATGTGAGTTCGTCAGACATAGAGCACGCGGCTGAGGTTGGACGACGAATCCGTGCGGGCAACGTGCACCTCAACGGTGCCGGGGTCGACAATCGTGCTCCGTTTGGCGGCTACAAACAGTCTGGTAACGGTCGTGAGTTTGCCAAGTGGGGGCTGGATGAGTTCCTGGAGACGAAGGCGCTACTGGGAGCCAACAGCTAGAGCAGCCGCTGCGACCGTAGGCTTTGCTTGCCGCGCAGAAATCTGCGCGGCGGGCAATTTGCTGCAAAGTGGTACTGGTGACATGTGCTTGGATTGTTTCTGCGGAACATTCACGCGGCCTCTACAAGACGGAACATCAGGACCCTCCGGGTCTGGCGGATTTCCGACAAAAACGCATAGAAACGCAGGCGATTAGGATAGGATTCGGCAAAGATTAGCGACGCGACCGATTCTTAGTCGTAGGTCGCGAGGGATCCAGGTACAGCGGCCGCCGAGATACCTCGGGGCATATGTGGTCCGGTGCTATAGCGGGTGACTTCGAAGCCGCGCATGGTTCTGGCGTCGCAAAGATGGAGGAAAGACGTCGAAAAATAGCTTGTCGTCAGCGTTGTTGCCTTCGCGTTGAAGGTACGACTGGATCAAATCGTCAGTACATTGAGCACGAATCGCATGCAAGACCCTCGGTTTGCCGAATCAAGCCTCGAACCGACAGTCGATGCGCGCAGTTAGATCGGTAGAAAGCGGATCGTCAATCAGGTTGTCACCGGCAAGCGCGGACCCGACCCCGCGTCTAAGCGGTGGACCCAACGTGCAATGTGGTGTTCAGGAACACCTTCAAGGTCCATTCGCTGCTCTCTCTGTCTGCCCTGTCATACTGGGTCTGCTCGGTGATTTGTACTTGCTCACAAACTCTGCGCTTGTCCTATGTCGCGACATCCGTGCCGACCAGCAGGTATTCGAAGGCCGCAAGTGCTGCCTTGGCACCTTCACCAATGGAGACTACGATCTGCTTGTAGGGTACGGTCGTAACGTCCCCGCAGGCATAGACACCGGGGGCTGAGGTGCCGCATTTATCGTCAATGACCACCTCTCCATGGGCAGTTATTTCCAGTTGCCCCGCAACCATCTGGCTGTTGGGTAGCAGGCCAATCTGTACGAAGACGCCAGCGAGCGGCGTCGTCTCGACATTGCCCGTATCGCGCTTCTCCCACGTGATGCCGGTTACTTTGCCGGCTTGCGCTTCAATTTGCTTGATTGCAACGTTGGTCAGGATCGAGATATTGGCGCGCGCCTCGGCCTGATCAACCAGCACCTGGTCGGCTTTGAGATCTGCCAGGAACTCAAGCACTGTCACTGACTTGGCGATACCAGCGAGATCGAGTGCGGCTTCTATGCCTGAGTTGCCGCCACCTACCACAGCAACGTCCTTGCCTTTGAAAAACGGCCCGTCGCAGTGGGGACAATATGCAACGCCGTTGCCGACGTTCTCTTCCTCTCCTGGTACCCCCAGTTCGCGCCAGCGTGCCCCGGTTGCAAGGATTAGGGTGCGCGTTGAGATCGTCTCGCCGGTAGTGAGTGAAACCTGTTTGATCAGCGAGGTAGCATCGAGGACTGCAACCCGGACGTTCTCGCGCAGCGTGATGTCGTAGTCCCCGAGGTGAGCGCGAAGGGCGCCCACTAAGGTATCGCCCGTGGTATGGGAAACCGAAATCAGATTCTCGATGCCCTGAGTGTCCTTCACCTGACCGCCGAGCGTTTCAGCGACGAGTGTGACTGCGAGACCCTTGCGTGCGGCGTAGATAGCCGCGCTTACCCCCGCCGGGCCACCACCAATGACGGTGACGTCCTGCTCGGGCAGGTCTTCGAACGGTTCTGTCGTTGTGATCTCGGGGTAATACTCCTGAAGCTTATCGATGAGGTGGGCCGGGTCCACTTTGCCGTTCGCGAAGAGTTCGCCGTTCAGATAGACGCTGGGCACCCCCTGGATATCACGTTCGGCAATAAGATCTGGAAAAAGACCGCCATCGAGCATCTCGGCCGAGATTTCCGGATTGATCTGAGCGAACTGGTTGAGTGTTTGCACAACGTCCGGGCAGTTCTGGCACGATAGGCTCACGACCACTTCGAAGTGTGTCGGCCCCCTGACGCGCTGGACCATACTCTGGATGCTGTCGTCCAAATTCAATGCAACGCCCCCGGATTGCAGCATCGCCAGCGCCAGCGAATTGAACTCATGCCCGCCCGGGATGCCGGAGAAGATCACACCGGTGGGTGCACCTGCCGACTCTAATGTGAAGCTGAGAGGGCTGCGCAGTCCGGCGCCGCTGCGTTCTTCGAGCGTCAGACGATCTGAAACTGAGCAAACGTCAGTCAGGAAGTTCACGAGTTCGTCACGCTTTTCGTGTGTGCCCGAGGCGAGTACAAAAGTAACATCGCGCTCGATACTCTGCGCATAATCGCGCAGAGCTTCGAGAACGTCGTTCGCGATCATAGTCAGATTTTGCCGACAAGGTTGAGCGACGGTGCTAAGGTCTCTTCACCTTCTTCCCAGGCGGCCGGGCAGACTTCATCGGGATGGGCGCGGACGTATTGCGCGGCCTTCACCTTGCGCAGCAGGTCGCTGGCGTTGCGGCCGATGCCCTCAGCGGTGATTTCCATCGCCTGGATGATGCCATCGGGATCGACGATAAAGGTCCCCCGATCAGCGAGGCCCTGACCCTCGCGCATCACGTCGAAGTTGCGCGTGATCTCACCGGTTGGATCACCAATCATTGCATATTGCACTTTCCCGATCGTTTCCGAGGCGTCGTGCCAGGCTTTGTGAGTGAAGTGCGTGTCTGTCGATACTGAGAACACCTCGACGCCACGGGATTGTAGTTCTGCGTAATGATCGGCGAGATCACCCAACTCGGTGGGGCAAACGAAGGTGAAATCTGCAGGGTAGAAAAAGAAGACGGCCCATTTGCCCTCGATATCTGCATGCGAGACGTCGACGAACTCGCCATTACGGTAGGCGGTCGCGGTAAAAGGTTTGATTTCGGTATTGATAAGGGCCATGTGTAGTTCCTTCCTTTCGTTTTTGATCGTGACTTAAGGTTTGTTGATAAACGGGGGTTAGAGCGAGCTTATGAAGCGGACCAGGGTTGTTGCCATCACGTAATCTCGAACGCTGCATTCGGCTCAGCCGATCAGTTCCAGTTCGTTACGCATCAGCGTCTGCATAGCTTCGACGTCTCGTAATCGCGGATAGTTGGGTCTCACCACGAACGCCATGGTCCGGTGTGGGCCGGGTTCCGACAGGCGTGCCGAGGTCAGGCAAGGATGGTTCTGCACAAGCGTTTCGAGCGCGATCTCAGGTACAAGTGTGGTACCAGCTTTGCCGGCCACCAACTGCACCAGGGTTCCGAGACTGGTGCCTTTCAGATTGACAGGGCTCGTCTCTGTCATACCACAGACCGACAACGCATGATCTTTGAGGCAATGCCCTTCGCGCAGAAGCATGAGTTCTTCCGCTTGTATGTCATCCGCGCTGACAGTAGCGCTGCCGGAACCCGGTGCATCGGCGTGCATGACTAGGTGGAAGTCCTCATCCCAGAATGCAAAGGTCAGCAGGCCGCTGCAATCGTAAGGCAGAGCAAGGATTGCAGCGTCGAGTAATCCGTTGCGGACGCCGTCGAGCAGACTGGCAGACTGATCTTCGTCGACAGATAGTTGCAGATTCGGATAATCGCGGCGTAGTGGTTCAAGCACTCTCGGTAGCAGGAAAGGCGCAATGGTTGGGATGAGGCCGATGCGAAATGTTCCTGTGAGCGGCCGGCTGCGTTCTGCAGCCAAGCGTTCGAGGTCACTGACGTCTCGGAGAATGCCGCGGCCACGCTCGAGCATGCGCTGGCCCGTAGGGGTAATGAGAACGCGCTTGCTGTCTCGCTCGAAAACCTGAAAGCCCAGCTGCTTTTCCATCTCACGTATGGCACTGCTAAGTGCAGATTGCGAGATAGAGCAGGCTTCGGCCGCTTTTCGAAAGCTGCCCGCAGCCTCGACTGAAACTGCATAGCGGATCTGCTTTAGAGAGATCACTGTGCTTCGTAAGGAATCATAAATTATTCGTAATCATTCGTATTAACGATAGCGATTGCAAATAAGAAACGCGCGCGAGAAGATTTTCAACGTTTCATCTCCCCACATTTGCGGTCTCAAAGCCTTTCTGCATGGCACACATGGTGCTCCTCCAGGTAGTAAACAAAACTGCGGCGTGTCCCGCGTCTGCCTGGCTATTTGCTAGCTGGTTGATGTTGGTGCATGGAACATGTGTCCATGCTGACTCGCCGGGCGAGATCGATCGACTTGTATCGCGCTGGGTGGCCCTTGAGCAGCAACGCACCGCATTGCAGAGGAATTGGCGGGAGCGTCAGCGTGCAGCAGAACTCCAGCTAACGCTCCTGCAGCAGGAGACGTCGACGTTGACTAGATTTCTCGACAGTGAGGAGCGTGACCTTGGCGATGTGGATGCACGCCGCAGTCAGGTCACCGCTGAGCAAAGTGAAATCGAGTCGCGTCAGGATCGGCTGGAGCAGGATTTGCCCAAATGGACGGGTCGGCTGGAAGCGATGCGGGACCGGTTGCCACCCCCGATGCGGGAGCTTTGGGTGCAGGCGCGTGTCGAGGTTGCCGATAGTGAAGCACCGCTGACTCAGCGTCTGACCGCGCTGCTCAAGCTGCTCTCCGACCTAGCCGATTTTGACCGTCGGATTGCCCTGCACCGGGCGACTATGGATATTGACGGGCGCAGGCTACAGGTTGAACAGGTTTATCTCGGACTCTCCCATGGCTGGTATCTAACCGCTGATAATGCCAGCGCCGGAGCGGGGAGAGCGACGGCTGAAGGTTGGCACTGGCAGCACGATGCGCTTCAAGCCGCTGACCGCGAAGCGCTCCGCGAGCTGATCGAGGCCAGCCGTTCTTCCGCCGTAGCAGAGCTGATCTCGCTGCCCATCAAGCTGCGGTGATTGCATGCGTTTATGCCCTTACAGTTTTTATCTAGCGCTGTGTTTGCTCGCTGCTGGCGTTTGGCCAACTCCGGCATGCGCCGCACAGGATCTGCAGGGAGTCTTTGCCGATTTGAGAGACGATATACAGAGCGCGCAGCGCGCACTTGCTGCGGAGCAGGAACAGATCGAACTCAGCATGGCGGCGCTTGCGAAAAAAATCGAATTCGAGGGAGTGGGCCTGCGTGGCCTGCGTCAGCGTGTGGAGGTGGTGCGGCGGACGGCCGATGAAAGTGCGCTCAGTCTGGAGACGCTGCAGGGTCGTCTACAAGAATGGCGCGCGCAGGATGTCTACCACCGCAATTTGTTCCGCGACTTTGCTGAACGTCAAAGCGTCGCGATTGGGTCCTCCGGCCATCGTGGCGCGGTGGCCTCCGCACTAGCTCGTCTTGAGCAGAGTCTCCAGCCGGCCTTCGGACCGGCGACCGTATCGCGGCCGAGCGGTGAACTTGTCACCGCACAGCAACTTCGTCTGGGACCGATCCGATGGTACAGACTTGGTAGCGAGTCCGGTCTGCTGGTGCAGACCGCAGACGCGGTGCCAAAGATGGCGCTGGTGTTTGAAGTCGACGCGGACGCAGACCTGCGCGGCGTTGAGCGCGGCGAAGCGGGACGACTTGTCTTCGATCCAACCGTTGACCGGCTGTTGGTCTCGCGGGCTGGTGACCAGGCCCTGATCGACCACCTGCGTGCTGGTGGGTTGTGGGTGATCCCCATACTCGGTTTTGCCATGCTTGCGCTTGTAATAGGCCTTGGCAAGGCGGTTCAGTTCGCGCGTTTACCCAATCTGCAGCCAGTGTTGGCGGGATCGGCTGAGGGTGTCGATTGGGCTGAGCATCTTGCGCCGCTGCAGCAGGCGATGCTGGCGGCGGTGAGTGCCGCAGCTTCCGCGGAAGAACGGGATGAGCTCCTCTACCAGTTCCTCGTCATGGAAAAGCAGCGTGTCGAGCGTTTCTTGGGTGCAGTTGCCGTCACTGCAACGGTGGCGCCCCTGCTCGGGTTGCTGGGAACCGTCTCGGGCATGATCACTACGTTCGGGATGATGACCATCTTTGGTGCGGGCGATCCTGCCATCGTATCGGGGGGGATAAGTGAAGCGCTGGTAACGACTGAGATGGGACTTGTGGTGGCAATCCCCGCGCTGATCATTCACGCGCTGCTTGCTCGTAAGTCGGGCGCCTATTTGCAGCAGCTTGAGGCGATGGCGATCGCGATGGCCTCGCCTGCCCTGACTGTAACCGCTGCATCCGGAGTAGGGCGTGGATAAGTGGGCTGCGTTGCAGCACCCGGTTGTGGCGATCATTTCGCTGACCGCATTCTGTGGGTTTGCCTGGGTGGCGGAGCTAATGCTTGCGGCCCCGCGGGGTCGGGTTTGGTGCACTCGCTGCGAGCAGGCCCTGCCGGCACTGCGTGCGCTCTTCAATGCGCTGCCATTGCTGGGTTTGCTCGGTACGATAGGCGGTCTGATGGACACCTTTCGGCAGATGCAGCGGTTGCACGGCTTTGATGTCTCACTGTTGGTCAGCGGCGGTATTGGTGATGCGATGGTGACCACGCAGGTTGGTTTGCTGATGGTAATTCCGGGCTGGGTAGCGCTCGCTGCATTGACCGGGATGCTGGCGCGGGCTGACGCAACCGCCGGAGGAGGAGTATGAGCCGACAGGGCCTGCTACAACGGTTGCGTGAGTCAGATGAGACACGGGTAGAGCTATCACCGCTGATCGATGTCGTGTTCATATTGCTGATCTTTTTCATCGTCTCGACAGTGTTTGTTCGCGAAGCCGGCGTTGATGTTGAGAAGCCCAACGCGCTCTCTGCCGAGTTGCTGGATCGCCGCGTGCTGATTGTGGCGGTAACCGCCGGCAACGACGTCTACTTTGGTGGAACCAATGTGGGCGTTGATGGCGTCAGGGCGACGCTCGAGCCTTTACTTCGGCAGCGTCAGCAATCGGTGGTGGTGCAGGCAGATGCCGCGGTACGCACTGAGATTCTGGTCAAGGTGATCGACCAGGCGAATCTAGCGGGCGCAAGCAGTGTTCACATTGCTACCGAGCAGACACGTTAGATGACAACGCTTTATCAGAAGCTGCGCGCGGCACTGATCAGTCTGGTCCTGGTCACGGCGTTGATGGCGTCGCTCTTTTTCTCTCGTGCCATTGAGCCGCCCGAGCAGTTGACGCTACGCAGAGTAGCGCTGGCTTTGCCGCCGCCGCCACCACCAACGACTGCTAGACGGCGTATTGCGAGCGAGTCGCCTCGGCTGAACGTGCTGCCAACGGTCAGTGATGCGCTGCCACTTTTGCAAAGCGCGCTCGTGGTTGAACCCATATCGGCTGAAAGCCTGCCAGAGCCCGCGTTCGTGCTGGACGCACCAGAGTTCCAGAACGTGCTCACGATCGACTGGCAGGGTTTCAACTTGGATGAGCTCGACGACATGCCGCGTCTGCTTACTGATCTTGATATGCGATTTCCGCAGGGGATGATCGATCGGGGTATCAAGCGCTTCAAGGTAGAGCTTAGTGTCATGATTGATGAAGGTGGCAGGGTGTTGCTGCGAGACATCGTTCTGAACCCCTATCCTGAGGTAAATGACCGGATTAGGTCCCTGCTCGTGCGCGCGCGCTTTACACCGCCTATCAAGGATGGGACTGCGGCACGCGCTGTGTTCATCTGGCCCATCGAGTTCCGAACAGATGGGTAGCCGGAACACGCTGCACTCTACCTTGCTGAAGGCTGCCGGGGCGTGCGTGGTCGTGCCCCTTGCCTGGGCTGAGATCGAGGTTAGGGTGGATGAGCCGGCGTACACCTTTGCGGCAAACGGAGAGCTCACCCTCGACCGCGATGCGAAGATCGTCGCGTCCGAATATGCGCTGGCAGAGCAGCTCCGGCCTGCGCTCGAAGCGGGCAACTATGTGCGAGCGCTCAGATTGATCGATTCGTCAGCGCAGGCTGCTACAGGCGAACCGCCAAGTGCTGCATTGCTGCTGCTGGCCGCACAGCTCAGAGCGCTAAAGGGTGATTACGCATCTGCAATAGAAGACTACAAGCTTGCCCTTGTACAGATTCCACAGCTCGCCACTGCACACTCCGGGTTAGGGACGCTTTACCTGATTAATGATCAGCACGAACTCGCCCAACGCGCACTGGCGCGTGCCGTTCAATATGGCGCGAGCGACGTTCAGACCTATGCCCAACTCGGCTATTTGAATCTACGCTTGTCGAATCCTTGGAGTGCGGTGAATGCGTATGAGCGCGCACTCATGCTTGAACCTGATAATGAAGCCTGGCAAAGGGGTCTGCTTTCTGCTTTGAGCGCGGCGGGCCACAATGTTACTGCGCGGACGCTTCTTCGGGAGATTCTGGAGAGTCGTTTGGACGACGCGTCGCTTTGGCAGCAGAGGGCCAATCTTGCTTTGATGGAAGATGACCCCCTGACCGCACTTGCGTCACTTGAGGTGTCGCTCCGGTTGGGGGACAAGAACTCGGCCAACCGCCTTGCAGCGGCACAACTGCATCTCAGTCATGGCAGCCGGCAGAGAGCAAGCGAACTGCTGCAGCAAAATTTGGCGGCAGGTGAACTGGATGTCGCATCGCTCTATCCCATCATCGAGACGTTGCGTGAGGAGCGCGACTACAGCGCGGCCAGTGAACTGCTCGTACCTTTGTTGCGAAGTGGTGGTCTCAGTCGTGCTGAAAGTGCGCTGGCATATCTGCTCCGGGGAAAATTGGCCAGAGATCAGGGTGAGCAGCAGGTTGCGCTTGGAAGTTTTCGGCGGGCTGTGGAGCTAGACCCCACCAACGGCGCTGCATTGGTGGCGCTGGGTCGACTATATGTGGGGATTGGTGACGTAGGGCGTGCGGCACTCGCGTTTGAGCGCGCCGAGGTTATCCCGGAACATGCCCGGGCTGCGTTGCTTGGCCGGGCGCAGGTGGCCATTGAGCGTAGGGACTACACGACCGCTCTGAAGCTTCTACGCGAGGCGAGTTCGAAGTTCCCCGGTGAGGCGAGCCTTGATCGCCATATCGATTCGTTGGTGAATTTGACCACCGCGGTTGCGCCTTGATTCGCTCCTGACGGCAATCTCTAACGAATTGGCTTTAGTGTTTGTGATCAGGCGGGCGATCTCGTGTGTGCATTGTCTACGGTTCCCTCCATGAAGCACGTTCGTCCACGTTACTGAAGGCGCAAGTAGCCGCTGGCACTCGTAGCAGACAAGGTCGTACCTGTTCACTGGCCAACGGCGTAGATCGACGTGTTTAGTCATCTTGTCAGGCACCAGCCTGTGCGCTAATCGGTGAGTTGTTGCGGGGAGCGGTATGGCGCCCGCAGTTCGCGCTTGGCAGGTGAGTGGTTCCCCGAGGCCGAGGAACCGTGCCTGCCGGGCAGGGACCAAGGCTAGAGTTCGAGCGTCAGACTGAGGCTGAACGACCTGCCGGGATCGGAGAAGCGTTCATACCCCTGGCCTTCCGCGCCACCGAAAAAGCCGAATCCTGGCGACGTCGGGCGCACGTTGTTAATGACTTCCCAGCGGATGTAGTCTTCGTCGAGCAGGTTGCGCACACCAGCAGACAGTCGCAGGTCATAGGCCTCGAATTGATAGAAGGCAAACAGATCTACAGTCACCCAACCATCTGGATAGTGGAATACACCCTCCCCGTTGTTGAGGGAGGTGAGGCTGGCATCAGCGTCTTCGTCCTTCTCTTCCGTCCACACGACAAACAATGAGCCACCCCATTTGCGGTTAGGTGCATCGTAGTTGAGCCCGAGCGTCGCTGAGTCGGGCGCTGCGGTTGCGAGCACGTCGCCACTCCTAAAGCCGTTTACGGTGGGGTCCTCGGTCTGGTTGTTGTGCTCGCCCTTCACGTGCGAGTACGCAAAGTTCATCGACCAACGCTCGCTGAACAGGAATCGGCTGTCCAACTCGAAGCCGTGAAGGTCAACGGATCCGACATTGCGCGCGCGGCCGATCTCATCCTCGGTCACGGTCACGGGGTTGCAGCCTCTACGACCGCAGCTAAGGTAGGTAAAGGGCTGCAAGTACGGGATTGTGTCAGTGGTGTTCTGGATGAGTTCATCGTAGATGCTGACGAAACCCGTTAGACGTATCAGGGTATCCGGCGTGCTGTACTCGTACGCGACCTCATAATTTGTGGAACGCTCCGGATCGAGGTTCGGGTTTGAGATTTCATCGTAGTCCGTGAAGGTCTGGCCGGTTCCAACGTCTATGAGTTGCTCTGAGCTCACACCGAGATACAGGTCCTGCAGGGTGGGCGCCTTGAAACCCTGGCCTACCGATGCCGCCACCCTGTGATTAGGCAGGAACTCCCAGGATAGGCCAACTTCACCCGTAGCCGCGCCGAAGTCAGCGGCGTTGACCGTATCCCCGGTTGGATCAGTGAAACTTGTACTCACCTCGGGATCGTACTCGGTGTTGTCATAACGCAGCCCGACAAACGCGTTCCAAGTCTCATTGATAACGATCTCGTCTCGTATGTACACGGACAGGCGGTCGGTGTCGGTCTGTGGGACCCACGTTGGATCGACGATGAAGTCGGTTTGGGCGCTCGTTGGTGATAGGGTTGCGCGCCGAATGTCGAACAGGCTGTTCTGACCGGAGCCGTTGCGTACTTCGAAGCCGTAAACCAGCGAGTGGGTAAGTGAGCCGGTATCGAATGACTTGATTAGATCGAGGCCGTATTCCGTTGACTCCTGATCGAAGGACCGGTCCTCGGTGCGCAGAAAGTCATCGTTTAGGGGTGGTGTAAAGGCGGAGTAGCCAAAGCTGGTAATGCCGCGTGTATAGAGTTCCTGGTAGTCAGCCCGGAACTCTATTTCGTCCGCAAAGACAACGCTAAGGTCTGTCCAGTTTAGCCGTACGCCAAATCGGTCGCGATCATTAGTGTCATCGGCAAAGAATGCGTAATAGTGGGTGGAATCCCGTGATAGCGGGATCACCTGCGCTTCTCGGGTGATGGACTCAATCACGAAACCTATTGTGAAGTTCTCGGACAGAGCGAAATTGGCCTTCGCTAACAGGGATTGCTCGACACGGTCCAACGGGTCGGCCTGGCCTCGAGCAGGGCCGAGAATGTCATCGCCACTGCCGTGGGCCTCGGTTTCGCTGCCCTCTCGCAGGGTGATCACCATTAACCCTTCGAAAATGCCAGCACGGTTGGCCAGCGTTGCCGAAACGAGCGTCTCATCGGACCGGCTGTCGTAGGCCGTTTTGATGCCTATGTGTCGGTCATCGCCTTCAGGCTCAAGGAAGTCGCCGGGGTCTTTGGTTTCATAGACAACTGAGCCCGCTAGCGCCCCGCTGCCGTCAGTGACTGAATTTGCCCCCTTCGTGAGGCGTACAGCTTTGACGGTCTCAACTTCGATTGCGCCACGGCTTGAGCCAAACATGCCGTAGGGGGCAAAGGACGGTGGATTGAGGGTCTCGCCCTGATCTACGCCATCGACCGAGACTGCAACGTAATCGCCCTCAAGGCCGCGGATGTTGAATCCATCGTCGTTGAAGCGACTACCGGAGTCGTTAACTTGAACGCCCGGGATATAGCGAACCGAATCTTCGATGTTGTCTGTCATCTGGCGCTCGAGATGATCGGTTCTAAGCGCTTCGATACCGATCACTCCATCGGTACCTGCGCCGACGACCGTTTCTTCGAGTCGCTGGGCGTCTTCGGCAAATGCTGTTGAAATCGCGGTCGCGATCAACAGACAGAGCATTGTTTGGCAGTGCTTGACCATAACAGTCCTCCTCCCTCGAGGAATCAATTTTTGGGGAATCACGTTTAGTAGCGGAAGGCTCCACCGTCTTTAGTGAGCGGCTTTCGGTTCTCTATGATATGTTAATAATAGTGATTCGCATTTGCAATTGAGTTTGCATTCAACCTTGATGGCGTGGTCGGCAAGGCAGGTCCTTGCGTTTGTCAGGGCGCGCGCGTACATTCGCTAATGCGAATCGTTATCATTTGTAATCAATGGAGACGTTATGCGTGGACGCGAGGGATGGGCCCTCTTGGCCGTACTACTGCTGGCGCGGGGTGTGGCAGCGGACTGCCCGGCTGCGGACGACCCGTCGAAGATCGCGGTGGCGGGGGGATCTCTGACGGAAATCCTCTACTTCCTCGGCGAAGAAGATCGGATCGTCGCGATCGATACCACCTCGAACTATCCGGAATCGGCGATGAAACGGTTTCCGTCGGTTGGCTACGTACGGAATCTCTCCGCGGAAGGTCTGCTCAGCCTCGAACCAACGCTCGTCCTGGGAGAGGACGACATGGGTCCGCCGGAGGTCCTGGAACAGCTGAGCAAGACAGGCGTACAGATTATAAGCGTCCCCGAGCAACATGACGCCGACGGCATCGTCTCGAAAGTCAGATGCCTTGCCAGCGTTATCGGCAGAGATCCCAACGTGGCCATTTCGAAACTTGCGTCGGTCATGGCGGCGCTGGACAAGGTCGAACCCGCTCAAGCTAGGGTTGCCATGTTGTTAGGGCTCCGGCAGGGCGTCCCAATGGTTGCTGGAACGGGCACGTCGGGGCACGGGTTTCTGGAAATGGCGGGTGCTGAGAACCTTTTTGACAACCTCGACGGATGGAAACCCGTATCGCTCGAGGCGATGGCGAAACAGAACCCCCAGCTTCTGGTGATGCCGCAGCGAGGACTTGACGCTGCTGGCGGACGCGCTGGCGTGCTGGAACACCCCTCGATTCGCCTGACCAGCGCAGGCAAAAGCGGATCGCTGGTTGCCAAGGACGGCATGGCCATGCTCGGGTTTGGCCCGAGGACGCTGTCCACAGCCGCGGAACTGGCGAGCGAGTTGGTGTCCTTCAGGGAGTCCGATGGCCGCGGCGATTGAAACGCGGGGCAATCGGATCCCTGCCCTGCCCAGGGACCGCAGCAGGCTGATACTGGCGGGCCTTGCGGTTGCCCTAGCTGCGATGCTGGGTGTCGCACTGGGGCAGGGCGCGGTGCAGCTGTCACTGTTCGACATCCTCACGGGTGCCGCAAGCGAATTCGACAAAACGGTGCTGCAGGAACTGCGCGGCCCACGGGTGCTGCTCGCCGCGTTCGTCGGCATGGGTCTCGCACTCTCGGGCGCGGTGTTACAGGGCCTCTTCCGCAATCCGCTCGCCGACCCTGGGCTCATCGGTGTGTCGAGCGGAGCGGCGCTCGGCGCGATTACCGTCATTGTCCTCGGAAACCTGCTCAACGTACCGCCGGCGGTTGCGCCATACCTGCTCCCACTCGCTGCGATCAGTGGGGCCGCCCTGGTTACGACGTTCCTCTTCTTCTTCGCTCGACGCTTTGGTCACTTCAGCATGGTGACCGTGTTGCTCGTGGGGATTGCGATCAATGCGATTGCCGGTGTGGGTATCGGCATCTTTCAGTACATCAGTGACGACGCACAACTACGCACGCTCACGTTCTGGATGATGGGTAGTTTTGGTCGGGCGAACTGGACAACGACCATGCCAGCGGTTGTGTTGATCGGGGTTGGCGTAGCGGTCCTCGTGCGAGACGTGCGCGCGTTGGACCTCATACAGTTGGGTGAAGCCGAGGCCCGCTACCTGGGCGTCGAGGTGGACGCGTTGAAGCGCAGGATCATTTTCGTGGCAGCGGTGGCTTCCGGTGCCGGCGTTGCGGTTGCGGGAATGGTCGGATTCGTAGGGCTCGTAGTTCCTCACCTCATACGGCTGATGGGCGGTGCTGCCCATGCCATCGTGCTGCCGGGCTCCGCGCTGCTGGGGGCTGCGTTGGTGGTTGGATCGGACCTTGTAGCGCGCACCGTGATCGTTCCGGCGGAGATCCCGGTCAGCCTGGTGACAAGTGCGATCGGCGCGCCCTTCTTCCTCTGGCTCATTACACGGGTACGGGCGACATGACGCTGCGCGCGGAGGCCGTGTCGGTCGAACTCGGCAACACCCGAATCGTGCACGAGGCAGATTTGCGGGTCGAGCCAGGAGAGTTTTTGGCGCTGCTCGGGCCAAATGGTGCGGGCAAGTCCACGCTCCTGCGCGCCATGGGCGGCGAACTTTCCGTAGCTTCAGGCCGTGTGTTGCTGGACGAGATCGAACTCGATCTGCTGGCTGCGAGTACCCAGGCGCAGCGGCGTGCCGTGCTGTCCCAGGCTCACAGTGTCGTATTTGATTTTTCCGTCGACGAGATCCTGCGGATGGGCTGGACCCTGGGTGATCGATTCAGCATGGAAGAACGCGACCTCGCGTTGGAAGGCATCGCGGACGAATGTGAGTTGGCGGGGTTACGCGAAAGGCGATTCAACTCACTCTCTGGTGGTGAGCAACGTCGCGTGCAGTTTGCCCGTTCGCTGCTGCAGATCTGGCGACCAGACGCACAAGAGACCCGCTATCTGTTGCTCGACGAGCCCACAGCCAGTCTCGATCTGGCGCATGAGCTGCTTGTCTTGCGTCATGCGCGGCAACGGGCAAAGGCGAATGTCGGCGTCATGGCTGTGCTGCATGACCTGAACCTCGCAGCCCGGTTTGCCGATCGCATAGCCCTGCTCAAGGCAGGCCGGATCGTTGCAAACGGAACGCCTAGCGAAGTTATGCGCAACGAGCTTCTAACGGACGTGTATCGAACAGAAATCGTCGTCGAGGATCACGCAGCTATGAACCGGCTGGTTGTCCACACGTAATCATCAAGCGTAAAGAGTGCCGTGAACGCACTCGAACCGAGGGGAGTAACAATGTTCATTGCAATGAATCGCTTCAAGATCGCACCCGGGATGGGGGAGGGTTTCGAAGACCTCTGGCGGCAACGGGAGTCGTACCTGTCTGAGGTGCCGGGTTTCCAATCGTTTGCCCTGTTGAAGGGCCCTGAGCGTGACGACCACACGCTGTATGCATCGCACACAATCTGGGAAAGCAAACAGGCGTTTGTCGACTGGACCGAGTCAGATCACTTCCGCAAGGCACACGCTCAGCGCAGCGCGCCGAAGGGAACCTATCTGGGCCACCCGGACCTGGAGACGTTCGAGTCGGTGGTGGAATAGGCAGCATGCCAACGCGGCAGACCTTGAGGTTGTCAGCTGGCGATCGGCAGGTGCTTCGCGATCAAAAAAGAACATGAACAAGAGGGCGGTGTACGTGAATTGTTATTGGAAGTGCAATGGACGCGGGTTTGAAACAAACAAAGAGGATGGATCCTGATGCCTGAGGAGACGACGGACCCGGTTCAGGTCTACGTGCCGACCTACGAAGACTGCCCCAACGAGTGCGTTGAGACGCGCACTTTGACGCGAGGCGGGCAAGTTGCGCTATGGAGTTTGCGTAGATGGCTGCTGGCTCGTCGCAGGGGAGAGAACGTCGATGAGACCCTTGCTGAGATGTTCCGTTTGGCTGGATGCCCGGAGGCGACATCGTTGCTGGACGAGTTCATGGCGCTCCTCAACCACTGCGCGCTGCGCCAGATCGAAATCCGGTGCGCTTGCGCCAAAACCCTGAGCGTTGACGAGTTCTTGATGCTGAGGGCGCTTCGCTACATCCAGAAGGGTAAGAGGGAAGAGGCGCAGAAGCGCGTCCAGCGTTTGCTCCCCCAACCCCTCGTACCCATTTTCCTGCGCCTGGCGGGACTGTTTGTCGACGCGTTGGGGCGTCGCGATATCAGTTTGGATCGACTGACGCAGTTGAGAGTTGTGGCGTAGTCATTCGGAGATTGTGTGATCAATGAGCGGAAGGACGAATCATGAAACATGAGATTGCGACCGTTGCAGCGCTGCGTGAGGTGATTGGTGAACCGATCCAGGGCCTTGCCGAGAAAAACACGGACAGACTGGACGAGTACTCACGATCGTTCATCCAACGCGCCCCTTTCGCTGTCCTGTCGACCTCGGACGCTGAAGGTCGCATTGATGCCTCCCCAAAGGGAGACGCGCCGGGGTTCGTAGAAATCATCGATGACAAACACGTGGCGGTGCCGGACCGCCCGGGCAACAGGCTCGCGTACGGGCACGAGAACATCATCGCCAACCCACGGGTTGGTCTGCTGTTTGTCATACCAGGCACTTCAGAGACATTGCGGATCAACGGACGCGCCACGCTTACCAATGATCCCGAGTTGCTCGACGCCCTCGCGGCGCGAGGTAAGCCGGCAGTGCTGGCCGTTGTCGTCGAGATAGAAGAGTGCTTCTTTCACTGCGGCAAAGCTTTTATTCGATCCAAGCTCTGGCAACCAAAAGCCTGGGGTGAGCCGTACAAGGTTTCGTTTGGGCAGATGTATGCGGCTCGCAAGGGTGGAGACGAGCAGGTAGCTGCAGCTGTCGACGCTGCAATTGAAGCGGATTACGTAAACAACCTTTAGGGCAGGACGCCACAGCGTGATTCAGGATGATCTGCGTGCTGCCGGCCTGAGGGTCACACGCGCCAGGGTAACGGTGCTTGCGGTTTTCCATCGTGCGAGCCCTCGCCAGCACCTCACTGCAGAGGATGTGTTTCGCGAGCTCTTGCCAAAGGAGGATCGTGTCGGCCTGGGTACCGTGTATCGATGCCGTAATCGAAGCCGACTATCTGTACAACTTATAGGGTGGGTGGTGCAAATTGATCGAGGATGATTTACGTGCCGCGGGGCTCCGGGTGACGAAGGCTCGTGTGATGGTGCTCGCCGTGTTTCATCGCGCAAGCCTTAAGCAGCATTTGACCGCAGAAGATGTCTATCGCGAACTGTTGACCCATGAGGGCAGTGTGGGCCTTGGGACCATATACAGGGTGCTGACTCAGCTCGATTCGGCAGGTTTGCTTGAACGTCATCACTTTGAGGATGGTGGTGCCGTGTACGAACTCGCGAGCGAGATACATCACGACCACATGATCGACGTGGACACCGGTGAGGTCATCGAGTTCGTCAGTGAGCCTCTTGAGTCACTGCAGCTTGAGATTGCTGATCAGAAGGGTGTCGAGCTAATCAATCACCAGCTCATCATGTGGGTCAGGCAGCGCCCGGCCGACGGGTCGGCCTGAGAAACCTAGTCCCATAGAGTATCAGACTTGCGAGGGACTGCCGTTGCCACTGGATGTATCGGCGGGAGCGGCAGGGGCATGTTGAGGACCGAAGTTTGGTAACAGGGCGAAGTCACTTAATGCCGAAGACAAGTGCCATCCCGTCAATCGCCAGCACCTCTGCTGTGGCCGGTGTTGGACGGAACCCTATACCAGCAATCACGAAGGACGCTCGCAATAGCGGCGTCTTGATCGTCCACAAACTTAACCAGGGCAAATTCGAGCAGAAAGAGCCCCTTTAGGCCGATCACGGTGCCCGTGAATCCGATCACGAGATAAAAAGACAACGCCCACGTTCCGACCAGTCTGTGCATACAGATCAGTAAATGACAGTCGAGCGCTGCGGGGTTGACGCAAAGCAACTGACTCGCGCGAGAGTTTGTTTCGTATGAGGATGCAGTTGATGGTGAACACCATGGGTACCAGACCGAAGAAGCCAACCAAGTATCGCCCCTAGTGTGAAGGCAGATTCAGATCGGTGTGGAACCTACGTAGGAATTCCGCTGCGCCGAAGGCATGCCCAAGGCGGCGCCGGTCTCAGCATTGTGACGATCGTCGATACGTTCCTGGGCGGTCTGGTTGAAACCTTATACCTCGAGCCAAGGGGGCTGTGTCCAGGAATGCTGAAAGAAACGAACCGTGCGGTCGGATTGGGGTAGCGGATACAGTAGTCTGTGACAACTCGCTCGTAAGCGATGTTGTTGGGGGCGACTTCTAGTAAGCCTAGGTCCTAGCGAAACCCCGACGCCTTCAGTGATTGGAACATTACCGCAATCGATTCACTGAAACAGATGATGAACATCGCGAGACTCATCGTTACGCCTGTCCAACTGTGCGCGTCATACCAGCGTAACTGTTGTTCCCGCTTCATGAGACAAACCCGAGACTAACGATAAGGGAGGAAGGGACAACTGGCGCGATGCTGAGTGCAATCGCTTTCCGGTTGTAAACGTGGGTGGCGCAGTGCAGAAACCACGCAACACGCACGAACGAAAAGACAAGGCCGGAAAAGCGATGCCATTGCGGGGGTCTCCTGGCCAGAGCGCTGCGGAAGCGAGACGCTACTGATTAGCGTTGAGAGTGTAATTGGGAGCCATGCCCTCGTTGCTGGCCTTGCAGCGATGATGTTCCGCTTGGTGGACGCTCCGTTAGCCACGCGGACCTCGAACCGGGGCAACTGACCCTGTAGGGATAGCCAGACCCAACGGAGTAGGAACAGCGCGCCAAAGCTCAGCATAGAAGTGAAAAACTACAACCAGATGCCTAGTTCGGCATCAAAATGTCAACAGAGCAGCGTGAGTAAGAACGCATGTCCGGTGACACCGGAGGCTGCCAACGCCACGCGTGTGGGTTTGGCGATTTTCGTCCTGTCCAGCACGAATTGGAGTGCA
>CEUQ01188764.1_pt1 | contig 22108 bp, 26 predicted proteins | sample 361491 | NCBI WGS metagenome assembly CEUQ01 (sample SAMEA2622796, study PRJEB7988) | marine metagenome | biome: marine biome (ENVO:00000447); feature: marine epipelagic mixed layer (ENVO:xxxxxxxxx); material: "saline water (ENVO:00002010), including plankton (ENVO:xxxxxxxx)" | depth 120 m | reverse complement strand
GTGGCGGGCAGTCGTACATTGTCGAAGTTGAGTGTTGCGAGTGGGTGGGGCGCAATTGTCTCGAGCCGCTCAGCGACGGACAACCCATCCGCATCCGCAGGCATTACAAAGGCCGACATACCCTTGGTCCCAGGCGCCTCGCCGGTGCGCGCGAAGACCGTGTAGACATCGGCTATCCCACCGTTCGAGATCCAGGTTTTTTGCCCGTTCAAGATATAATGGTTGCCATCAAGCGTGGCTGTCATCTTGTTGGCGGCCACGTCGGAACCCGACCTCGGCTCGGTCAATGCAAAGGCCGAGATAGCTTTGCCCGAGCGGGTTTGTGGGAGCCACTTGGCCTTTTGCTCCTCAGACCCAAAGAGCGAGATTGCCCCGGTCCCAAGTCCCTGCATGGCGAAGGAGAAGTCGGCAAGACCATCGTGACGCGCCAAGGTTTCGCGGATCAGGCAAAGGGCGCGCACATCCAGCTTGCCATCTTCAGCTCCGGAATGCGCCGCAAAGCCTCCCTCGCCCAACAACGTCACCAATTGTCGGCAGGCGGCATCTGTATCCGTGTGATCAACCGAGCTGAGATTGGCCTTGCACCAGGCATCCAGGGCCTCCGACAATTCTCGGTGTCGATTTTCGAAGAACGGCCATGTGAGGAAACTTTTATCCGCCATCAATCGCCCTCAAACACTGGTTTTTCCTTGGCCACAAATGCATGATAGGCTCGGTGGAAGTCTTGGCCCTGCATGCAGATTGCCTGGGCTTGCGCCTCGGCTTCAATCGCCTGTTCGATGCTCATTGACCATTCCTGCGCCAGCATCGTCTTGGTCATCATGTTTGCAAAGTTTGGTCCCTCCGCGATGCGCCGCGCCATATCCTGCGCGGTGGCCATCAGGTCATCAGCCGGGACCACGCGGTTGAAATAACCCCATTGCTCGCCTTCTTCAGCGCTCATCGACCGACCAAAATAGAGCAACTCTGCTGCGCGTCCTTGCCCGATGATGCGGGGAAGGATGGCGCAGGCTCCCATATCGCAACCGGCAAGCCCGACGCGGTTGAACAGGAAGGCGGTCTCAGCCTCGGGCGTCGCAATCCGCAAATCTGACGCCATCGAAATGATTGCCCCGGCCCCGGCGCAAACCCCGTCTACCGCGGCAATGATTGGCTTGTTGCAATTAACCATCGCCTTGACCAGATCGCCGGTCATGCGGGTAAAAGCCAAAAGCTTTTTCATATTCATTTTGGTCAGCGGGCCGATGATGTCATGCACGTCGCCTCCGGATGAAAAATTACCACCGTTCGGGCCAAAGACCACCACATCCACACCGTCGTGGTAGGGCAGGGCGCGAAACCAGTCGCGCAGCTGGGCATAGCTGTCGAAGGTCAATGGGTTTTTCCGCTCGGGCCGATCCAGCGACACGGTCGCGATTCCGTTTGTAACGGAGCAGATGAAGTGTTTTGTTTCAGTCATTATGGAGCTCCTCCAAAGCAGCGTTTAGTTGATCAAGCCGAAGATTCATGCCGTCGACGTCTAACTCATCAAGCCCGGATAGTATGTCGTTTATCCATGCCTCGTGCGCGTGCGCGTGATTGCGGAACACCTCTTTACCCTTTTGAGTCAACCGCACCAGATGGGCGCGACGATCGTCTGGGATCGATACGCGCAAAGCCAAGCCTTCTTCGGTCAACTTATCTACAATTCCGGTGATATTCCCGTTGGTGACACGCAAAAGTTTCGAGATTTCACCCATCTTCAGTCCGTCAGTGGAGCGGTCCAAAGCGCTCAACACGTCAAAGCGCGGCAGGGTCGATCCATAGTTGTTACGCAACCGACGGCGCACTTCATCTTCGATGGAACGGCTAGCCTTCAAAAGTTTTAGCCACAGCCGCAGTCGTTCTTTGGGCAGATCATCAACATCGGGCTTGCGGGAGGGCGTGCTCATATCTCGCCGCCCGACAGACTGAGCGCATGTCCGTTGACCGAACGTGCGGCGTCCGAACAGAGCCAAAGAGCTGTGCCCGCAACTTCGTCTGTCTGGATGAGACGTTTTTGCGGATTGCCGGCGTATAGCGAGGTGCGCGCTTTTTTTTCGCTCATACCAGTTTTCTCAACGATATTGGCAACCGAGCGGTCCAACATGGGTGTTTCAATGAAGCCTGGGCAGATGGCATTGACTGTGATGCCGTTTGAGGCTAGTTCCAGTGATAACGCACGGGTCAACCCGACTACACCGTGCTTCGCGGCACAGTAGGCTGAGACATAAGGGTAGCCTTTGAGGCCCGCGGTGGAGGCGATGGCGATCAACCGGCCCGAACCTGCGGCTTTCATATCGTGCAGCGCGGCCTGCCACACGTTCGAAACGCCAATCAGATTGACCGACAGCATGTTTTGCATCTGATCGGGGGTCATTTTTGAAAACGGAACGCTGTCTGCCGCACCCGCGTTCGCTACAACCACGTTGATCGGGCCATGGTCGGTGCGGGCTGCGTCGAAGGCCTCAGCAACAGCGTGGGCGTCGGTGACATCGCACAGTTGATAGGGCAGGTTCTGCACTTGAAGCGGTGCTTCTGAGCGGCCCATGATTGTGACGCTGGCACCGGCATCGGCCAAGGTCTGCGCTGTTTCTGCGCCGACCCCGGTACCTCCGCCAGTCACAACTATATGTTTGCCCACAAGGTTCATACCCGGATCATCTCCGCTTCGCGATCTGCCAACCGCCAGGCCTGATCGCGCCCTGCCTCATAGGGCCGCGGCCAAATCGCTTGGCGGTCGCCAATCTTTGAACTTTCGCGCAGGGTCCAATACGGATCGGCTAGATGGGGGCGACCAACGGCCACCAGATCAGCGCGACCGGCCATCAGGATCGAGTTCGCATGGTCGGCCTCATAGATATTTCCTACGGCCATCGTCCTGATCCCGGCTTCGTTGCGGATGTGGTCGCTAAACGGGGTCTGGAACATGCGACCGTAGACAGGCTTGGCGTCAGTTGTGGTTTGTCCTGCAGAAACGTCGATCAAATCGGCCCCGGCTTTGGTGAACATTCGCGCAATCTCAACGGCGTCTTTAGGCGTCACCCCTGCTTCTCCTACCCAATCATTGGCCGAGATACGGACAGACATTGGCTTCTCGTCTGGCCAAACAGCGCGCATTGCTGCGAACACCTCCAACGGATAGCGCATCCGGCTCTCCAAGCTGCCGCCATATTCATCTTTACGCGCATTTGACACCGGCGAGATAAAAGACGATATCAGATAGCCATGTGCGGCGTGCAATTCGATCATATCAAAGTTAGCGCGGTTGGCCATTTCAGCAGCACACACGAATTGATCGCGTATGTCGTCCATCTCGGTGCGCGTGATCTCGCGTGGGGTAGCGTTCTGATCTGACCACGGGATCGCCGAAGCGCTGACAATGTCCCAATTGCCATCGGCAAGCGGCGCGTCCATTCCTTCCCATCCGATATTGGTCGAGCCCTTGCGGCCTGAGTGTCCGATCTGACAACAAATCTTGGCGTCGGTATAGACATGCACAAAATCTGTCAGCCGCTTCCACCCTACTTCATGCTCGGGCGCGTAAAGCCCTGGACAACCCGGCGTGATCCGACCTTCCTCCGACACGCAGGTCATCTCGGTGTAAACCAACCCTGCGCCGCCCTTTGCCCGTTCGCCGTAGTGCGACAAATGCCAGTCATTTGGACAACCTTCTGTTGCGAGATATTGCGCCATTGGCGAGACAACAATACGATTCTTAAATTCCATGTTGCGTAGCTTGAAGGGTACGAGCATCGGTGGGCGCACCGGCGTATCCGCAGGCACACCGACCTGATCCATGAACCAACGCTCCGCGCTTTCCAGCCATTTTGGATCGCGTTCCCGCAGGTTCTCATGGCTGATCCGCTGAGAGCGGGTTAGCATCGAGTAGTTGAGTTGCACGGGATCAAGAACAAGGTAGCGATCCACTTGCTCGAACCACTCCAGCGAGTTGCGCGCCGCCGACTGCAGGCGCAGCACCTCAAGGCGGCGTTCTTCTTGATAGCGGGTGAAGGCATCTTCCAGTTTGCTTTCGGTGTGAATAAGCTTCGCCAATGAAATGGCGCTTTCGAAGGCTAACTTAGTGCCTGAGCCAATCGAGAAATGCGCGGTGGCCGAGGCATCGCCCAGTAGGACCACATTCTCATGATGCCAGGTTTCACACAGCACGCGCGGGAACCGAATCCAGGCCGACCCACGAATGTGGTTTGCATTTGTCATCAACGAATGACCATTCAGGTGTTCAGCAAAAATCTTCTCGCAGGCTGCGATGCTTTCCTGCTGGGTCATGTCAGCAAAGGAGAACTTGTCGAATGTGTCCTGCGCGCACTCCACGATAAACGTCGCGGTGTTATCGTCGAACTGATAGGCGTGAGCCCAAACCCAGCCGTGCTCGGTCTCTTCAAAGATGAACGTGAACGCGTCCGAAAACTTCTGATGGGTGCCTAGCCAAATAAACTGACAAAGCCGCTGATCAACTTCGGGCTTGAAACAGTCGCTATACAGCGTACGCGTGAGTGAATTCAGCCCGTCGCTCGCGACAACGATGTCAAACTTGTGACGGTAATCCTCAGCGCTCCCCACTTCGGTTTCAAAGCGCAGTTCAACGCCGAGTTCTTTTGCGCGATCATGCAATAAAAGCAACAGCTTCTTGCGCCCTATACCGCAAAAGCCGTGGCCGGAAGATATATGAGTCTCGCCCCGATAGTGCAGCGCGATGTCGTCCCAATAGGCGAAGTTTTCACCAATGGCTTTAGCGCTGACGGCGTCATTGGCGGCAAGATTCTCAAGTGTTTCATCCGAAAGAACGACACCCCACCCAAATGTGTCATCGAACTTGTTGCGCTCAATCACAACAATGTCGGCAGACGGATCGCGAAGCTTCATTGAAATTGCAAAATACAGACCCGCAGGCCCACCACCTAAACATACAATGCGCATGGCGATCTCCATTTTAACCGCAGGGCTTTGCTCGCCTGCTCAGTATCTAAAATAGAACAGATCCGAAAATAATTCAAGCTTAAAATTTTTAACCTTCATATTTATATAGGATGGCGAATTTATCTTTGGACGCCTTTCGAAAGAGAGAAGATGCACGCCGCGCAAGACATGTATTTTAACCAAGCCAAGTCTGACTCTGCGCCTGCGAGACCTGTTTTGTTGATCTGGGAAGAACTGTCGCTAATGGACTCGCTGTTGCAGCATGATCCGCGACACGGTTTGTGTCTACTGCCAGGACAAGCTCAAGTCACGCGCAATTGAGGCCAGCGATTCACAGATTGTTTTGGCCAAAGCAAAATCTGAACATTAGATCGCCGCAGCCTGGCTTCCAATCCTGATGCGCCCACAAGCTGAGCTTCAAATCAGCGCATTTTGAACGATTAGGGTGATCTGATACATGAAATGATACTGATGGTAAGAGTTTTATTCAGACTTTAAGTGTTTTAAGTGAATTACCCTCAGAGGTTGGTTGCCTCTAAACTAGAATGACAGTCCAACAGGGCTGTCGTTTTTTTTTAAGATAGTTGTCAATAAATACTAGGCATTTAGATTTTAAGGTGAAGAAAAAATTAGAAAAATGTCTTGGAACTATTCGTTATAGGTCACTGTTGTATAGACAATCCAGGCAACCAATTTAATCTTTCATTTTGAATAAAACAATTCTGTTAGTATTTGTGCCTTTATGATTATTGTTAACCCCCCAAGTATTGGATGTTTTGGTAAAGCTCTGCTGATTAATTAAAATAAATTCAGGTTTCCATCCGGTATCCTCTGCTGCCTTTACAACAGTTTCTTCAAGGCGGAGAGCCCCTTTCTGAATTTCTCCTACCTCAAAGGCAAAATAACCACCCGGCACGGTAATATGCGAAACAGAGACAAGCGTTCTGTGCATCAACTCCTTCCATCGATCTAATTTTGTAGTTTGAGTAATCTGTATTGCTTCTGGATCAATGCCGACAAACCAACAGCGGAGCCAATTATCTTTCTTATAATTAACAATATTTAAAAACGGTGGAGAGGTAACCGATAATTGAACAGGTTTGTTTACCTCCAGCCTATCTGTGTTTAAATCACAATTCAAAAATTGCGGGTTTGTGTGTGCTATCTCGTTAGGTAATGCTTGTTTTAGTAAGGCCTGACTTTTCTTTAAAATCAGTAATTTGGTATCCCTATAGTCAGGGCTTTGTTTGCGTTTGATATTAATTTTTCTCTGGCTTTCAATGCTCGCTGCCTGATTGGGCGGAAGTGTATATACAGAAAAAAAACCTTTTGAGTGACCGGTCAGGCGATTCAAAGCCACCATTCTTATCCAGAGATCAATATTATCTAGCTGGCCTTTATAGTTTTTGTCGATGAAATACGACTTTAATGAACAGATTTCAGCCAGGGTATTGGGATGAAAAAATACCTCTAGATCGCGTCTATATTCAGAACGTTTCGTAAGATCAATCTGGTTTAGACGTTTTTGTATTTCTAGTAATGTGGGTGGGGAAAGTCTGGCATCAACCAACATTCGTGATAAAGGGTTAACATCATTTCCTACGGCATGTCTACCAAGCAAAGCCGCCTCAAGTAAGGTTGTGCCTCTGCCCATAAAGGGGTCAAATACACTATCATTTTGTTTAGTCAAACGAGTAATAAAGAAACGTGGTAATTGCGGTTTGAAACAGGCTCTGTAGGAAATCTCATGTAAGGAATGGGCGGCGCGTTGCTTAGATGTCCAGAACTCATTTATAAAAACCGGAATATCTTCATAATTACTACAGACAGTAGCAGTACCAAAGCGATTCCAATCTATGATTTCACTTTTGAAATCATCTATATTTAGCACTGTCCGATCATCCCGTTCATAGTCAAGTTTAAGCATTGTCATAGATTATCCTTAACCAGATAAAGGGCTTTATCACGTGAAATCTTTGTATTAGAACCTAACTTGCCTCTTTCATACCATAAAAGTATAATATCGGTTGAAGCTTTCCAGACTGGAATTTCAGGGAATAGTGTAACATCGCTGATAATATAACCAGCAATATCTGCCAACTTCTTTTTAAAGCCAGTTTTATCAAATTGCCGCCCAGATCCGACCATATAGCTGGGGCAGAAATAAATACCATTACGTGTAATAGAACGTACCTCCCATTTGTGACCAAAGGAATCAATCAAATCATAGGAAGCCCCTTCGCTTTCAGCTAACTGCCCTCCGGTAATCTCGCGGCAAATGCGTCGCTCCATAATAAAGGATACACGTCGACCATCGGTAAAATATTTTTGCGTTTCCTCACGGGTCAATTTAAGATTATAAGCCAGCTCATCTATATCCCATTTCAATAATGCAATATGCTCAAGACCCATCATTATCCTCCGCTTGTTAAAGATAATATTTTTTAGTCAGTCAAAGTTAAATTTAAGCTTGGCTAAAAAAGCATGCCAATTTAATAATGATTAGGTATTCTTAATAAACTTTAAAATATTACAGGATTATCATTTTGTATGCATATAAACGTGAAAATATATTCTGACTATGTTTGCCCATTTTGTTTTTTGGCAGAAGACCCTTTAACAAAGGCCATTCAATCATTTGATAGCGCACAATTTGATATAGAATGGATGCCATTTGAATTACGGCCGTATCCAACTCCTACGTTAAAGCCAGAGGGTCAGTATTTGCAAGAAGCTTGGAAACATTCTGTATATCCCATGGCGGAATCTATGGGTATACCGATTATTTTACCAAATGTATCTCCTCAACCATATACAAAGCTTGCATTCGAAGGAAGTTTTTCTGCTTCAGCCCAAAATAAAGCTAAAGAATATAATCACAGGATATTTACTGCTTTTTTTCAGGATGGATTAGATATAGGTCAGAAAAATGTATTAGTGTCATGTGCAGCTGATATAGGACTGGACCCATATAAGTTTGGATTAGAACTAAGCTCAGGGCGTTACCGTAGCGAATGTGATCGCCAGCTATTATATGGAAGAGAATCTTTGCAGATTTCATCGGTGCCAACATTTATAATAAATGAAAATTTAAGAATATCTGGAGTCTTATCTCAAGACGCATTGTTATCTATATTTGAAAAACAACTTAGCTAGGGTTCGTTTTTTTTGAAATTAAATTTCTTTGGATTTGTGCTTATTAGATATACTCTATAACCCTATAATTGCTCGATCTGTTATTATATTAATCTAGGTGTTTATTTATTCATTATCTTTATTTAGGTGCAGTAAGTCGATGATATTTTCTGAGAGAGTAGCAATTATTACTGGTGGTAGTTCAGGTATTGGTCGTTCAACTGTTATTGAGATGGCTGCTCGAGGCGCATCGGTTTTAATTGCAGATATTGATGAAAAGAATGGCGAGGCTATTGCTAAGAATATTAGGGATAGTGGTGGCAGCGCACTTTTCAAACATACTGATGTATCAAACCCAATTCATATTTCCGAAATGATAGATACGACATTATCTGAGTTTGGAAGACTAGATTTTGCTTATAACAATGCAGGTATTGAGGGTAAACAATCTCTGCTTGCTGAACAAATTATGTCTGAAGTTCAACAAGCTTTTGATATAATGATAAATGGTGTTTATATGGCTATGCAAGCACAAATCCCTGCTATAATTGAGTCTGGAGGAGGAGCCATAGTTAATGCTAGTTCTATTTGGGGTTTGAATTGCTGGCCAGAATGGTCTCCTTATATGACTGCAAAACATGCTGTATCAGGAATGACGAAAGCAGCAGCTCTCGAATATGCCTGCAGGGGTGTTAGAATAAACGCTGTTGCCCCAGGCCCTATACTAACTCCACTTTTACTACGTGGATGGAATAACGACCCTGAAAAGGCCTCAGGAAGAGTCCCTATGAAGAGAATCGGAAAACCGGAAGAAGTTGCAAAAGCTGTATGTTGGCTTTTCTCGGATGAAGCAAGTTTTATAACAGGCCACATCCTCCCTATTGATGGCGGTATGAGTGCTGAGATCGGTTAATTCATAATCATGTGCATTTTTCCTATTATTTTGTGAAATTTTTTTCACTAATTATTACTAATGATTTAAAAATTACTTTTAACAAATTGTAAAATTATTCAGGTCAAGGTATTAAGATGTGTGGTTTTTGTAGTATGCTAGGTGGTCAAATCCATTGGACGGATTCTGGTACAGATTCTGGAAATATGCCTACAAAAAAATATGATCGCGAACAAAGACTTGAGAGATATCTGAGAATAAAAAAACTTAATCAGGTCACCTCTTTTTTAGGATGTCAGGTTTCAGATTGGGCAGGCAGCCAACTTATCGTTAAGAGTTCAAGTGGTAGGAGTGAAATTGTTGATAGTCTTCAACATGTTTGGCCCGCCATTGAAAAATTACGCCAAATAAAAGCTGATCCATTAGATGAAAACTTGATTTTTAGAATGGAAAACTTTGAGAAATCATAATAGACCCTTTTAGACGCAAGAGTGTTTTCAATTACTGGGGTCCTTTCCAGAGCCAAATGGGCAACGTCTAGAAAAATCTTCTGCCATCTCCTCCATAGTAACCATGCGAACACCGGTGTGTGTCATCATATGGTCGATTAGGCGTTCTAACATCATTAGAACATGTGGTTTTCCTGCGCTATCAGGGTGAATAGTGCATAGGAAAATTGCATAGTTATGATTTCTATAAACCCAGTCAAATTGGTCTGTCCATATTTTTCCTAGATCTTGTCCGGTGACCCATCCATGACTATTTGGGAATGCTTTTACAAACATAGTAGGAGGTGCATCGTCCAGCCACCAGCTTGCGGGGAGTTCAATTAGTTCAACTTCCTTTCCTGCCACCCAAGGCTTCATCCATGTTTTTGCTTCCTGGCTATAATCAATACTAGTCCAACTGTCACCTTCACGAAGCCAGTAAGGGTGATAATCATCTTCCATTAAACTACTATCATATTTTATACCACGTTCTTTCAGTAAATCGATTGTATTTGGGCTTAGTTCCCACCATGGAGCCATATGACCAACTGGTTTCTGCCCAGTAAACTTAGATATAACTTCGATAGTCTTATCAAGAACAGCTGACTCTTGCTCGCGAGTCATTGCTAATGGATTCTCATGTGAATAACCATGTATAGCTATTTCATGACCGTGATCGACGATTTTTTCAAAAGCCTGGGGAAAACTTTCAACAGAGTGACCTGTAACACCCCATGTGGTTCTTATATCATAACGTTCAAACAAATTTAGAAGTCGAGGAACTCCGCGTTTTGCTGCAAAAACTCCTCGTGATATATCACATGGCGAATTTTCTCCACCAAAAGAGCCAATCCAAAGCGAGACTGCGTCAAAATGTGGATTAAAACAAACCTGAATGTCTTTTTTGATGGATACCATTGATTATAAGACTCCTAGGTTTAAGATCTCAAAATATTATTAATTACCTTACTCTATGCCGCAAACGAAACTTCTTGAAATTTATTACAACAAGGTTGCCCATTAGTAACACTTAACTTAGCCTGTTTTAACGAAATTATTATGGCATTACGTGTCTCGAGCTGCATTGTTTCTGGTTCATCAGCGTCTAGATGAGCGCATATTGAATGAGGGTAACCAAAGTGATCACTTAATGCTGATTTTATAGCATTTTCGTCTATTTGTTGATTGTGTCTGAATAGACGATCTAGCCGAACATTACGATACACAGTATTTGGCCAGATTCGAACTACCTCGGATTCAACATCAATTCCACAGAAATGATTGGAATGAGTTAACACGCCATCAGTAGGATAGACGTAACCTTCTTTGTGAGGTGCTGCTTCAATATCAAGGGCCTCTCCGTCAACATGGCCTATAATAAAGTTCATAGAGACTGTTCTTTTTGTGCCGGATACTGCAAGAATGGCACTATGCATATGTTTAGAGTTAAGTATATCACGAACTCTCATTCGAAAAGGTTTTTGATACAAATTTATACCATCTTCAGAAGACATCATGGCATTAATAACTACACCAATTCCAGAATCATTAATTCCTTGCATGCCGCCTATTGTTCCAATTTCACCATGACAGATAAAACTTGTTTTTCCATTACGTTTAACTCGGGAAATCATTGTACGGACTCCGGGAATCCAATCCCATGTCTGGCCTAAAAGTACATCACCGGATTTTGTTCTTTCGGGAAGTAGGGCGAAAGATGTGCAGCCATCGTGAGCACCAACCATTGTTTCACTCATTTCTGCTTTTTTAAACATAGAAATTATTAGCTCGTAGCGGACATTAAGCATGGTAATTTCTTGTAGACTAAATCCAGAACCTTCTGAAACGCCTTCCATTTCTTCATAAAACTCTGGATCAAAAGCCTTAAGTTTCGGTGACCATTTCTCTGATTCAGTAAGTATTAGTTTGGGTTCAAAACCAAGTTTTTGAAATCTATTTAAGTATATGTCTATATTGTGTCCAATATCACTTCTTAATGACTCACCATGCTTCAAACCACGTAATCTTGGTTCATCTCCAAGGTCTAAGACCGGTAAGGTCATAATCATCTCCCTAAATTTACACTGCCAAAACTCAATGATTGGTTTAGTATAGTGTGAGCCTTTAATAAACGCAAAGGTCACTGTCATTGCTAACAATTATGGCACGCTAATAATTATGTTTAACTTATATAGGAGAATAGCCAATGATCTTGGCAGGAAAAGTTGCTCTAATTACCGGTGGAGGGTCAGGCATTGGTCGGGCTACAGCGTTTGCTATGGCAGGTGAGGGTGCAAAGGTAATGATTGCAGATATAAACGAGAATAATGTCGAAAGTACTGTAGAGGACATAAAAAACTCTGGAGGTCATGCGGATTTTTATATCGCAGACGTTACCGAGGAAAATTCCGTCGCAAATCTTGTGGAGGCTACAGTTAAAAAATTTAGTAAATTACAAATTGCCTTTAATAGCGCTGGGTTAGTTGCTCCTATTGCGGAAATTAATGAGCAGGATACAAAAACTTTTGAAGATACCATAAATGCTGATTTTTATGGTGTATATTTTTCAATGAAATATGAAATTCCGGCCATTTTAAATTCTGGTGGGGGAGCTATTGTAAATGCTAGCTCTACGTGGGGTCTTCGTGCATACCCCGGTCGTTCAGCATACATTGCAGCAAAACATGCGGTGTGTGGAATCACTAAAACAGCCGCACTTGAGTTCGCAAGAAAAGGCATTCGTATAAACTCTGTAGCCCCTGGGCCTATTCGAACACCACTTCTTCTTAAAGATTGGAAGGATAAAGTTGATGAAGCCGCTGCTGCAGTTCCAATGGGTAGATTGGGTGAGGCTAAGGAAGTTGCTGATGCAGTTGTTTGGCTTTGCTCAGAGAAATCTAGTTTTATAACTGGTCACGACCTGCCTATAGACGGGGGTATGCTTGCCAGAGTCGGGTGATTTCTTATAGCTCTATTCAAATTATAGCTAAGGATATTAAATATTTTTTTTGAAAGACAATATTATGCTGAAAAACATCTAGCAAAAACTTTATTCATAGATTTATATTGGCATTAGTATCCTTATATGTTTTATAAAAACCAAAGTTCATAGTTTTTATTTTAATTTATAACTATAATTTAATTTTTTTAATTTATGATCAACTATATATCAGAAATCTATGAGGCTCATTTATGGTTAAAGAAAGTAAGAGCAATAGTGCGGCTCATCGTAGTGACACAGCATTTCAAGTTAGAGATGGAATACACTCTCCAGATGTTATTCGTGTTTCAGAGGAGAATACACATATAGTTGATTTTGGTGGAATTTATTCACCATCCTTAAATGATCGTATGGCCGTAGGAAAAGCATTTAAAGATGCTTTCACAGGTCCTGGGTATTTGATATTAAAGAATCATCAGTTTCCAAAGACAGTAATTGATAGAGCTCATGCTGCAATGCAGGGCTTCTTTAGTTTGCCACTTTCTGAAAAAATGAAATGTCATTACCTAGATTGGCCGAATCATAGAGGGTATGTACCTGTAAAAGGAATTAATGCTGATCACTCATTAAAGGGTGGCGATATGTCTGAGGCTATAGAAATGGCTCATGACCTTCCAGAGGACGATCCAGATCATTTAGCTGGAAATCGCTTTTATGGCCCAAATAATTGGCCAAAAAATCCTGAAAGTTTACGCTGGGCATTAGGTACCTATTTTGAATGCCAGTTAGAACTTGGATATAATATTTTAAGAGCCTTTGAATATGCGTTAGATACAGATGAGGGTTTCTTTACTTCTAAATATACTAAACCTTTATCTCGTACAAGAGTTTGTTATTACCCACCTCAGTCGGAGGATAATATTGATATAGCTCATATAGGTATAGGGGCTCATACTGACTACGAGTGCTTTACAACAGTATGGCAGGACTCTGAAGGACTTCAAATGTTAGGTTCTGATGGTCAATGGCGTTTAGTTCCTCCAATTCCAGGAACCTTTGCTATTAACTTGGGGGATTTGATGCAGATGTGGACCAACGATATTTTTAAATCCACATTACATCGAGTGATTAATACAAGTGGACGTGAGAGGTATTCCTTAGTCCAATTCTTTGGGGTTGATTACGATGTGTCAATTGAAGGGTTAAAAACATGTGTTGATAAGGATAATCCATGGAAATATAAAAAAATTAAAGCAGGCCAGCATTCTGAAAATATGGTCTCAGCCACATATCATTATGATGACGACAATTAACCTTTATTAAGAGTATACAAGGTCTATTAAAATATAGTGCATATGTTTCAACCTAAAGTCTTATGGGCATCATATTAAGAATCTCCAAGTAAAGCACGCCTAAGGCTAGGTTCCGATGTTTTTTTGCCAAGCCAAATATTAAAAAATCTTTTAGTAAACTTAGTATCTTTAATTACTCCGATCTTCGAACCGTCATGATAGAATAGAGTATGTCCATTAGTATTACGGATACCTGTTAGTATTGTACCATCGGAAACATCAGGAAGAATTTCCCTTAACTGTAATTTCCATTCATCCAGTAATTTACGATCTGAGAAACCTTGACCCTCAATTTCAGAAATTGATTTATCGGCTATATCTATACCTTCAAATTCACGGAAGTATTTAAGCGATAAAGCGAAAGGTTTCTCTGGGTTCCATCCACTTATCGGTGCATATAGTTCCGCATGATAAATATCCCAAAAGAGATATGTAAATTTAGCTTCTCCAATTTTATGTGGATTTAAAAAATAACGTTTTGATGTTATTAAACCTGACTCGGCATATGCTAAAGAGAAAAATGATTGTAAAGCGCAGATGAGAATTATAATTTTATATATCATATTTTAATATTTTTTAGTCACCAACATTTAAGGTAAAAGGGTCATATTTTTATATGACCCTTCCATTGTCTGACTTGGTCTCGATTTGGACCAAACCGTCATATTAGTCGAAGTGTACCTCGTTAGAGGTGACGATCCAAATCCTTATATTCGATGACTTTGTCTTAAGACAATTAGACATTGGACCACCTCCTTTCGATTGTTAAAATTTCTATAATTATGGTTTTCTTTACAAATTAAGGCAAGTTATCTTGGTGTAATCACATAATTTTCTTTTATGAATTCTCTGTATTTGTTTGAGAATATGCTTTACTGAAATATTCTAGACCTACTTCAATTGCTTCATCTATCATTAGGTTTTCCCATCTACGCATTAGGCTCTTTTGAGAACGAACTGCTTTTGGGTTTGCTGAAATAATGGCCTCAGTCCATCTGTTTGTTAAGTGATCAATTTCATTTAATGGGGCAATTTTTTCTATTAATCCTATAGATTTTGCCTCTTGAGCGGTTAATGTGCATCCGGTGTAAAGTATTTCTGAAGTTCGACCCCAGCCTATTAAGCGAGGTAATAGAGCAGCTTCGATAACTGAAGGCATACCAACTAAAACCTCAGGCATAGCAAATGTTGAATTCTCAGAAGCGGCTCTAATATCACAACTTATTGCAAGCTCGAGACCACCTCCAATGCAAGGTCCACTAACCTTGGCTATAACTGGAACTGGGCAATTACGTACTGATTGGAGAGTCATGTGCAATAATTCAATGAACTGTTTAGCAGTTTTATTTGTAAAGTTCTTTAATTCAGTAATATCTGCACCAGATGAAAAGGACCTACCGGAACCACTTATTATAACGCACCTCAAGTTACTTTTTTTTGAGACACTTGTGATAGTATCCTTTAACTCTGAAAGGAGAAGCGTTGAGAGTGCGTTCAATTTTTCTGGCCGGTTTAGTATGACCTCAGTTATTTCACCGGTAGAAACTACTTTTACTAGTTTACCCATTATAACCTTTATCAGTTTTTTTATGTATTGTAATACTGTATATCAATTCACTTAGTGTTAATATTATTAATATATAAAAGTTAATATAAATCACCTTTTAGATGTGAGGTTAAATTATGCTTATTAAGAAGAAAATTATAGTTTTAGTCTTCATTATATTTGTAATGAGTATTAGTCATGCGCATGCTAAAATTGAAACCAAAAGAGATGCAAGGGTTTTTTTGAATACATATTGCATAGAATTGGTACAAACTATTGAGGAAATTAATGAGGAGCAAAAAGAATTAATAAGACAAAGTAGATGGAAGGATTTCTTTGAGAGGGGTGAGTGGATATTAGGTATTTCAGATATTTATAGTAACCTCTGCAAATAATGGAAACTTATTATCTGTATTAATCTATTTTATGGATAATTTTTACTAAATGAAAAATGATAATAAGAAAGCCCTCCATTTTCCTTCAACATCTCGCAATCGGGATGCTATAGTAGAAGTTATTAAAGATTATTTGCCGGCCTCAGGACTAGTGCTGGAAATTGGGAGTGGGTCCGGGGAACATATTATATACTTTGCTAACCTTTTCCCCCATCTTAAATGGCAGCCTAGTGACTTGGATCCCGAGAATATTGAGAGTATAAAGGCTTGGATTCATAATGAAATGGGAGGAAAAACAAATATATATCAACCGTTAAGAATTGATATATCTTCTTTCACTTTATCAATTGATATTGTTTCGTCTGTAATTTGCATAAATGTTCTACATATATCACCCTGGGCTGTCACTGAGGGCTTGATGAGAAATGTAGGTAAAATATTAAAGCCAGGTGGGGTGTTATATTTATACGGACCCTATCGAATTTCTGGTAAGCATACCGCTCCCTCCAACGAAAAGTTTGATCATTTTCTCCGTTTGCAAGATAAGGAATGGGGGGTGCGTAATATAGAAGATGTCTGTGCAGAGGCGGAAAAAAATGATCTTTTCTTATCGATTAAAATTGCAATGCCTTCAAATAACCAGTCACTAGTTTTCCTTAAAAAGTAATCCTCAAAGACTATGAGAAGATAGAAATTTAGATATCTGAGAGCTCATATTAACGCTGTCTAATGTTGGCTCGTAATTAGCGCCAAAACTTTCGACAAATTCAGCTTTTGAGTTAAGCTTCTTAGAGCGATCTAAATAAGGGTATAGCACATCATCATCAGCTGCCATAATTAGTATTGGGCAGGTCACATTTTTGTAAGGTGTCGTAAAATCATAGTCCCAAACCGCTGAATAAGTTTGATATCTACTATAATAAGCTCTAACGTGATCTATAAGTTCTTCATGATGTGTCTGAAGGTCGTTATCGGCTCCAAGTTTACGTAAATAATCCCATGTTTCTATTAAATAAGAACCATCTTTATTTGGCTCAATAGGTTTAGAAAACATTGGTCTAAACTCTTCTCTCTCTTCAGGTGTTAAGGGAAAGGGGCCAACAAGTATCATAGATAGAACTTTGTCAGTATAAGACTTTGCAATTTCAACACATATTGCTGCTCCCGTATGGTGGCCTAAAGCATGAAAATGATTGATGCCGAGTGAATTTATGGCCTCCATTAACCAAGATGCAAATTCTTCAAATTTAGGCATCCCTTTGGGGTCAAAAGAATTACCAAAGCCGGGTGTATCAAATGCAAAGAAAGGGTTTTTTATGTCTCCAACTTCCATAAGTTTATGAAATGAGCGACTTGAGCTCGCTGTTTGGTGGAAGCATATAATTGGTACACCTTCTCCCTCTGTGAAGGAATAGTGTATCTGACCAGAAGAAGTAGATACGTATGCCTTTTTAATACTCATAATTATATACCTTTTTTATCAGTTAATTATTGAAGATAGAAATTGTTATTTTAGTACATTAACCAACGTAGATAAATCTTTAATCTGCGTAAGAGATTTAGAGTCATGATGTTCTTTTTGATTAAAACGGTTAACCCAAATTATTCTGCCAAAATTTAAACTTTTTGCTTGTTTAACATCATGATAAAAACTCTGGGCCACATGGGTAATATTATTTGCAGGTTCATCAATGCGTTCAAGCAGTTTCTTGAAGATTCGGGGGTTTGGCTTATAACAATTAGCATCAGTAGCTAGAACAACTGCATTAAACTCTATTCCTATTGTTGAAATGTTATGTTTAATAATACTAGGTTCAGAATTAGATAATATAGCTAGTTTGTAATCTTTTTTGAGTTTATTTAATGCAGGGAATACATCTGGAAAAGCTTGAGCCTCTTTTATTGAATTTATCATAGTCAATTTTTCATCTATAGTAATATTAACCCCTACAGATTTAGATGCAAATTTTAGACTTTCTAATATTACTTCACTTAGAGGTATAAACGGACCATTTTGTAGTTCTTTTTCGTGTGCTTCAAACGCATCGAAGGATTTTTTAAATTTTTCTGCGACAATACCCTTTGGTTTCATTATTCTGGAGAGAGCTTTACGTTTGCTGTTTGTGTAGTCAACTAAGGTATCGTAGCAATCAAATGTAACCCATTTATTTGGTTTTAATTTTTTTTCCATAAGTATTAGTTAATGCAAATTTAGTTGTTACCGCAAGACCTAAAATAATATGAATAGATGTCTATAGTTTTTTCTGTTATTTGGTATTAGTTTTTCAATATATTAGATAATTTAGATCTTGAGACATTTCATATTAAAAATCTTTTTATTAACTAATAACTAGAAAAATTATAACCAGGAAAGTATCTATAAATGTCAATATTGTTTGAGCCCCTATATATAAGAAACCTTAAGTTACGTAACCGCACAGTGGTATCCCCAATGTGTCAATACACTGCAGTCGACGGTGTAATGAATAATTGGCATCATTGTCATCTTACAGCCTTTGGAAGAGGTGGGTTTGGTCTAGTAATATTTGAAGCAACAGCTGTAGAGTCCATAGGACGGATAACTCATGGATGTACTGGTCTTTGGAATGATGAGCAGCTGAATTCAATGATTCCAATTGTTAAAAGTGTCAAGGATTCTGGCGCAGCAACATGTCTTCAGCTTGCCCATGCTGGTCGTAAAGCTTCATGTCAAAGGCCTTGGGAGGGTGATGCCGCACTCACCGAGGCTGAGTTTTCAAAAGGTGAATTAGCATGGGATATAGTTGGTCCAAGCCCAATACCTTTTGAGGAGGGGTGGTTGATTCCTCATGAGCTTACAGTATCAGAAATTAAAGAAATTATTGATTCATGGGTGTTAGCTGCAAAAAGGGCTGAGTTAGCAGGGTTTGATGCATTAGAAATTCATAGTGCACATGGATATCTAAGTCATAGTTTTTTATCCCCGATATCAAATAAAAGAACAGATATTTACGGTGGATCGAGGGAAAATAGAATGAGATTTACCTTAGATTTAGCTGAAGCAGTAAGAGCGGTTTGGCCAGAAGGTAAACCTTTATTTATTAGACTTTCAACTGTCGATGGTAAAGAGGGTGGTTGGGATATAGATGATTCTATAGCACTTACAAGGATATTGAGTGATATAGGTGTTGATGTAATAGATTGTTCTTCAGGTGCAATTGCAGCAGCCGGAAAGAATACACTTCCTACTCCAACTCCAGGTTATCAAGTTAGTTTTTCTTCCGAGATTCGTAATAAAGCTCAAATTCTTACACAGGCGGTAGGTTTAATTACTGATCCATCACAAGCTGAAACTATTCTACGTTCAGGTCAGGCTGATCTAGTCGCTCTAGCAAGGGAGGCTTTATATAATCCATTCTGGCCATTACATGCGGCTCAAGCCTTAAATGCAGATATTGATTTTCAAATATGGCCACATCAATATGGACATTGGTTAGAGTTAAGGTCTCAAGGTGTCTTTGCTAAAAGGCCTGGAGAGATTGAAGAATAAGTATTTTGGTTTCTGAGAAAATCATTTTTTGGTTACATGAGCTCCAACAGTTTGCCAACGCACCTTATCGTTTTCAAAAATAAATGTATTCGTACCAAAATCAAACTTATATTTTTCAGACTCTGCCCTCCAAGTAATATATAAAGTATGCTCAAATGATAACTGGGTCATCAATTCGAATTCACTGCCTAAAGGTATTAAATTATCAAGCCACATTTTGAAGAATTCCCTTGCGCCTTCAAGGCCATGCCAGCTTTGGTTTCCATAAATCATTACTGAATTTTTATCGTAATCTGTTAATATGGCTTCTAAGTTTCCTGCACCGAATACCTCTAAATGATGATCAAATATCTCTTGTGCTGTTCTCACTATTGGCTCCTATTAAAATATCTAAACTTTTATCAATATATCTCTATAAATATTATGTTTGAATTCAGGATTTTGATTGAAATGAGAATAACGTTTCTTCCTTACCGTTTTCCCATACGGCATACTTTTTCATGATATTAAGGAATATATCTGATTCTAGTATACTAGTTAACCACCGGTGTGTTGCTGATAGTTCATTTCCATAGAACCATTCTGGGTCTTTATTCGCAAATTGACGAATAAACGGAGAAATTGCAGCATCAACAAATGAAAAGCTATCCCCAAATAGATATTTTGTATTCATGAGCCTTTCATTAATTTTCACTAAAAACTCTTCTCCTGTCGACCGATAGTAAAGAGGATCACAATTTTGGTATCGGTTAGGGTATTTATATCTATCTAAACTATTTTTAAACGGGCCATCGTTTTCAGAGACTAAATTCTGAGCAGAGTTATCATCCTTAAATGGAGTAAGCCAATCTTCTGGATCATGTTGTTCGAGGGCCCAATACATTATTTCTAAACTTTGTTCTATTACAGAACCATTTTTAAGTATCAAGACTGGTACTGTACCTTTGGGGGATGCTTCAATCATTTCAGGTGGTTTATTGCGCAAAATTACTTCGCGTAATACGCATGATTGACCGCTATAATAAAGTGCCATACGTGCACGCATTGCATACGGACATCGTCGAAATGAATAAAGAATAGGTAAATCGTGGTTTTTACAGGTCATATTGTTAATTATAACCATTTATTTTTTTTATAGCATTAAAATTTGCACCTATATGCCGCTCCCCCCGTTTTTTAGAAAGATTTATTTGTGTTTGTCTCTCGGCATATCGTGAACGTTGTTTTTCTGTATGTTGATTTATACAGTGGCTACAAGATATTCCTGCAACAAAATCTTTTGATAGCCGATCAATCGAGCTAAGAGGCCATCGGCAAGCATAGCATAATTCATATTCTCCAATTTCAAGTCCATGTTTGACAGATACTCTATAGTCAAAGACAAAACACTCACCTTTCCAGTGGCTTTCTTCTTTAGGTATATCCTTTAGATATTGTAATATTCCACCTTTCAAATGAAATACTTCATTAATACCTTTTTGTTTGAGATATGAAGTTGCTTTTTCGCACCGAATGCCGCCTGTACAAAACATGGCGATTTTCTTCCCAGACATTTTTGGTTGATTTTCGTCTAACCATTTTGGTAACTCGCTAAAGCTGTGCGTATTTGGGTTTATTGACCCTTCAAATGTACCAATTTCGACTTCGAAGTTATTGCGTGCGTCAATAATTATTGTATCTGGATCATTGATCAGATTATTCCAGTCATGGGGATCAACATATTTACCGACATTCAAGAGAGGATTAACTCCAGGTACTTTCATTGAAACTATCTCTGATTTCAGGCGTACTTTTAAACGAAAGAACGGCATGTTATTGGCATGAGACTCTTTGTGCTCAAGGCCTTTTGTGTTGGGTAAGGAACGAAGGTCCTTTAACGCACTATCTATGCCTATACGTGAGCCAGCAAGGGTTCCATTTATACCTTCGTGTGCGATTAACACTGTCCCTTTTATATTGTAGGAAGACAGCTTTTCCACCAATGGCTGACACAAAGATTCCGGGCTTTCATATTTAGTAAAATGATAAAATGTTGCTACTATAATATTATTCATGAATTATAATATATACGATAAGTAGAAAAGATAAAATTAGGTTCACACTCTTATATTATTGTATATTTATTATCTAATAATCACTCCAGGGAAAGGTTTGCCATCGTCGTCTTATTATTAATAGCAAAACATTAAAAATTAAGAATGCTGCAATACCAATTACCATATATCCATAGCCAATACTATCGCCCCTATGCAAGATGAGGCCACCAAAAATAAGCATAATTACTGCTGCTATAAAAAATATCCAATGAAGAAGTGACATTAAGCCATCAAACACAATGCAGCTCCATATTATCTGTAAAGAAATTAGTAATGTTCTATTAGTTTGAGGCCTATACGTTTGTTTACCTGGCTTTTTAATATTTTATAGTCTTATAAGATTCTTTATGTGCGCACAGGCACTTTATTTTCCATTGCAGTTGCGAGAATAGCGGTATCACAATAATGTTTGTAACTAGTTAGCTTTCCATTATTGGCTGTCCAAAGATGTACTGTTTCCATAAGTACGTCATTACCTGCTTCTGTAGATTTAGTTTTGTATTTTGCTGTTACTATAAGATTATTCTCATCAACCGGTATGAACCGTTCCGTATGCACTTCCCAGAAGTCAAAATGATTACCTAGTTTATCAAAAAAAGCATTAGTTTCGTCTAGACCATGATAATCTCCACCATAAGGGAATCCGGGCATTATAGAGAAAACAAAATCATCGGAGAATATTTCTGAAAAATCACCTTCTTCACCATTTACTATCTCGTAAAATCGGTCAGCTAGTTCGCGAATATTTTTAGTCATGGATTTTTCCTCATTAAGT
>CEUQ01174685.1_pt1 | contig 22207 bp, 17 predicted proteins | sample 361491 | NCBI WGS metagenome assembly CEUQ01 (sample SAMEA2622796, study PRJEB7988) | marine metagenome | biome: marine biome (ENVO:00000447); feature: marine epipelagic mixed layer (ENVO:xxxxxxxxx); material: "saline water (ENVO:00002010), including plankton (ENVO:xxxxxxxx)" | depth 120 m | reverse complement strand
TCAGCAGGAGCTTCCTCAGCAGGAGCTTCCTCAGCAGGAGCTTCCTCAGAATTATTTTCTTCTTTAATCTCTATTTCATCAGCAGTTTTTGATGCTGATTTTTTAGATGCTTTTTTATCTTTTTTCCTTTGTTTCCTTGCATCTTCATTTTTAATCCATTCTTGAAGTAACTTATCAATCTCAGATTCTGATTTTCCTTGACTTATAAGATGCCACTTATAACTCAATCCTGTACGTTTAAATAAAGAATTAACAGAATCAGAAGGAATTGCTCCATCTTTTAACCATTTAATAACTAAATCTTCTTTTATATTGTAATCATGATTTGAACTGACAGGATTAAACCATCCTAATCTTTCAATTTCTTTTCCACTCCTTTTTTTACTAGAATCAATAGCTACAATTCTATAAAATGGACTTTTCTTTCTTCCCATCCTTTTAAATCTTATTTTAACTGCCAATGTGTACTCCTTCCATAATTATTATAAACTGAATTTAACCAAAATTGAATGGTAAATTCATATTTTTTTTATTTTTCATTTTTTTGATCATAATCTTCATTTGATTAAATTGTTTAATTAAAGTATTGACCTCCTGAACAGTTCTTCCACTTCCAGTAGCTATTCTTTTTCTTCTTGAACCATTTATAATTTCAGGTTTACTTCTTTCTTTTTTAGTCATTGAATTAATAATTGCTTCAACCCATTTAAATTCACTTTCATTTAAATCAACATTTTTAGTAATTTTAGAAAAACCTGGAATCATCGACATTATGCTAGATAAAGAACCCATCTTTTTTATTTGTTGAATTTGATTTTTATAATCTTCAAATGTAAAAATACCTTCTTTTAATCTTTCTGCACTTGATATTGCTACATCTTTATCAAAAACCTGTTCAGCTTTTTCAACTAAACTAATAACATCGCCCATTCCTAAAATTCTTGAAGCCATTCTTTCAGGATGAAAAATATCGAAATTTTTAATTGATTCTCCAGTTCCTATAAATTTTATAGGTTTACCAGTGCACTCTCTCAAAGATAATGCTGCTCCTCCTCTTGAATCTCCATCTAATTTAGTTAAAATTATTCCTGTTATATCTAAAGAGTTATTGAACTCTATAGCTGAGTTTACTGCATCTTGACCTGTCATGCTATCTGCTACATATAATGTTTCAGTAGGTTTTGATAGAGTACTTATATCTTTAATTTCACTCATTAAAGTATTATCTATATGTAATCGACCTGCAGTATCAATAATTATACAATCAAAAGATTTAGTTTTTGAATATGCCAATCCCTTCTTTACGACTTCTTTTGGATCAGTACAATTTTCTACAAAAAAAGGTTCAATATTTTGACTAGAAGCTAATACCTTTAATTGTTCAATCGCTGCTGGTCTCTGTAAATCTGCAGCTATAACTAAACATTTTTTATTTTTTTTATTTTCTAAATAATAAGCTAACTTAACACAAGTAGTAGTTTTTCCGGACCCTTGTAAACCTGAAAGTAAAATAACTGATGATTTTTTGTTGCAAAAATCATCTTTATTATTTTGTCCACCTAAAAAATATGTCAATTCATCTTTTAATAATTTTACAAATTGTTGACCAGGTTTTATTGAAGAAAAAACTTTTTTACCTTTTGATTGCTCTTTTACTCTAGATATAAAAGACTTTACAACTTTATAATTAACATCTGCTTCTAATAAAGCCCTTCTTACATCTCTCAATGCAGAATCAATATTAGATTCAGTAATTTTACCTTCACCTCTAATATTAGTTAAAACTTTATTTAATCTTGATTGTATTTGTTCAAACATTTTTCTTATTAAAATCCTCTATAATAAAATCAATTAATTTTATAGCCCGGTAATTTAATTGTCTCGACTGAACTCTGCAAGAGATTAAAAGATGAATAATTATTTTTTTAAAATGTCTAAAATCTTAAGTCTATACTGGTAGCTAATGTGTTTCCATTCAAAATTTAATGCAAATTTTTTTAATTTTTGAGTATCATAGGGATTTTTAAGTTGTTCTAAAATTAATTTAGAAAAATCATTTTGATTATTGGCAATTAAAAACTGATTATTTAAATCTTTTAGTTCTGAATTAAAATTAGTCAAAATGAAAGGCTTCTCTAAAATAGAATATTCAAAAATTTTATTAGGTAAAATAAATCTTGAAAGACTATTCTTTTGAAATGGTATGATGCATACATTTGCATAATTTAAATACTTCCCAATCTCATTATAATTAATACTATTAATATGACAGACATTATTAAATTTTTTAATTTTTGTAAATTTTTGTTCAACTTGTCGTTTAATGTTTCCAATAAATATAAAATTTATTTTCTGTAAATCATAAACTACCTGTTTAATAAGATCAAAATCTAATCTAGTATCAATCGAACCAATATATATAACATTTTTTTTATTTGAAGAATTAATAAAATTTTTAAAATTAGAATTAAGAATGTTTTCCTTATTTTTTGAAGAAATAATTAAGTTAGAATCTACTCCATTTGATATAACTTCTATTTTTTGATGAAACTCATTTGGAATAAAGTTAATATATGATTTAAAGGGTATAATAATTTTATCTGAATACTTTAATGTCCTAATAAAGTATTTTTTCTTATTTATAGAATTAGGAAATGCTAATGGATTATCATTACAATCATATATAATTTTTATATTTAATTTTTTCTTTATTCTTATTATATAATCAATCCAGAATACATTCGAAACAATTAAAACATCTGGACTAAAATTATTTTTTTTTAAAAGTGCATTAGTTCTAAAGCTTGATATTTTTTTTAAAATCCATTTAAACAGAGGAGAATTGATCAAATAGTTTACGATTTTAATATCTGAATTTTGAATTTGAGGAATAGTTAAATATTTAATATTCTTTTCAATAGATATATTAAAATTATTTTTTAAATTAAATGATAACGGTTCAATAAATAAAATCTCATCAGTATTATCAAAGTGAGATAATATATGTTGTTTTCTTGTCCTTAGATAAGACCATTTTATTTCAGAGAACCAAATAATTTTCATTTTTTTAATATATAATTTTATATGAATTTAATAAAAAACTTTAAAATTGATAAAAACAAAATAATACAACTTTCAATAGTTGTAACTACATTATTTTTAATTACCTGTTTTTTATATCAAAAATTTTTAAACGGTAATTATATTTTTGCTGTTTCAGATTATTTTGCTCCTAAAATGGTTTCTGAATCTATAAAAAATTTACAAAATATGTATGGAGAATATCCTTATTGGTTGCCATCAATATTCGGAGGCATGCCAACAATACATTCTTTACAAAATATATCTGATTATTATATGCCTAATTTCTTTTTAAATATTTTGAAAGTTTTTTCTGCCCCAGAAATATGGACTCAATTAATTCATCTTATCTTTTCTGGATTAGGTGTATATGTATTATTACGTTTTTTGAAAGTTGATTTTTTAATTTCACTATTTGGATCAATATTGTTTTTATTAACTCCCTACATGAATGTATGTATCGCTCATGGCCATGGAAGTCAAATTATGACAGCTTCTTATATTCCCTGGATTTGTTGGGGATTGTTTAAGCTTTGGAAAAATGTAAATTTACAAAATTTTGGAATTTTAGCAATACTAATAGGTTTTCAGCTACAAAGAGGACACATACAAATAGCTTATTATACCTGGTTAATGATTGGAATTTTTATTTTATATAAAATCTTAACAACTAAATTCAAACCTAAATTTTATTATTATTTAATTGGATCATTATTCTCTGGATTTGTTATGTCTATATCAATTTTACTACCTAGTTATTTCTATTCTGAACATTCTATTAGAGGGGCTGTCCAAGGTGGTGCTGCTTTAAATTATGCAACAAATTGGTCTTTTTCAATAAGTGAAATGATTACATTTGTATTACCTTCATTTTATGGATTTGGAGGTAGTACATATTGGGGTACTATAGAACCAGCAATGACTGATTTTCCAAATTATTTAGGTATATTTACGATCGTATTTTTAGTATATGGAATAATTAAAAATACTAAAATTAATAATTATATCTATTTTATGATTTTAAGCATTTTCTTTTTACTATTATCATTTGGAAAAAATTTTTTCTTATTTGAATTACTATTTAGTTATTTACCATTCTTTAACAAATTTAGAGTTCCAATGATGGCTTTGATGATGTTCCAATTTTCAATTATTATACTTTCAGCATTAGGTTTTCAATATTGTATAAATACAACTAATGATAAAATAAACTTAAAATATCTTTTTGGTATTTTAGGTGCTTTATTAATTTTTTTCATTACATTCAAATTTATCATAATAGATGTAATTAATATTAATGAAAATGTTTTATTGCAAGTCAAAACTATGCTACACAATGATTTAAACAGATCTATTATCATTTTATTATGTATAATGACTTTAATAGTATACTCATTGTATAATACAATTAAATATAATATTATTATTATTATTATTATTATTTTAACATCTGTTGATATGTATATGATTAATCATAAAATTATTACTAATCCATTTATTCAAATTGAAGAAGTATTATTGCAAAAAATGATAAAACCTTTAGATAATCTAAAGCATATTATTAAAAAAGATAATGATAATGAACTCTATAGAATTATTTCATTTACAGGCTACAATCAAATAAAAAATTGGGCAGCTTATGCTAGCTTAGAAGATATTACTGGCTATCATCCAGCAAAATTAAAAAATTATGCTCAATTTGAACCTTACCTTAATACAAATATTGGAAGAAATTTATTTCGATTATTAAATGTTAAAAAATTAGTTAATTGGAAAGACAGCAATTGGGAAATTCTATCAACAAAAGAAAATTTAAATCCTTTAAACAGAATATTCTTTATAGATAGTTTAATTCAATACAAAAAAGATGAAGAATTGTTACTTGCAATGAATAGCGATCAATTTGATCCAACTAAATTATCATATACAAAATCTAGTGTTCCACAATTTATAAAATCAAATTTTCATTCATTTGCAAAAATAAAAAAATGGACACCAAATAAAATTATAATAGAAACAAATTTAGATAATCAAAACTTTATTGGGCTAAGTGAAATCTATTACCCTAATTGGGAAATTGTAAATCATGATATTGAAATAATTCAAATTAATGGCTTGTTACGAGGCTTTGTTGCACCAAAGGGAAAAAATACTATTATTATGCAATTTAATTATAATGATGTAAAATATTCTTCTTTAATAAGCATAATTGCATTTTTAATTATGTTATCATTTACTTTATCAACATATTTATTCACATTTTTAAATGAAAAATCTAAAAAATCATCTTAATATAAAAATAGCAATATCTGCATTAGGTTTAATGATAGGAATATCTCTATTCCTTATACATAGAACACTGATAAAAGATATAAGAGAAGAAACAAATTTTAGAGCAAAAAAGTTGATTGAACTCTTTTCTGATATTTTAAATGAAGAGTCAGAATTAAAAAATCAATCAAAAGCTTTAGATATATTGCAAAAAGAATACAACCAATTTATTGAATCATTAACTTTTCCAATCATTATATCCAATAAAGAAAATGAATGTATTTTTTATAATATAGAAATTGAAAATTATAATAAAACTTCAATTAATTGTGAAAAACTAAAACCTCTAATAATACAAATGGATAAAAAAAATAATCCTATACCAATTACTTATGCAAAAGACAATTTGAATTCTAATGATATAGAAGTTATTCAACTTTTACATTTTGGAGATCCTCTAATATTAAATGAAATAATTATGATATCATTTATCACAATTAGTTTTTTTATTCTATTTATTATTATTTTTATTTGGGGGTTTTACTATATGAAATCAAACGAACGAGATTTGATTTATGTTGGCATGGCAAAAGAAACTGCACATCAATTAGGAACTCCTTTAAGTTCAATTTTTGGTTGGATAGAACTATTAAAAGAAGAAAATATTAATCCTGAAATTTTATTATCATTAAAAAAAGATGTAACTAGAATTTCGGAAGTGGCAGATAGATTCTCTAAAATTGGATCTAAATTGAAACTAGAAAAAATTAATATAATAGAAATATTATATGAATTAAAAACTTATTTTGATAAAAGGCTATCTAAAAAACATAAAATTAATCTTAAACTAAATAACAATAATCATATAGAAATACACGGAGACAAAACATTGTTGTTTTGGGCTTTTGAAAATATAATTAAAAATTCTATTGATTCTATTGGAAAAGATGAAGGAACAATTACAATTGAATTAAAAAAAATAAATAAAAATATCATTCTTAATTTTATTGATAATGGAAAAGGAATATCCAGAAAAAATAAAATAAATATTTTCAGAGCAGGCTATAGTACCAAACCCAGGGGTTGGGGGCTTGGCCTAAGTCTAACAAAACGAATTTTAGAAAATATCCATTTAGGACAATTTTCCCTTATATCATCAACAGATAAGAAAACAATTTTTAGATTTAAACTATAATTTATTTTCTATCATTTCTTAAATATGTAGGAACATCAAAATCGTTATCTCCAAAGCTTAATGTATTTGTACTCTTATCACTACTAACAGATTTATCTTTATTAATAAAAGACATTTGTTCAGTATTAATACCATTATTACCCAAATCAATTCCAGCTTCATCATTCAATCCTGTGGCAATTACTGTAACCTTAACTTCATCCTTTAAATTATCATCAATAACACATCCTAGAATAACATTAGCCTCATCGCCTGCTTCTTCATAAATGATACTAGAAGCACTATTTAATTCATGTATAGACATATCATCTGGTCCTGTTATATTAACTAAAAGACCTTTTGCTCCTTTTATACTAGAATCTTGTAATAATGGTGAATTAATTGCTTGCTGAGCAGCTAATACAGCTCTTTCTTCACCATGAGCTTCACCAGTACCCATGATAGCATCACCCATATTCTCCATTACAGTTTTAACATCTGCAAAATCTAGGTTTATAAGTCCTGGAACATTTATTAAATCAGATATGCCTTTAGTAGCCTGATATAATACACTATCAGCCAGCTTAAAAGAATCATTAACAGAAGTAGCTTTTTCAGTAATTTCTAATAAAGTTTCATTAGGAATAACTAATAATGTATCACAATTTCTTTTTAAGTCTTCGACACCATTATCAGCCCTATCTTTTCTCTTTGGCCCTTCAAAAGCAAATGGCTTTGTAACAACTCCTACAGTTAAAGCCCCCAATTCTCTAGTAATTTTAGCAATTGCAGGCGCAGCTCCCGTACCGGTTCCACCACCCATTCCAGCAGTAATAAAAACCATATCACAACCATCTAATGCTTTAACTAAAACATCTCTATTTTCTTCAACTGCTTGATTACCAATGTCTGCATTTGCACCAGCTCCAAGACCTTTAGTTAATTCTCTACCAATCTGTAATTTGAGTTGAGAATTATTTTCATCAAGATCTTGAGCATCTGTATTAACGGCAATAAATTCAACCTTATCTAACCCTGATAAGATCATACGATTTAAAGCATTACCACCAGCCCCTCCAACACCTACAACAGCTATTCTAGCTTTTTGTTCTGATAAGTTACTAGGTTCAAATAACATATTAACCCCTTTCCTTTCTTTTTATCTATTTTATTAATTCTTTTAAAAAACTTTTTAGTTTTATAAAAAAAGAATTGTGTTTTATTTTATTATAATCTTCAAAATTTTGTCCTGCATATTTAATTAAACCAATTGCAGTTGCATATCTACAATCAAAAATATCCATATTTTCATTTTCAACTTTAAAATCATCTATTGGTAATCCTATTTTAATAGGCATATTAAAAATTTGATGTGCTGTTTGTAATATTCCATTTAATTTAGATCCACCACCAGTTAATACTATACCAAAAGTATAGTCACCATTAAAATTAGTTTGCTCAATTTCAGATTGAGCTAATTCAAATATTTCTTTTATTCTTGGTTCTATTACTTCAGATAATAATTTTTGAGATATTTTAAATTCATTTCTTCCCGCAACACCTTTAACAATAATTTCATCACTTGAATTTGCCTGTTCTAAATTAGAACAGCCATAATTTTGTTTTAATTGCTCTGCTTGATCAATTGATGTTTGAACTCTATATGCAATATCCTTTGTAATAGTAGTTCCTCCAATTGGCACTACACCAGTTTGTAAAACACTCCCATTTGCATATGAAATAATATCAGTAGTACCACCACCTATATCAATTAATATGCTACCTAATTGCATTTCATCCTTATTTAAAACTGAGTATGCAGATGCAAGTGGTTCTAAAATAAAATCTACAACATTAATACCTATTTGATCTAAACATGTAAGTATATCTTGTTCAGTATTAATTGAACTTGTAACTAAATGTACTTTAGCTTCTAATCGTCTACCCGATAAACCTAATGGATAAGAAATCCCTTTTTGATCATCAACAATGTACTCTTGTGGTAAAATATGCATAATCCTTCTATCAGGAGGGATATTTATATTTGACGCCAAATCTTTTACTTTTTCAATATCTTCTATTGTAATTGAATGACCAATAGCCTGATTTGGATTATTAGAATTAATTGATGATACACCAGAATAATTTAAACCCTTAATATGACTCCCAGAAATACCAACAAAAGCATTAGAAATTTCAAAACCTGCTTGTTTTTCAGCTTGTTCAACTGCATTGGTAATAGAAATAATGGTTTTTGGAATATCAACGACGACTCCTCTATTTAATCCATCTGAACCATTTTCTCCAAAACCAATAATTTTTGAAATTTTATTTTTATTAAAATCAAATTCAGCAATTAAAACAACAATTTTGGTTGTTCCTATATCAATTACAGATATTGTTTGATTTACTTGATTATCATTCATTTTTTCATTTCTTTATAATTATTTGATTATTAAAACATAAATTAATTTCTTCTAAATCAGAAATTTTCTTAATCTTTAAGCTATCTAATAAAATTTTATTATTAATAATTTTTTCTAATTTTGAAAATTGATTAACAAGATTAAATCTATCAAAGATAACTTTAGTATTTTTAAAATTTATATATATTTCATGTGTTTTGATTGATACAGCATTAATTTCTTCGTAATAATTAATTTTATAAAACCAATCCAAAATTTTTAAAGCATCAATTAATTGCTGATTATTCATTCTATTATTTTGAATATTTTGAAATAAATCCTTCAATAAAAATTGAGTATTTATAATAGGATTATAAATCTTATAAGTATCTACATTTAAATCAACTTCTTCTGCTAAATTAAAAATAAATTTTGCATCTAGTATCCTTCCTTTCGAATCTAATGCAAATGGTTGAACCTTATTATTTACAATGTATGCTGGTTTATTTTCATAAATATTTACAACCATTTGATTTGGAAGCGAATAAGAAATATCAATATGTTCAATTAAATCATATTTTGAAAAATCTTTGATTTTTATTTCAAATTGCTCCATCTGTTTTGGGGTGTAAAAATTTATACTATCAAGCTTATAATCAATTTGATTGAAAAGAATTTCTGAAGATATGTAATTATTTCCTTTTAAAATAATATTATTAAAATATAATAAATTTTTATTCTTTGCATAAATACCTAATAAAACAGAAAAATAAATAGAAAAAATAATTACTAATATAGTATTTATATGATTTTTAATCATGCAATTCCTTCTAACTCAATATTACTAAATCCCATTAATTTAACTTCTAATTCTAAATTAATTTGAAACTGAACTAGGACTTTCTCCTTTATTATTTTAATTAATTCTAAAATATCATTTGAAGAAGCATTCCCATGATTAATAATAAAATTAGCATGTTTTTGAGAAATTTCTGCATCCCCAATTCTCATTCCTTTTAAATTTGCTTGATCAATCAAATATCCCGCTGCAGTTTTAGTATTAGGATTTTTAAAAATACTACCCGCCGACCTAAATTGTAAAGGTTGATTTATTCTTCTAGATTGAGAAGCTTTTTCTTTTTTAATTTTAATTTCATCTAAATTACCAGTCTTAAATTTAAAATTAGCTTCCACTACAATTTCGTTCTTAGGTATAGAAGAATGCCTGTAAGAAAAATCTAAATCTTCCTTAGAATATATTTTTTCTTCTCCATCTAATGATATACTTTTAATATTAACTAAATAATTAGAAATTTCACTACCATAAGCCCCAGCATTCATTATCAATGCTCCACCTAAAGTTCCTGGTACACCTATTAAACTTTCTAAACCTTTAACTGATTTTTTAGTTAAATTTCTTACAATATGACCTAACATTACACCTGTTCCAATTTTTGCTTCTAAAGAATTATTAAATTCAAAATTTTTAAATGATTTTCTTAAACAGATTACTATGCCATCAAAGCCATGATCACTAACCAATAAATTGGACCCAGATCCCATAAAAAATGTTTTTATTTTATTTTTGGAAGAATATTTTAATATCACTTTTAAATCACTTAAATCATAAGGATAAATAAACAAAGATGCTGCCCCTCCAACACCAAAAGTAGTATGCTTTTTAAGAGGCTCATTTATTAAAATTTTTGATTTTAATAAACTACAAATTTCATTTTTAATACGATCTAACATTATGATATAGCCTCAAAAATTATATTATTTTGTTTATAAATATCGCCTGCTCCCATAGTAATAACAATATCTCCATCTTTATACACATCTTGAATCATCTTAGGTATCAATGAAATATCTTTATTTAATAAAATATTTTCATAACCTAATTTTAACATTTCATTATATATAAGCTCACTAGTTACATCTTTAATAGGTTTTTCTCTAGAAGGATAAATATCAAGCAAAATAGAAACATCACTTAATGATAATGCTTTTGCAAAATCTTCATAAAAATTATATGTTCTAGAATATAAATGAGGTTGAAAGATAGTTATAATTCTATTTTTAAAAGATTTTTTTATTGCTGAAATAGATGCTTTTACTTCCGTAGGATGATGAGCATAATCATCAATTAAAATTGTTCCATTTTTTAATTGATGTTTTATTTCTAGTCTTCTTTTTACTCCATTATATTTTTCTAAACCAATTTTTATTATATCTATGCTAATATTTAATTCTAAAGCAATTGTAATGGCTGCTAAACTATTTTGAATATTATGTTTTCCTGGGACCCTTAAACTAATATTTTCAATAAATTTATTATCTTTAATAAGTTCAAAAGATGAATTAAACCCTGAAAATTTAATTTTATCAGCTCTGATACTTGCATCAGATGTAGTTCCATATGTTTTGTATGGACGCTTCAATTTGCTAATAATATCCTTAACATTCATGTCATCAACACAAATTCCTGTAATACCATTTATTGGAGAAGAATTAGCAAAGTTAATAAATGCACCTTTTATGTCATCAAGATCTTTATAGCAATCTGTATGTTCTAAATCTAAATTATTAATTATACTCATAGATGGTTGTAAAGATAAAAAAGAGCGATCAAACTCATCTGCTTCAACAACTATAATATCACCAACCCCTGACAAAGCATTAGAACCAAAATTATTTACTATTCCTCCAATTATTACAGTTGGCTTTAAATCTGCTTCAACCAATATGGAGCTTAACATAGAACAGCTAGTTGTTTTACCGTGTGTTCCAGAAATAGCAATACTAATTTCTTTTAATTTTAACAACTCTCCTAACATTTCAGCTCTTCTAATAACAGGTATATTTTGATTCTTAGATTCTATAATTTCAACATTATCCATTTTAACTGCAGAAGAATAAACAACTATATCAAAATTATTAATATTCGTAACTGAATGGCCAATATTTATTCTTATCCCTAAACTAGACAAATAATCAGTTCTGTCTGATCTATTTAAATCAGAACCTGATATTTCAAATCCTTGAAAATGCAAAAATTCTGCAATTCCACTCATACCAATACCACCAATTCCAATAAAATAGATTTTTTTATGTTTTTCTTGTATCATGTCTTGTTTATTTTTAATACACTATTTATTTGATTTAAAATTTTTTCTCGTGCATCCTTTATGATTAAGTTATTCGCATTTAAACCCATCAATTTTAATTTTTCTTTGTTTTTAAATAATTTTAAAATTGATTCTTCAATTATATTCTGTTTTAATTGTTTTTCTTCTATCACAATTGCTGCATTATTATCTTGAAAAGATTTTGCATTATAAAATTGATGATTTGCTGCCGATGAAGCTAATGGAACTAATATCATTGCTTTCTTCATGAATGAAATTTCATTAATTGCCATCGCTCCAGCTCTAGAAATAATAATATCAGCGGCACAATAAGCATGATTTATATTATCAAAAAAATCTTTAATTAAAATATTTTTATGATGAACCATATTTTTATATTTAGATAAATTTTTATGACCACACTGCCAAATAAGTTGAATGTCATTTTTAATATAAAATTTATAATTTTTTTGAAAATATCTATTAAACACTTCAGATCCTTGGCTACCCCCAACAACAAAAATTGTTTTTTTATTAGATGATAACCCAAGTTTAATACATGCATCTGATTTGTTAATTTGTAAAAAATTCTTTCTAATAGGAATGCCAGTTAAAACTAAATTCCCATCTAAATACTTTTTAGTTTCTAAATTTGTAATACAAACTGTATCAACTTTATTTGATAATTTACGTGTTGTTAATCCAGGATAAGAATTTTGTTCGTGAATTAATGTTTTAATATTCATTCGAATAGAGGCAAGCAATGGTAATCCAGATGCATAGCCTCCAGTACCAATAACAATTATTGGATTTAATCTTTTCAAAATTTTCTTTGTAATTAAATATGAAAATAAAAATCGAACCGGAAACAATAAATTATTAATTATATTTTTAAAGGATAATCTCCTTTGTATCCCTGTAATATTTAATAAATAATATTCAGTATTCATTTTTTTTAAAATTTTAGATTCTATCCCATATTTTGAACCTATATATTTTATATCATAACCCTTATTATGTAATTCACTGCCAATTGCTAAGGCTGGAAATAAATGTCCTCCCGTACCTCCACCTGCAATTAAAATTGTATTATGATTTTTATACTGTTTCATAATAATACTTTCTATTGTAATGATTAAAATTATTTTTGGAGATACTCATTAATATTCCAATAGATATTAAACTAAAGATTGTTTGAGAACCTCCATAACTAATAAAAGGAATAGGGAGGCCAGTTGTAGGTAAAATACCAACTACATAAGCAGAATTAATAATTAAATAGAAAAAGATATTTATTATAATTCCAATACTAAGAAACATAGAAAACCTATCAGAACAATTTTTTGATATTGTTAACCCTTTGATAAATAATATTGTGAATAATAAGAAAATAATAAAAATACCTAAAAATCCTAATTCTTCGCCTATGATAGCTAAAATAAAATCTGTTTGACCTTCAGGTATAAAACCATTATATTTAAAAATACTTTGACCAATTCCTGTGCCTGTAAAGCCACCATTTGCTAATGCTAAAATTGAATTAGAAGATTGGTTATTAAGTTCACTCATTCCAATCCAAGAAAATAGTCTTTCTCTTTGATAGCTAAATATTGATAAGATAATAGATAAGCACAGTAAACTGGTACCAGAAAGCAATAATATTATTTTTTTATTGATACCGGCTATATACAATAAACAAAATATAATACTACATAATATAATTGAGGTGCTTAAATCTGGTTGATATAGTATTAATCCTATTGTAATAAATAAATAGGGAAATAAATTCTTAAATAAAAATTTTAAATCATTAATTTTTTGATAATGCCGATCTATAAACATAGAAATAAATATAATAGCAGCCAATTTTGAAAAATCAGATGTTGTCATTAAAGTAAAATTTCCAATTTTTAACCATCTATCAATTGAGCTTTCGCCAAAGTTTAATAAAATTGGAATTAACATTATACCCCAAGATAGAAATAAAATTATTTTTGCATATTTTTTAAATAAATAATGATTTGTTAATAATAAAAATACCATTGCTAATAAACCAATTAACAGCCATATAAAGTGCTTTGATAAAAAATAAGTGTCAGCTTTATTAAATCTATAATTAGCAAAAGAACTGCTAGCACTATACATCAAAAAAAATCCAAAAAAGATGATTGCTAATACAATAGAAAATAAAATGATATTGTTATTAATTTTTATCATAATAATCAGAAACTATTTTTTTAAAACTATTTCCCCTTTCTTCATAACTATTAAATTGATCAAAACTCGCACATGCAGGAGATAGTAATACAGTATCATCGTCGCTTATAAGATTAATAGATTTAATAACAGCTTTTTCAAATCTATCATAAGAAAAAATAGTAAACACATGACCTATTTGTTTATGAATTATATTTCTTGAATCTCCATATAAAATAATTGCTTTAATTTTATTTTTATAATTCAATAATGAACTAAAATCTGAACTATTTTTATCAATCCCTCCTAAAATTAATATTATTCTAGAATCTAAACTGTCCAGTGCTGCTAAAGTTGCATGTAGATTAGTAGCTTTAGAATCGTTATAAAATATTTGATTACACTTAACTAATTTTTCTAATCTATGGGGTAAAAACTTAAATTTATTAATAGTATTAATAATTGAAGATTGATTTAATCCACATAATTCACAAGCTATAAATGCAGCTAAAATATTTTCATAACTATGATTACCTAGTAATTCAGAATTTTTGATATCTAATAATTGCTCTTTTTCATTAATAAACATTTTATTGTTACGAGATATTTTAAAATCTATTCTATGTGCTTTAGAATCTGTATGAATATTAGAAATACAATTTTGATTTAATACTGCATAACAATCGCTATCTTGATTCATAGTTATTTTTAATTTTGCATTGAAATAATTATCAAAATTTTCATGATAATCTATATGGTCAGGAGAAATATTTAATATTATCGATATATTAGGTTTAAAATATTTAATATCATCTAATTGAAAGCTACTTACTTCTAAGACATGAAAAAAAATATCACTTTTTAAATTATTTCTTTCATTCAAAACATTAGTAGAAAAAGGAACTCCTATATTTCCTCCTAAAAATGATATAAATCCATTATCTTTTAAAATTGAATTAATTAATTCAACCGTAGTTGTTTTACCATTTGTTCCAGTTAGAGCAATAATAAATCCATTTGTAAACCAACTAGCAAATTCTATTTCACTTACTATAGGGATGGATACATTATTTATTTTTTTTATTATTTTTGAATTATTTTTGATTCCCGGACTCTTAATAATTAAATCAGAATCTAAAATTTTATTAGAATGTTTTCCAAATTCATATTCTATTCCATCAATCTCAATATTAGATAAATTCTGAATATCACTAACAAAGACCTTTGCTCCTAAATTATTAGCAAGTTGGGCTGCTGCCAAACCACTTCTAGCCGCTCCTAAAATTCCAATTTTTTTATTATGTATAGGTAAAAAATTATTCATTATTGTAATTTGAATGTACTAAGTGAAAATAATGCTAACAGAATACCAATAATCCAAAATCTAATTACTATTTTAGATTCTTTTAATCCTTTTTGTTCAAAATGATGATGAATGGGAGCCATTAAAAAAAATCTTTTTCCTTCACCATATTTATTTTTAGTATATCTGAAATAAAGAATCTGAATAATTACAGATAAAGATTCAACAACAAATAAACCACCAATAATTATTAATAAAATTTCTTTTCTTAATAAAACTGCGAGCGTGCCTAATACTGTACCAAGTGCTAAACTGCCAGTATCACCCATAAAAACACTTGCTGGATTTGAATTATACCATAAAAACCCTAGACAAGCACCAATTGTAGCAAATGAAAATATTAATAATTCATCTGAACCTTTGAGATATAATATGTTTAAATAATCACTAAAATCGACACGTCCTGATGCATATGCTATAACTCCCATTGCTAATATTGAAATAGCAGATAGTCCTGTTGCTAAACCATCTAATCCATCAGTTAAATTTACAGCATTAGAAGTAGCAGTTATTACTACTATAACTAAAATAATATAAAGCCATTGAGGTAATTCTAAAAATCCATTCATACTATTATCTGATTGATAATTTGAAGCCATAAATGGTATAGATATACTAGTATCAGATATGCTTTGAATATAATCATTATTATGATCTATAAATATTTTAGGAGATTCAACATAATTTAAAATCATAAAAGCAATAAAAATTCCTGTTAAAATTTGTGCTATCAATTTATATCTTGCTATCAATCCTTTAGATAATTTTTTAACTATTTTTAAATAATCATCTATAAAACCAATTAAACCCATAAATAATGTTGCAATAATAATAATCCATGAATACACATTATCAAGCCTGCTCCATAGGATGGAGGGAAGGATAATTGATAAAATTACAATTATCCCTCCCATTGTTGGAGTACCTTCTTTTAGGTAGTGAGTTAGAGGCCCATTTTTTCTAATCGTTTCACCGATTTGGTGATTTTGGAGTGTGCGGATGATTTTGGGCCCCAGGAGGAAGCTTATCAATAATGCAGTAATAGCAGCACCTGCTGCTCTGAATGTAACATACTGCAAAATATTAATATCAAAATAAGTATGTATTAAGTATATCATATTCTATCTATAATATTTTCAAATTTCATTGATCTAGATGCCTTTATATATATATGGTCACCTACTGTTAAGTATGAATTCAAATTATTAATTAAAGAATCCATAGTGTCAAAATGTTTAGAAAAAGTTTTTTTATTTTTTATTTGTAAAGTTGTCTTGCTAATAAGATTTCCAAAACTAAATACAAAATCAGGCACTTTAGAATTAATATATTCCCCTAATTGAATATGATATTCTGGACTTTTTTCTCCCAATTCTTTCATATCACCTATAATTAGAACTTTATTCCCTTTACAATTGATATCCATAAAATCATCAATGCCAATCTTAAAAGAATCAAAATTTGCATTATATGTATCATCTATTATTAAATAACCATTTTTATTAATATGGCTACCCCTACCTTTTAAAAAGTGAAAATTCTTAAATGCTGCCTGAATAACATCATGTTCAATACCATATGTGTTTGCTATTGAGTAACTAGCTAACATATTCTGAGCCATAATTTGATTTAAATTTGAATTAAATATTGGTTTCCCATTAATGAATAAAGCTTTAGAGTCAGTAATTTCTCCAAAAAAGTCAGCTTTAGTATCATTGAAGCTAAAAGAAACTTTATTATGGATATCTTTACAATAGTTAGAAATATTAATATCATCTAAATTTTCAAAAACTAGTCCATCAATTTTTGTGTTTCTAAAAATTGCAGTTTTTGTATTAATTAATTCATCAAATGAAGAAAAGTTTCCAATGTGTGCATTTTGAATATTAGTTATCAAACTATAATCTGGTTTTATAATTTGACATAAATAATCTATTTCATCTGGCTTGCTTGCTCCCATTTCAAGAATATTCAAATCTGCATTTAAACAAAAATTAAATAAATTAACAGGCAACCCAATTGAACTATTATAATTACCCATAGTATGATTTACTTTGTGTTTATAATTAAATATATCAACTAACATTTCTTTAGTAGTAGTCTTTCCATTAGAGCCCGTTATAGCAATGGTAGGGCTTTTAAAAAATTTCATCAACTCTGAAGCAATATTTTTGAGTGTATCCATTGTTGATTCAACATTAATAATGCCTGTATCACCATATCCAACAGTTGTGGTTTTATTACCATTAGGAAGATAATCTTTAATAATTTTTTCACTAAATATTAAAGAAGGGTTTTTATCGAAAGTTTCGAATATAAAACGATGCGGATCCACATAATCACCTTTTATAGGAATAAAAATATCATTTTGCTTTACCTCTCTTGAATCAGTACAAAAAGAATTAATGGATTCTAATTTATAACCAAAAAAATTTTCTATTATTTTTCTGAATATTTTTTTTTCTTTAATTTTAATTCTCATAATAAATTCTTAATAATTTCAATATCGCTATGTTTTATTCTTTCATTATTAATAATTTGATATTCTTCAACACCTTTACCTAAAATTAATAGTACTTCATTATTTTTTAAATTTTTAAAAGCTTCTTCTATTGCCTGCTTTCTATTTCGATTTATTTTATATTTTTTACTTTTAAATCCTAAAATAATTTGATTAATAATGTCATCTGGACTTTCATATCTAGGGTTATCATCTGTAATTATTATAAAATTTGAAAACTCTTCAGCTATAGAAGCCATAATGGATCTTTTGCTCTTATCTCTATCTCCACCACAGCCAAAAAGAGTTTTTATTCTATAATTTGGATTAATAGTTCTAATAAGAGATAATATTTTTTGAAATGCATCAGGAGTATGTGCATAATCGATTATAATTATACCTCCATTTTTTTTTCTATAAGACTCTAACCTTCCCGGAACTAATTTGAAATTATTAACTGCTTTAATTATATCTTTAATATCTATACTGAGACAATCACAAGCTAAAATAGAACCTAAAATATTTGATATATTAAAATTGCCTATAAGGCTTGTTTTAATAGTAAATTTTTTATTTTTATAATGAATATCAAACTCGGAACCCATCAATGACATCTTAATATTTTTTGCCATTAAGTCTGATTTTTTAGCTAAACCATAAGTTAAAATTTTTGCTTTTGTGTTTTTGATAATTTGCTGCGAATGTGGATCATCATTATTAATGATAGCGATTTTATTTTTAGATAATCTTGAAAATAATTTTAATTTTGCATTAAAATAATTATTCATATTACCGTGAAAATCTAAATGTTCTTCAGTTAAGTTTGTAAATATAGCTACATCCACATCTACATTATCTACTCTATTTAAGGAAATAGCATGAGAAGAAATTTCCATATTCAAATGTGTAACCCCACCCTTATACAAGGTTTCAAAAATACTTTGAAGCTCTAATGATTCAGGGGTTGTAAATCCAGTGTTCTCAATTCCATTTGGTCCTTCAAAACCAAGAGTACCTAAAGAACTAGAAGAATATTTATTAAATTTTAAAATATGATTAATTAACTGGATTGTACTAGTTTTCCCGTTTGTCCCTGTAACTCCGGTTATTTTAATATTTTTTGAAGAGTGATTAAAAAAATTTGAAGCTATACGAGACATTGCTTTTCTAGTATTATTTACCTTAATAAATGGTATTGAATATTTATTATCAAGCTCCTCTTCAACCAAAATAGAATTTGCACCTAATTCTACTGCCTGTTTAATATATTTATGACCATCAGAGTTATATCCTTTAATTGCTATAAATAAGGAATCTTTCTTTATTTTCCTAGAATCATAAAAAATGCTACTAATAGGCCTTGAATCAGCTATGCCTGAATAATTTATACCTTTTAATATATTGTTAAGCTTTTTCATTAATTTTATTGTGATTGATTATTAATTCTTTATCATAAAAAATAATATCTTGTATAATATTTTTTGCACATGGAACAGCACTCTCCCCACCCCATCTTTTATTATATTCTGGAGACTCTATGGAAATAATCATAACATACTTTGGATTATCTATTGGAAATATTGAAGCAAATGATGAAAAGAAATCTGTGCTTGAATAGCTATTAATATCTATATCCCAAATTTCAGCAGTACCTGTTTTTCCTCCAATACGTATATTTTTTATATTTGCCTTTTTAGCTGTTCCTTCTCTAACTGTTTTTTCTAATAAAGAAAGAGATGCTTGTGAAGTATGTTCATTTATATTTTTATATAAAATAATAGGTGTAGGAAATTCTTCTGAATAGTAACCATGTTTAATTTGTTTAATAATTTTTGGTTTAAGCATATATCCGCCATTAGCAATAGATGCATAGGCTAATGCCATTTGTAAATTAGTAACTAAAATTGACTGCCCAATAGATATGCTCGCTAAATCTCTAAAATTATTATTATAATATTGTAATGAATTAATTGTGCCTTTATGCTCATCTTTAAGTGATATATTGGACTGAATACCAAAACCAAACCTTTTAATCCTATTATAAAAAGATTTAATATCTAAATTTTGAAATATTTTAACAGTTCCAATATTGCTAGAATTACTAAAAATTTCATCAAATGTTAAAGAGTCATATCCTCCATCATGGTCTTCGAAAGGTTGAATATATCTACCTCTATATAACCCATTTTCACAAAAATATTTTTCTGTTTTTTGATATCTTTCACTATCAATAGCATCGGCAAAACAAATTATTTTAAATATTGAGCCTGGTTCATAAGCTGAAGAAATAGGCCTATTTATATAATAATAATGTGCAGAGTCTTTAGGTAAATCTTTATAATTATTTAAATTAAAATCTGGTAAACTCGCCATAGCAAGAATTTCACCAGTATGGGGGTTTAATATGATTCCATTTGCACTTTTTGCTTTATTAATAACAAGTGAATTCTTTAATTGATTTTGTAAAATTTCTTGTAACTTAATATCAATCGTTAAAAATAAATCTGACCCATTTTTAGGTAAATTTGTTACATTTTGATTTAAAAGAGTTTTGCCTGATGCTGTTTTATTATATTGAACTAATGATTCTGAGCCAGATAAAATTGCATTAAAAAAACCTTCAATACCATATTTACCTTCATTTTTGTAATCTGTAAATCCAATTACTTGTGCAGCTAATTCATTGTATGGATATAATCGATGATTATAATAGTCAATTCTAACATCTTTAATACTTTGAATTTCTTTTATAAAATCTTTATGATGATGATACATCAAATCTTGTGCAAGAACTAAATATTTTGATTGTTGATTAAGTAAATCTTTATACTTTGATTTAGGATGATTAAACTCTTTTGCAAATAAATCAACAATTTTATTTTTTTGAATAAGATTAACTTTATTACTATTAACCCAAATCCTAAATTTTTTAGTTGAATATGCTAATAAATTATTATTTCTATCATATATGTTTCCTCTGTGTCCTTTATTATATTTATAAGTTTTAGTTTTTTCTGATATTAAATTTTTATAAGATGAGGAAGAAAATATTTGAATAAATGAAAATTTAACTAAAATAATAAAAGTAACTAATAAAACTATATTTCTGAATGCACAAAATCTTTTTTCGTATTTAAAATATAGTCTACTCATTTTAATTGCCAATTTATAATGCTACTTGAATAGTCAGCTTTAATCATTCCAAAATTTTTTGCTTCATTTTTAATATGATTACGTAATAACTGATCACGATTTTTATAATAAATAACTTTTTGAGCTTCTATATTATTTATATTTTGTAAAACTAAAGGTATGCTATTTGTTTTTAAATCAACAATTTTATTTGTTACATTGATAATATAAAAAAATATTAAGCCTATTAATGAAAGAAAGAAAAGGGAATAAATTAAGTTTAGATTTATAGTAAGCGTATTAGAATTATTCTTAGATGATTGTTTTAAAGGCATTCTGCTATTCTTAATTTTGCACTTCTAGATCTTGAATTGTTTAATATTTCTATACTAGAAGGGTTTATACCTTTTCTATGAATAATTTTTATTTTTGCTTTGTGATTGCAATTGCAAATTGGAAATGAAGGTGGGCATACACAAGAAATTGAATTAGCTTTAAAAAAATTTTTTACTAATGAATCTTCTATTGAATGGAATGTGATAATCGCTAACCTTCCACCCTTTTTTAAATAATTTAAAGTATTTTCTAAAAATAAATTTAGATTTTGAATTTCATCGTTTACTTTAATACGAATCGATTGAAATACTCTTGATAAAGTTTTATTAAGATATCTTGGATTTGTGACTTCTTTAATTGCTTCTTTTAAATCAAATGTAGTATTCATTTTACCTTCTTTAGAATATTTGACTATATTTTGTGCAATTTTATGATATCTTTTCTCTTCTCCAAAATTTTTAATTATAAAGCCCAATTCTTTTTCATCAATATTATTTAATAAATCTTTAGCAGAGATGCCATTTTTAGTATCAAATCTCATATCTAATTTCCCATTATTCATATAGGAAAAACCCCTATGCCCTGAATCGATTTGGTAGGAGGAGATACCAAGATCAACAA
>CEUQ01074154.1_pt1 | contig 22392 bp, 21 predicted proteins | sample 361491 | NCBI WGS metagenome assembly CEUQ01 (sample SAMEA2622796, study PRJEB7988) | marine metagenome | biome: marine biome (ENVO:00000447); feature: marine epipelagic mixed layer (ENVO:xxxxxxxxx); material: "saline water (ENVO:00002010), including plankton (ENVO:xxxxxxxx)" | depth 120 m | reverse complement strand
AGGTCCATGTTAGATAGGTCCATGTTAGATAGGTTACAATTTTTTATGATTTCTCCTTCTAAGATCTTTTGTCTACATATATCATTAATGACAGCATCTTCATTGAAATTAGGAGAAATTTTGAAAATTTTTCCGTCACCAATAGATAAAAGATAGATATTTCCATCAGGACCTTCTTTGATATCAGTTATTCCCTGGAAACCAGTTGCAAAAATAATTTCAGTTGAATCATCATTTTCATGTAAAACATTATCCATTAATTGTTGATTTTGGAAAACAAAACCATTTCTTTCAGAATTTAGATGAAATTTGTATAAATTGCCATTATGAAATGCACCAACTAGAACAACATCATCATATGAATTAAAAATTGGAGAAGTGACAAAATGAATGGCTGTAACACCTATTGTACGCTCCCAACTAAATTTTGGATCATTGTAAATAAAATTTGTATTTTCTTCAAGGGTTTGTTTTTCAATTTCAGTAGCCGGGCCTTGAACAAGATTCCAACCACTATTAAAATTGGAAGTGATCAGATTTATCTCATCAAATTCGACATCACCATTTTCAGTGTCCCATAAGAAACCGGTTTTTGGGTCAACGTCTAATCCAAAACTATTTCGTATCCCAATTGCAAGTGGTTCTCCTAAAGGATCTATAGGCATAATAACACTTGTGTGGTCAAATTCACCTAACAGATTATTTTGTGTTAATCCATTTCGATTAAAGAGATCACCAATCACCATAATAACTTGATCATTATACATTTCCATAACACCAGAATTATGTCCGTATGAACCATCATGAATCTCTTTTAGCAAAATTGGTTCAATTAGATTTTCACCATCCCAATTGAATTTGTAAAACCAATTTGATGTAAGATCAGTATCGGAATCTCGCGTGGTATAATGTATATAGACAGAATTTTCGTTTGTAAGAATACCTAACAGGCCTTCCTCCAGAGTTGTACTAACATCTATTTTTTTTATTGGTTCATCAACAAGTACTCCATCTTTAACTAATCGTATATTCCCATCTTTTTCTAGAACCAGAATATGATTATCAATGAAATCAAATGTGGTAGGAAATTTTAGACCAGAAACATATTCTTCAATTAAAAAGTCTGATTCTTTGATAAGAGGTTGAGAATTATTTGAAGATTGTGCATTGGCAGATATTTGCTCTGAAATGGAGATATTCAAAAATAATATGGCTGCCAGAAAAAACATTACTGAGAATAATATTTTCATAGTGAATCTTTTGTCATATAGAATAAAAACATAAAGTGTGTGTAGCAAGTCATAAAAAGAAGACTACGAGGAGAATTATCATTGAAATATTGTAAAAAGTGTTTATATCCAGATACAAAACCACAATTAGTTTTTGATCAAGAAGGAATTTGTAGTGCATGTAACAATCACTTGTTAAAAAATAATATAGATTGGGAGAAAAAAAATAAACAATTTCTTGATATTCTTGAAAAACATAGAAGCAGTGATGGTTCAAATTATGATTGCATAATTCCTGTTAGCGGTGGAAAAGATAGTACATATCAAACATACATGATTAAGAAAAAATTTGGTTTAAATCCACTAGTAGTTAATTTTCATCCACATGATCAGACTGAAATTGGAAGAAAAAATTTAGAAAACTTAAAAAAAATTGGTGTGGATTGTATTGAATTTTCACCTAATCCAGAAACATATCTAAAATTATCAAGATTTGGATTAAAAGAGTTAGGTGATTTTCAATGGCCCGAACATTTAGGGATTTTTTCAATTCCAGTACAAATTGCTGTAAAATATAATATTTCATTGATTATTTGGGGAGAGAATCCACAGCTGGAATATGGAAAACCAACTGATATAGATAAAGAATCGATTTTAGATAGAGAATGGACTGAAAAAAATGGCGGTTATTTTTTAGATAAAATTAAACCGTCAGATATGATAGAATATGGATTCAAATTAAATGAATTACGACCTTACATTTACCCTTCAGATGAAGACATAAAACGAGTTGGAGTTACAGGTATCTTTCTTGGTTCATATTTTAAGTGGAATATTTTTGAACAATTAGAACTAGTGAAGAGTATTGGGTTTAAAGAAAATGACGAAAATAAGGAAGGAACATACGATAGATGGGAAAACTTGGACGTGTATTTCACCGTTTTTCATGATTATTTTAAATTTTTAAAATTTGGTTTTGGTCGTGCAACAGATCATGCATCTATTGAAATTAGATATGGAAGAATAACAAGAGACGAGGGTTTGGAGTTGATTAAACAAAATGAAGGAAAGATGCCAAGAAAATATTTACAGAAATTTTTAGAATTTGCAAATTTATCTATGGATGAATTTTTAGAAATATGCGATAAATTTACAAATAAAGAAATTTTCAAATCTGATGAATCTGGAAAAATTATTCGAGATTCAGATGGCGAGGTTATTAAATTAAAGTTTGATAACAATTAATCAATTTTTGATAAGAAGTTTAATAATGCATTACTAGAATTCCCAGGTTCATGAATGTATTGTTTTGCAGAATTCGACCCATTTGAAATTAATTCAGAGTTATTTGTCAATATGGAAGAAATTTTTTCTTTCAAATTTTCAATGCTAGCTAATGAACAGGAACCATTAGAAAACGCGGTAGGAACCCCATAACCATTTTCTTTCACATTAATAGAAATAACAGGTTTATTTTGCAGATGCGCATCAAGAATTACTGAAGAAAAATCAATAACAATCATCATTGAACAATTTTTTATTAGATTTGTTATATTTCCGGTCTTGATAACTTCAATGTTTGTATCAATATTTTGAAGTAATTTTGTAGGGTCAAATTCATCAGGGGAAGGATGTATTTTTACAACTAATTTTTGGTTTAGTGATAAAACAGTTTTTGCAATACTTTCTATAGTATGAATATTTTTAGAGATTACTTCACTACTTAAATCAAAAACATCTTCAGTGGTAGGTCCAGATGTAGCTAATAATATGTACTCATGTTTTTTACTTTTTTCTGTAGATATATTTTCATAAATTGGGCTTCCAATTTTGATAATTCGATTTTTTGGAAGTCCCATATTTTTTCGATAATTAAAATCTACATCTCCCCATACTAATTGATAATCAGAGTGGTTACCAAGTACACCCTGATATTTATTCATCATGAAAGCATCAGCAGTATCAAAAATTAATCCATGTTGTAATAGAAACACAGGCAAATTTTTTGACTTTCCTAGTTGAAGTAAGATCTGTTCATTAGGTCCAACTTCATTTTGCAGCAATATTCCAGAGAAATTATATTTGTTAATCAGATTATCTGAAAGTTCAATTTCATAAGAATAATCCAAAAACCTTTTTTCCAATAGTGAAAAAAATAATCCTCTAAATCCTTTCCAAAAAGAAATATTGTTCAAAGTGAAGAAATTTTTAAAGAGTTCATCATGATTTTTTAAATTATTAATTATTTCATTAATCTTATTATTAGTTTCAGATTCAATATTCTTTTTATTTAGTTTGAGAGTCTTTTCATTTTCAAGTATTGCATGTGATTTTTTAAATATGGAAAACGATTCTTTGTCCCAAATAGATGGTTGACGCCTATTATAGACTATATAGTTATCTGGAAAAGACTGCATCTTTTTGAATAATGGAAGAAATTTTTTGGTATTAATTTCAGAGAATAGGAAAAATTTTGAGTTAGGTTTTATATCAGTATGAATTATAGATTTTGATACGCTTTCGGTGAGTGATTTTATTTTTTTAAGATTTTTTGTATCTATTTTTAATTTTAAATTTATGGATTTAAAAGATAATTCTACATTTGTATTTAGTGAATCTAAAGGTAATTGATTGATAGTACTTTGTGATTTCAATAAAGAAAAATTTGATGTAAATTGTTTTATTATTTCAGAAATTTTTTTAGAACACAGAAAGGTTTTACCATTAAATTTTTGTACTATTTTATAGACACAATAGAAGTTTTTAAGAAAATTTACTAAAATATTAATTAGTTCGGATTGTATCAGAGAACCAAGATTTACATTTTTGTGGGAAAGAATTTCAGTAAGTTCATTTTTAGTATACCAATCAGATAGTAAGTAAGCAGATGTTTGAATTTCTTTCAACTCTTGAATACTAAGAACATCTTCAGAGGGAATTGATTTAATCTTTTGTTTTTCAAGTAATTTAGTAGACGTGTAGTCAAAAGAAATTATAGTATCGGAATCCTTTAATTTCTTTATTTGTTCTATGGAAACAGACGAATCAAATAAGATTATAGGATATTCTAATTTATTGTTAATACCATTTTTCCCAGTCATATTCATCAAATTTTACATTTATCATTTCATTATCATTTGGTGTCCATGCAATATCTGCTAGAGCGAGAACTTGAGATGGTTTTTCAGAAATATTTACGTGAGCAGAAGCCATACCAGAGGGAACAAATACCATTTTTCTATTTTCTGGATTTGATTCGATCTCAATGAAATTTCCAGAGCTATCTCTTATAATGAATACAACACTACCATCAATACAATAGAAGTAACTGTTTCTTTTTTTATGTAAATGAGGGCCTTTCCTTTCACCTTGATTTACAATACTTACATAAGCCATTTTTGGTTCCGTTTTTAGAATATGATCATAGTCTCTCCATAGTACTGTTAATGAACCATTAACATGTTGGTTTTCAACATCTTTAGTTGGATGTGTTTCAAGAGTTATAGTAAAATTTTCAGCACTCATATTGCATCATGGCATATTTAACGAATAAAAGTTTGGATCATTTACTTTGAAAGGAATCATTCCGATATTTTATTAATATTAGTTTTATCAAAAATATATGAAAATTTTAGTTACTGGTGGACTAGGATTCATTGGAAGTAATTTCATACTCAAGATTCTGAATGAAGAGAAAGATGCTAAAATAGTTAATGTGGATGCAGAAATTGATGGTTCTAACAAAAAAAATCTAACATCCATTGAGAATAATGTCAATTATGAATTTGTGAAGGGCAATATCACGAATGTCAGACTAATGGAAAAGTTGATTGAAACATGTGACATCATAGTAAATTTTGCAGCAGAGTCATTTGTTGACAGGAGTATTAACAATGCTAATCCGTTTTTAGTTTCAAATATTCGAGGAGCATTCACAATTGTAGATATTGCTACAAAATTGAATAAAAGAATGATACAGATTTCTACTGACGAAGTATTTGGTAGCATATCCAATGGAAGTGCGAATGAAAAATCTAGATTTAATCCATCAAATCCATATGCAGCTACGAAGGCTTCTGCAGAATTATTAGTTAGCTCTTATCATAAAACATTTGGTTCAGATGTCATTATTACCAGATGTACAAATAATTTTGGCCCAAGACAATTTCCAGAAAAGTTAATTCCTAAAGTAATTTTATTAGCAAAAGAAGAAAAAAATATTCCAATTTATGGTAAAGGAGAAAATATTAGAGACTGGATTTATGTTGATCAGCATTGCAATGCAATTCAAAAGGTCATATCTAAAGGACGTTCAGGAGAATCCTATAATATTTCAGGGAATAGTGAAATAAATAATTTAGATATTGTGAATTTAATTTTGGAGAAGATGAATAAGTCTAAAGATTTGATTAAATTTGTCGAAGATAGACCTGGTCATGATTTAAGATATAGTCTAGATTCAAAAAAGATCTTGGATGAATTACAATGGAAAAATAATTTGAGTTTTGGAGAAGGTTTGGAGAAAACAATTGATTGGTATTTAGAAAATCCAGAAATTTTTAATTCAGTTTCACAACAAGTTATTAGTTCAGATACACCATGGAAATAATGAAAAGAGAGACACGTAAAGTCGACATATTTATTCAAGCACGAGAGAATTCTACAAGATTTCCTAAAAAAATATTAAAAAAAATTTCAAAAAAATCAATTTTAGAAATAATTTTGGAGAGAATAAGCATGATCAAAAATACAGATAACATAGTTTTAGTTACAGGTCCAGAACAATCCAACTCTTCATTAGCAAAAGAAGCAAATAGATTAGGAATTGATGTTTTTTTTGGAGAGGAAGAAAACATTTTAGATAGGTTTTGGAATGCAGCAAAGCATTACAAATCCAATTATATAATTCGAATAACCGGTGATTGCCCACTCTTAGACTTTGATCTGGTAAATAAGGGAATTGAAATTTTCTTTTCAGATAAAAAAATTGATCTTTTAACCAATACAAAAAAGAGAACATATCCACATGGATTTGATTTTGAGATTTTTACAGGTGATTCATTAAGAAAATCATGGGAAAAAGTGGTCCAAAATTTAGAAGACTCTAAAAAGAAATTTATCAATCCAGTTGAATTCATTCTAAATTCAGGAAAGTTTGAGATTTTCAGTATGGAAGGAGATATTGATCAGTCAAATATTCGACTTACTATAGATTATCCAGAAGATTTAGAATTGATATCAATAATTTATGAAAAATTAAATCTAAAAAAACAATTTTTTTCAAGTGATGATATAATTGAATTTCTAGAAAAAAATCCTGAATCTATGAAAATTAATGAAAAATATTAAAATTGATTATTAGGTAGGACAAGATAAATTACATAAAAATGAAACTAGAACAAATGGATGTACAGATTGGTAAAGATTTAGTAGGAAATTCTCACAGATGTTTTGTTGCACTTGAACCAAGCGCAACATATAGGAATTTTGATGAAGCTAAATCCATGGTTGATGCTGTATCAGATGCAGGAGCACAAGCGATAAAATTTCAAACGTTTTTGCCAGGAGACGTTGGTAGAATTATTGAAGATAAAGAGATTATGATAAAATTTGGAACTAAAGATGGAGAAAAACAGGAGAGTGTTTTTGAGGCATTAAAACGTAGAGAATTGGAGGAAAAAGAATGGGAACAGTTAATCAAATATACAAAAGAAAAGGATCTAGGATTTATTACAGCACCGTATTTTCCAGAGACTGTTGATTTTTTAATTAGAAATAACGTTCACGCATTGAAAATTAGTAAAGGAGACATTAACAATGTATTACTAATTGATAAGGTAGCAAAAACAGGATTACCTATCATTTTAGATGCAAGAGAGAAACTGGATGAGATAGATAATGCTATAAAAATTTGTGAAAGAAATAACAATCAAAAAATTGTCATACTTCATTGTCCATCAGGCTATCCTGCAGAAAATTCTGGTATTAATTTACGAGCCATCGAATTTATAAAAAATAGATACATATATCCAGTTGGTTTTGCCGATCATTCAGAAGGACAAGTAATGAATTTTGCAGCTATTGGATATGGGGCCACAATGATTGAGAAGACCATCACATTCGATAAATATACAGAGAATGTTGAGCATTTAATGTCCATTGAGATTGAGGAATTGGGAAATTTTGTGAAAAATGTAAGAATGATTGATGATGCAAAAGGAACATCAGATGTTTTACAAGTATCAAGAGTTGAAGAAACTGCACGTAGAAGTATTGTCTCAAAAGTTGATATTAAAAAAGGTCAAGAGATTACTTTAGAAAACATAGACTATAAGAGACCAGGAAACGCTGGAATTTCATGTGCAGAAGGTTTCGAGATATTGAAACATAAAGCAAAAGTCGATATAAAAAAAAATACGTTCATCAAATGGGAAATGATTGATTAAAAAGAGAAAAATTGCATTCTAAAAATAATCATATAGAAAAAATTATCATGGAAAATTTTAGATATATTGGAGATATTAAAAAAATAGAAACAATAAATCATAATGATATAAACAGTAAAAATTTCTTAATTCATTCTAAAAAATCAAAATATGTTTTAAAATTTTTAAAAAATAATCAACAAAAGAGAAATAAACAGATTCAAAGAATTCTTTACAGAGCCAACAAGAATGGAATCAAAGTTGCAATTCCAATAAAAAATGAATCTAAACAAACATTACTAGATAATGTAATTTTATCTAAATTTTATAATGGAAAAATATTTTCTGGTTCAGTTAAAGAATTAGAGAGCTTTGCGTATGAATTGGCAAAACTACATAAATTTTTAAAAAAATCAAAAGTGAAATTACAAGAAGATGCAAATATTAGAAGTTACGAGCTTTTATCATCTAAGGATATTACTAAGATTAAAAGAAAGATTGGACAAAATCCAAACAAAATAGATAATATTGTTAAGGGAAAAATAGAATTTCTTCAACAAATCAATAAAATTCATAGGGAATTTGAGAGAAAAAGAAAAAAATTTGATGAACAATTAATTCATAATGATTTACACACAGATAATATCATATTTTTTAAAAAAAATATTTCAGTTATTTTGGATTTTTATTTTATGAAAAGAGGAACTGTTTTGGAAGATGTTTCATATTCAGCATTAAGATTGTCGGAACAAACATCAAAAAATTTTAAAAATGTAGAAAAAATGGTGAATTTATTTATCAATACATATTCAAAATATAACAAGATTAATCAAAATGAATTACTCAATTTTAATTATTTTTTATCAAAAAATAGTCTAGCACGAATTAATCACATATTAAGAAATAGATACTTTCATGATTCAAATTCATGGATTCAACAATTACCTTTACATCTTAAATTACTTGATTTTTCATACAAGATCAAATTAGAAGTATAGATTAAATCATGGTATATTGAGAACAAGGTATGAAATATTGTTCTAGGTGTTGCTATCCAGAAAATACAAGACCAACAATGATGTTTGATGAAAACGGTGTCTGTAGTGGATGCAGAGCCTTTGAAAATAGACAAACTGAGGATGTAGACTGGGAAGTTAAAAAACAAGAATTACAGGAATTGTTAGACGAGTATAAACAAAAGGCACGTAAGAATAATTCTGCATATGATTGTATAATACCAGTAAGTGGAGGAAAAGATAGTCATTATCAAGCTCATTTGTTAACCAAAGTTTTTAAAATGAGACCGTTGTTTGTCACATACAATCATGCATATAATACGAAATTGGGTATCAGAAATTTAACAAATATGCTAGAGAAATTTGGTTGTGATTTGTTAAGATACAGTACCAATCCAGTTACCGCTAGAAAACTTTCATCATTTATGCTATCAAAAGTTGGAGACATCACATGGCATTATCATGCAGGAATAATGACATTTCCTATCCAAACTGCAGTCAGATATAAGATTCCATTAATTGTTTGGGGGGATCATGGCGAAAGCATGTATTTTGGAAGAAATAATCTTAGTGACAATGTTGAATTTACAAAAAAGAACAGACAAGAACATCTGATGCGAGGTTTTGAGCCAGAAGACATTTTGGATGATCCAGAAAATAAAGAAATTACGAGACAAGATTTAGGACCATTTTTCTATCCAAGTGATGAGGAAATAGAATCAATAGGCGTAAGAGGAATTTATTTATCAAATTATGATCCTTTTAATTTTGATGAACATACAAAATTTGTAATTGAAAATTATGGATTTGAAACTATGCAAAAACGTGAGGCACATATCAATCTACATGAAAAAACAGACGATTTCATGCAAGATACTCATAACTATTTGAAATATTTGAAATTTGGGTATGGAAGAATAACTGATCAAGTTTCCATTCACATTAGAGAGAGACGGATGTCTAGAGAAGAAGGAATAGATTGGATTGAGAAAAAAGAATATCTTAAACGACCAAGAAATTTAGATGTATTTTTAAAATTTGTGGGTTTAACTGAAAATGAATTCCTTGATAAAATTGAACATTTACGTGATGAAACAATTTGGGAAAAGAAATCTAATGGTGAGTGGAAATTATTAGATTGGATTGGAAATCACAGAAATGATGAATATGTTGAAAAGGTTCGTTTAGAAAAAACCGGAGAATGGAAAGAAATTAGATCAGAAAAATCTAAAATGGCAAGAGATTATCTTGAAGAAGATGAGATCGTATTCCTATAAAATATGAAATGCATTATTGATTACAATATGGGAAATGTAAAATCAGTCTATAATGCATTTAGACTATTAGGTGAGGAAGTAAAGATAACAAATAACATTCAAGAGATAAGAGATTGTGAATCAATAATTTTACCAGGAGTAGGTGCGTTTTCAGATGGTATGAATAATTTAGAGAAACTTGGACTAGTCAATGTCTTAACTGAAGAGGTGATAGATAACAAAAAACCTTATTTTGGAATTTGTTTAGGATTAGAATTTCTTGCGAATCGTAGTTTTGAAGGAGGAGAAACCAAGGGATTTGGATGGATTGATGCAGAAATTCTTCCAATTGAACCTCAAAATAATATTGAAAAGGTACCACATATGGGCTGGAATGAAACACAGATTTTAAAAAATGATGGATTATTGAAAGATTTCAATGAAGCAATTTTTTATTATTTACATAGCTATTACATGAAAGTTAATACAAACGAACAAGAAAAGATTAGCTCAATTTGTGATTATGGAGGAGTGAAAATAGTATCATCAATCGAAAAAGACAATATTTATGCAGTTCAATTTCATCCAGAGAAAAGTCAGGAGAATGGTTTAAAATTAATTAAAAATTTTCTAGATCAGGAAAATGTTGAAACATAGACTAATACCAACAGTGATCTTAGATCAAGGCAATGTAGTTCAGAGTAAAAATTTTGTTCATACTAACATTATTGGAAATGCAATTACAGCGATTGATTTTTTTAATAGTTGGGCATCAGATGAGATAATAATTTTAGATGTAAGCATTAACAAAGAAAAAAGAGAAGAGTTTCATAAAATAATCAGTAATATTTCAAAAAGATGTTTTGTACCATTGACTGTGGGCGGATGGATTACTGACGCCAATGAGATTTCAATGTTATTAAAAGAAGGAGCAGACAAAGTTGCAATCAATTCAGAAATTATACGTAATCCAAATTTTTTAAAAGAAGTTTCAGAAAAATATGGGTCACAATGTATTGTTGCATCTATAGATGTAAAAAAAAATTCTGAACAAAAATACGAAGTATATTCTGATCGTGGAAGAATAGCTACTGGATTAGATCCACTAGAGTGGGCTTTGAAAGTTGAAGAATTAGGTGCAGGAGAAATATTTCTCACTTCAATAGATAGTGAGGGAATGGACCAAGGATATGATTTAAACATTATAAAACAAATTTCTCAAAATATTACAATTCCAGTAATTGCATTTGGAGGAGTCTCAAAATGGGAACATTTTGTGGATGGTATAAATTTGGGAAAAGCAGATGCAGTTTCTGCTGCAAATGTTTTTCATTATACAGAGCATGCGGTTTTTAACGCAAAAAAATTTCTTATAGAGAAAGATTTACAATTCAGGACACCACAATTTTTTAAATTACCCACGCTGAGAAAACCAAAATACGATGATATCTTTTAGTCTAAAATAATTTTTTCAATATATTTTTGTGCAAGAAAATCATATTGAGATTTTTTTGATTCTAAAAATAATTTAAAATCTTTTTCAATGATTTTAGTATTAACTAAGAATCCCCCATAATGCAAGAAATCTTGATGTTCCTGAAGAAATGGATACATTTCAAAATCAAAACAATGTTGTTCGATAAAATGAAGATAAGGAGATAACATTTTCTTGTCTATTTTTTGTATTAATGATTTTTTAATCAGGTTAGGTAGTTTATCCCAAGAATCACAATGAGTGACAAAATCTAGTGATGAAAAATCAGTTTTTGTGAGTGTTATTGAGGGTATATTGTAGAAAATTGCATCAAAGCTTGCGGTACCAGTGATTGCAATAACTAATGAAGATTGTTTTATCAGATCATCAGACGGAAATGAGGGATGAATTAATACAACATTAGGAAGAGATAAGATCTCCTTATAGAATGATACATCTCTCCATTCTCTATGAGCCATACTAGGATGTTCTTTAACAAATAACTTGTAATTAATTGGGATGGATTTTGCAAGATTTTTGATTATATCTAATTGATTTGTGTGAAATGGTGCATCAATCAACAGTGTACGTTCAGGTTCCATATGCAATGGAAAATAGATGTATTTTTGATCAAGAATAACATCCATTTTTAAATTTTTATCAATGAAGTTTTTACGAGTTTTTGATTTCCAAGAATTGGCTAGAAAATTTGATAGTACATTTATTTTATTTCTACCAAAGTATGTATAATGTGTTTTTAGATTATTATTATCTGAAAACATATAGACAAAAAAAGCTTTAAGGAGAGAGATTTTTGATGATTGGAATTTTTTTAGAAAATTCTTTGTTTCAAATGTTTTATTAAATTTTTGATGGTATGAATTAAGATCAATACCATCATCAGAATTACCAGTTTGTGTTAAATCGAGTTTAACATTCCCATCATCTATGTAATATTTATTCAGGAAACGTGATGGTGTAAGAATTAAAGTAGGAATATTTCTTGAACGACAAATTATTGAGAATAGATAATTGGCATTTAGCGGCGGATTAGCCATTACAACATAATCAGGATTATACTCATCAAGTATTTTTTCATAGAATTTTATTTGTTGTTCAGTGATGGATAAAATTTGGCGACTAGAAAAGTGATAGAAATCATTGAAATTATTTAGGTATCGATCATTATTGAGTAATGTCCAGAGATTAATACCATACTTTTTTTCAAATGATTCTAGATATTCCATATCAATTTTTTGAGAGTTATAATTTAGATTATCATATAAAAACCAGGAATTTTCTAATGGAATAATTTTTTGTGATTTAAAAAAAGTTTTTGGAGTATTTGTAATATCATAGATAAAAGATAAAGTGAATTGGGTTTTTTCTTCCAGTGATTTTAGAATACCAAAATGAGATAAATCTGCATCAATCCAGGCTAAAATTTTTTTTTTCATTTTATTCAAAAAGTTATATTTTCTGAAATTTAAGTGCGTATAATATTTACTATATTTTGATAACCTGAGAAAATTTTATTTTTTTTAGTATTTCAGATGATTTTTCACCTTCATTAAAGATTAGATCAATTATGGACATGTTCTTCATAAAATTGCCATGAATCTGATTATAGTTTGGGTGAATTGAGTTTTCATATGTTAGTTTAATATCAGAATTTTTGAATAATGATTCGTCAACATAATTTTTTCCACCTATTCCAGAGATGTAGCAGGATGCATTCAATTGAGCACAAATATCAATAAGTCTTTGAGTTTTAGTTTTTGTTATTTTTAGTTCTGATGATTTGATTGTAGTTGTATTAATTTGTAGAATTTTTAAAAAATAGGATATGAGATTTAAGTTTAGATCTATCAATAAATTTGATTTTTGTTCAAGTATTTTTTTTATTTCATTCCAGTAGGATGAAAAATATGGTGCATCTTTATAATTTTGATAGATTAGATCAGTATGTGATTTAATCCAGTCAGTATCATATGAGATCATCACTTGGTTCAATTTTTTTTTAAAAACAGGTCTCTTTAAAGGAACACTAATCCATTTTGAATTAGATTTTGTTTTAATTTTATTCCGATTATCAAAACTATCTTTTGAAAATTGTGTATCGTCTAAGAAAACAAAAATATCACTATATTCAATTTTTTTAAAGAATCCTATATTTGGCATATATCCAGGTTGCCTAATCATAATAGTTTTCATATTATTTAGATTAAGTTTGATTAATGGTTTTAGATATTTCTATGAATTAAACTATAATTATAATAAACGATTGCTATATTTCTGATTATGAAAGCATTTGTTGTAGCAGAGATAGGTTCGAATTGGGAAGGCAGTTTATCAAAAGGAAAAAGAATCATCAAAGAATGTAAAAAAGCTGGTGCAGATGCAGTAAAATTTCAAATGTGGAGAGCAAATGATCTTTATGAAAATTCACATCCAAATTGGAAAGAGATTAAAAAATCAGAGCTTACTTTTGAAAAGACAAAAAAATTCAAAAAATATTGTGATGAGCAAAAAATTGAGTTTTTTTGTAGTGCGTTTTATCCAGAAGCAGTGAAATTTATGTCAAGGATAGGAGTAAAGAAATTTAAAATTGCATCACGAACATGTTTGTTCAATGATCCTTATTCAGAAGAAGTTCTTATAGAGAAATCACGAACAAGAGGCCAGATATTCATTAGTATGGGCATGGGCGGAGATAGAAAAACTATCTCAAAGATTTTTAAAAATACAAAACCAACATTTTGTTATTGTGTATCGGATTATCCATTAAAATTTGAAAAAATTAACTGGAAAGAAGCTATAGAATTTGATGGATTTTCAGACCACACAATGGATGTTTTTGCACCTGTCTGTTATGCATTAATGAAAAGACAGAAAAATGCAAAGAAAATATACATTGAAAAACATGTTAAAATGAAAAATTCGGTCGGACCTGATGCATCCACATCAATTACAACTGAAGAATTAGGAGAAATGGTTAAACAAATCAGATTAATTGAAAAGATGAAACTTTGAGAAATATGAAAGGAATAATTTTACATGGAGGACACGGAACAAGACTACGACCGTTAACTCACACAGGTCCAAAACAACTTCTGCCAATTGCCAATAAACCAATGTCACAATATTGTTTGGAATCTATTTCAGAGACGGGAATAACAGATATTGCAATAATTATAGGTGGCGTAGGTTCTAAGAAAGTTAGAGAATTTTATGGTGATGGTTCAGATTTTGATGTCAAAATAACTTACATTGAACAAGATGAGCCAAGAGGTATTGCACATGCAATAAGATTATGCAAAGAATTTGTAAATGGTGAAAAATTTCTTGTTTTTCTTGGAGACAACATTATACAAAAATCCATAAGTAACTCTATGAAAAATTTTAGAGACTCGAATTTTGATGCGACTGTTTTGTTATGTGAAGTAGACAATCCATCTAGATTTGGTATTGCCGATGTAGAAAACAATAAAATTTTGAAAATTACTGAAAAACCAAAAAATCCCATATCAAATCTAGCAGTCACAGGGATCTATTTTCTGACACCAGTGATTTTTGATATAATTGACAATCTCAAACCCTCTTGGAGGAATGAATTAGAAATTACAGATGCATTAGACGAATTATTAAAGCAGAGCAATAATATCGGCTATGAAATTATTACAGATTATTGGAAGGATACTGGAACGCCAGATGATATTTTACATGCTAATGGAGAAATAATTCAGAATTTTTCGGTTCAGGAAGAGATTCATGAGACAGTAGTTTGTGATGACAATGTATCTATTTCTGGGAAAGTATTACTTGGTGAAGATACAATTCTTCAAAAAAATGTTAAGATTAAGGGACCTGTAATTATAGGAAACAACTGTAAGATTCTAACAGAATCAGTAATAGGCCCTAATGTCAGTATTGGAGATAATACTATAATTTCCATTCCAAATATACAAAATTCAATAATTATGCAAAAATGCAATATTAATTCTAAAACAAAAATAAAAGATAGCATTATCTCAAATAATTCTGAAATTTTGGATGATTCACTCAATGATGATAAAGTCTTTCTATTAGGAGAAGGTTCAAAAATATCATTATAACATATTTTTTGATTAGTAAGAGTAAATATCCATGAAAATTGGTTTTAAAATATGAAAGAACCTCTAGTCAGCATAATTGTATTAAATTATAATGCAGGGGAATTATTAGATAACTGCATAAGTTCAATAAAAAAATCAAATTATAAAAATTTTGAAATTATTGTTGTTGATAATATTTCTTCAGATAACAGTCAAAATGAATGTAAAAAGAAATTTCCCGAAATAAAATTAATTCAAAATAACAAGAATTTTGGATATTGTGAAGGAAATAATATTGGAATAAGAAACGCAAATGGAGAGTTCATAATTATTTTGAATCCAGATACAATTGTTGAATCAACTTGGATTGATGAATTACTTGAAGCATATCAAAAATTCGGTGAGGGATTATATCAACCAAAAATTTTATCATTGAACGAAAATAATGTAATACAAAGTACCGGCAATATGATTCACGTATTTGGATTTGGGTTTGCACGAGATAAAGGAAAAAAAGATTCTAAACATCTTGAAAACATTGAGAAAATTGGATATGCATCAGGAACATGTTTGTTTACAAGTAGAAATGTTTTAGATAAAGTTGGTCTATTAGACGAATTTTTGTTTCTTTATCATGATGATTTAGATTTAGGTTGGAGAGCAGCTCAAATTGGAATTAATTCATACTATGTTCCAAGATCAAAAATATTTCATGTGGAAAGTTATTCCTTGAAATGGTCAGCAAAAAAATTTTACTGGTTAGAAAGAAATAGAAAATATTGTTTACAGATACATTATTCTAAAGGCACATATAAAAAAATGAAATATTCATTACTGTTAGTTGATTTTTTTGTATGGATGTTTTATTTGTCAAAAGGTTTTATCGGTGTAAAAATTAAAGCGGAATTAGATATAAGAAAAAATAAAAAATTGATAGAAAAAAGGCATAACGAATTAGAAAGTAAGAAAACAGTTTCAGATATTGAATTAATTAAGAAGTTTCCGGATGAGATATTCGTACCAACAAATGTTTCACAACAATCAATGAATATGAAATTTAACTCTATATTAACAAAATTAAGTAAAAAGATGAAAGGAAAAATTAATTAATTTTTTCAGAAATTACAACAGCCACAGCAATTTCATTTTCATGAGATAAGGATGCTATAAATCTATAATTTTGGTCAGAATCTAAAATTTTTACAGTAGGTTTAGAATCTGAGTATGATGTTTCAATTTCAGAGAAAGTGATTTTTTTATTTATGGATTTTAGTAATGCTTCTTTTAGGGCAAATTTTCCTGCAAATTTTTCATAATAATTTGAAAATTTTAAACAATAGGTAATTTCTTGTTCGGTAAATATTTTTTTGTAAAAACTTTCATTTTGTTTGAATGATTTATTTTTGAATTTTTCTATACTTGAGATATCAATTCCAATACCAAAATGTTCAATCATCTCTAACAATTACACGACCAATACCATATAGAAGAATTTTATTTTGTTGATTAGTTATCTTTGATTCAATTTTTAAAATTTTTGTTGATTCACTTTTGTCAATTACTTCACTACTTACTTTAACTGTATCACCAATAAAACATGGATTACGAAATTCAATAGATTGAGAAAAATACAATGCATGTTTTCCTGGTAAATACATTCCATCTACACGTGAAAGAAACGATCCTAGCAACATACCATGTACTACTCTTTTTTTAAAAGTAGTGGATTCTGCATATTTATCATCCATGTGAATTGGACTAAAATCTCCAGAGAGCGCAGCAAAATCATCAACCATTGATTCAGTAATAGTAACTAGAAATTCTTTTGATAGTCCAATTTCAATTTTGTCAAATGTGTACTCAAAAATTTTATCAGTCATCTAGAGAAACATTATGATTTTTAAGATGTCGCTTTATATCAGCGACAGTTTTAACATCTGTAATTTCAGATATTGAAAATTTTATATTAAAATGGTTTTCAAGTTCATCAACAAGTACCAAACCATTGAAAGAATCCCAAGATTCAATATTTTCAGGACTAGATTCTTCATTTACTTGTGATACAGGAATTGAAAATACTCTTGCAACTATTTCATAGATATCACTTGTCATTTTTCAATTTCTACCTTTAGATGATTTGGTGATTTTATATCATTATTTAATTTATAGATCCAATAATCATCTTGTTTTTCAAACCCAAATTCAGAGAGAAAATTTTCTGCAGGTTTATTTTTTTCTGTAGGAATAAATTTTGCTTTTATTTCATTAATGCCATTTTGTTTTGCACTTTTCATAATCTCTGCTAGAATGGCATTTTCTACACCTCTACCCATTATTCTACAACTCAAAAGAAATGTGTCTATTATCCAGAAATTTTCATTTTTCTTTACGATATAAACTCCAGTAATTCCATTATCACCGAATTTATCTAAAACTTGTGCACAGCCAACTTCAAAATTAGGATCATTTGAAAATTCTTTTATGTCCTCCTCCTGATAGCGTTTCGTAGTTAGGTTAAACTGATTGGTTTTGAGAGTTAATTGAGAAATTCGTGGGATAAGAAATTGATCTGATTTTTTAATTTTAACCTTGATTTTGAGTTGTTTTAAAAATTCATCTAAATCAGATATAGAATTTTCAAGAGTTTTACGTTCTCTTTGTTGAGCATACATCTTACCACGATTTTGATCTTCTTTTGTTCTTTGTAGAACATTGAAATCATTCATGTTTTTCAATAATGGTGAAAATTGAGAAGAATCATCAGGTACATCAACTGTCAGAATCTCAGGAAATTCCTGTTTTATTCGTGCTTGATTAATTTTGTCATCATCAAAAAAAACCATACTGCTTAATCCAATATTTAGTTCATTAGATATTGCTTTCATATTTTCTGCTTTATCATTCCAATTGATTTGCATACTTGCAAAATTATTTTCTTTTAATATCATATCCGGATGTTCACGAATTACTTTCATAGCATCATCAAAATTATTTTTACTATTTATTGCAAGAATTATTCCTTGATGCCATAATGATAATAATTCTTTTTGAAATTCAACAAATGCTTTTCCATTAGCAGTATGACCTAATTCAATTCCATCAAAACCATCTTCACCAACAACACCACCCCACAGTGTATTATCAAGATCTAGGACAATACATTTTTTATTTTTTCCATGAATAGGTTTGATGTAACCCATTAATTCATCTGCAAGAAATGGAATTAGATTATAGGTAATTTGAATATCACCTAGATGAAATTGTCTATAATCAAAAACATTTTTTTCACCAAATTTAGATATAAAATTATTAAAATTATAGATGTAAATAGAGTTAGAATTTTTAGAAATTTCGCGTAATTTTTTATTTATTTCTTCAATCATTTCATGAAATCCAAATTCAGATTTTGTTTCAATGATTCCATTTGGAGAGTAATGCGGTATATTGAAATTTGCTACGATAAGTTTTGAATTAGAATTTGTTTGGAAGTTCTCTATTAAGTTCTTTAATTGGCTAAATTTTTCTTCAAATAATGATTTTCTTTCTGTCTCAGACATGTTATATGAAAAATAGAAACTATCACCAAAAAAATTTCGAGTATCTAAAATTAAAAATGTTATATCAGGAGAAAAATTATACAAATCACTTTCAGGATCTAAAATTTGTTGATTATATTGATTATATCCAGAAATGTATGATTGATATCTTATCCCTAATTCCGAGGTTTTTACGTGTAAAGTTTCATCTAACCCGTTCAAAGTAAAGCTTGAAAGTATTCCAACTTTAATTTTCTTATCAAATTTTAATTCATCAATATTTTTTGATAATGATATGTATTCAGAGAGATTTTTTTCCATATTTAATAAAAAAATTTTTGAAGGATAAAGATTGTGATTAAATTATGTGATCAGAATTGAAAATAAATGAATGTTCGAGAATCACCAAGATAGAACATCGCAATTGGTAGGAAAAGTCCAAATAAGACCAAAGCCCAGTAATGCATTTTTAATCCAGCTATTCTTTCAGGAATATTTCCTTTTTTGAATGAATATATATGAAGAATTCCAAATAAGACCAATAACAATATTGGAAATTGATTTGCGAAAATAATGTCAGTTGTTTTTTCTACCGCAAAATCCAAGAAAATGTATTTTTTCATTGCGTATATCATATGATCAAAATCTTTCATCCAGAATGCAATGAAAGTGAAAAATACAAGATATTGTGTTAATAGAATACTAGATAATTTTCCCAATTTAGTTCTAAAAAAGATATTTCTAGATGCAGTTGAAAATTTTTTTCTTAATATTGTGTAACTCGCTAAAAATAAACCATGAATACCACCCCAAATTAGGAAATTCCAAGATGCACCATGCCAAATTCCCATTATGCACATAGAGATTAACAGACTGATTACAACAAGACCGCTTGAATTTCTATTTTTAAAAACTAATGGATAGTACAAATAGTCACGTACCCATGTGGAAAGGCTGATGTGCCATCGGTTCCAAAAGTCAGACGGAGATGTAGCAAAAAATGGTTTATTAAAATTTAAAGGTATTTTAAATCCAAATATGGCTGCAGCACCAATTGCAATATCTGAATAACCTGAAAAATCACAATAGATCTGTATACCAAATGCAATTGTACCAATCATAATTGAAAATGATTCCATACCAATTGGATTTGAAAAAATATTAGTTACTAGAGGACCAATGTTATCAGCTAAAAACATTTTTTTGAAAAATCCAATTGACATTAATGTAATTCCAAATTTAAGATTTTGATTATTAATTACAAATAATTTGAGCTTTTGTGTATTTTCACTATCTTGGATTTTTTCTCTTAGTTGTGGTAAAAAACTACTAGCTCTCAATATTGGGCCAGCTACAAGAGGAGGGAAAAATGCAACAAAAAATGCATATTCCTTAAGAGTTTTTGATGGTTGTAAACTACCACGATAAATATCAATAATATAGCTGAGTGATTGGAATGTGTAGAATGAAATACCAATAGGTAAAGCCAAATTTAATAGTGGAAATTCAAGATTTGCATCTATTAAGACTCCAAACATGTTGAATTGTAATATTGCAAAATCTGCATATTTGAAAAAACCTAGCATTCCTATACTTCCAATTATTCCTAGCACAAAGAAAATTTTTTTCCTAACCAGTGATTCAGAGTTATAGATAGTCTTACCTACATAGAAATGAAGTAAAATTGTGAAAATTAAGAGGGTAACTAGATAGTTATCAGTATAGTATAAGAAAAATAGACTAGAAAAAATAATGAGTAAATGTTGAAATTTTTTAAATTTAAAAAATGATATTAAACATAAAATTACAAAAAAGAATACCAAAAAATCTAGTGAGTTAAATAACAGAGTTATTCATCTCCTTAAGTAAAATTTCTAATATATCATTTGTATAAATTTGAACATCTTTGTTTATTGCAATATGAATATTATCTCTCCAAATCTCCATTTCTGAGTATTTTTCATGGAAAAAATATACAGGTATACTATTTTTGTTAGAAAATTCTTCTAACATTTCTTCAAAAAGCTCAACATCATTTTCAGAAATACTAGTCTTGTGATATGGTGTAGAAAATACTATTATCTTAATATCATTTTTTTTAAATTCACTAATTAATTTTTTAAATGATAACATTTGTTTACTATTTTCAGATAAATTTAATCTTGAAAGATTGGTGTCATCATCTAAGGCAGGTAATTGACTGATAGGGGTAATAGAAGTTTCAGAGAAGTTTATGAAAGGATGGTGATGTGGTTGAGGACCAAATAAAATGTATTTGAGAGTATGTAGTGTTCGATCTTTTGGTGAACCTGGAATTTTTTCTCGTAGAGGATCAATTATATTATTAAAATTATTTTCAAAAAGATTTTTTGGATGCAGGATTAATTCATATAATGAAAGTTCATTTTTAGAAGATGGTTTAAAAAATTTTATATCCAAACCGTAAACTATGATGTCAGGATTATGTGAAAGAATGTTTGAAAGACTCTGTAATCTTTTTTCTGGAGTATCAGACATATCAGCTAAATTATACATTTCATAATTTTTTCCATTTAAAGACAATTCATTATTGAGATATGTTGAATCAATTGAATAAACAGTACTAGAACCAATTAAGAAAATTTTTTTCTTTGTGTTATCAAGTGAAGAGTTGTTAGAGAATATACCATACCATTCAGGATCATAGATGTTTATGTATAGACTCATAGATGTTCCAAATATCACACCTACCAAAATTATAACAAAAAAAACCGAACATAATATCTTATAATTCATGAATTATAGAGTCATTGATTGATTTCAATATTTAAATTACTAAATACATTAACAAACAATTTCTTATTTTTTGTCAGAAAGGTTTAGAAACAAAAAATCAACTAAAAATTTGATCTAAATGGAAGATAATAAAGATACTTTCCCAATAAATGAAAAAGAAGTGATGGATTATTATGGATATTCAGGTAATTTTGGAAGATTTAAAATGAAATTGAAATTTCTTAGAAGTTGGATATTACATTCACTAGCATACTCTTCACCATTATCAAATTTTGCAGTTACAATGCAGAAATATAGAGGTGTTAAGATAGGAAAGAATTGTCATTTTAATCCCTATGTTTTAATTGATTTGATTTATCCAAAGATGATAGAAATAGGCGATAATGTTACACTTGGTTCACATTCGATGATTTTTGCTCACAGTAATCCATCAGCTAATTTATTTTTAAAACAAGGGGAGTTTCCTAGAAAAATATCAAAGGTCATAATAAAATCAGGTGCGGTAATTAATCCCGGTGCAATAATTATAGCGGGAGTGACAATTGGTGAAAATTCAATCATTTCACCAAGAAGTGTTGTAACTCAAG
>CEUQ01020985.1_pt1 | contig 22498 bp, 20 predicted proteins | sample 361491 | NCBI WGS metagenome assembly CEUQ01 (sample SAMEA2622796, study PRJEB7988) | marine metagenome | biome: marine biome (ENVO:00000447); feature: marine epipelagic mixed layer (ENVO:xxxxxxxxx); material: "saline water (ENVO:00002010), including plankton (ENVO:xxxxxxxx)" | depth 120 m | reverse complement strand
GGTTATATGGTGCCATTAAATTAAAAACACCTTTCTTGAAAAAGTGGGGCGGTATGGATTTAATTACCGAATTTATATCACAAGGAGTCAATATAGGCCTTACCATTCCTTTTACAACTGAATATGCTTTTTCTATTGGAATTAGCCATATTGAAAACCTCAACAATTTTAGCAATCAATCTGCTACTGATGAAGAGGATAGATTACCGTTATCTCATGATGCACCAGCTATTTGTTTTGGCATAAAAGTAAATATTCCAAAAATTAATTATACCAAAAACAAAAAAATTGCTCAAGATTATCCTGTTTTATTTATTAATGGCAGAGTAGACTCTTCATTATTTAATGCAGGACAATATATATATTCTTTACAAGATTCAATTAGCATTTTAAAACAAGAAGTTAATAATGTGTCTGCACATAATGTAGAATTACAATTGAACAACCATTATTATCGAGACAGTTTGAATAATATGATTTTGAAGACAGATATTAATAACACCACACAAAATACAGCTATGCGTCATTTATCTAAATCTTTAAGATTATATTATCAAGGTGATTTTCAACAAGCATTACAAGAAGTCGATGCTGCAATTACCTTACAACCCAATGTTGCGGTTGCCTATGCACGAAAAGGATCGATTTTTTATCAACTAAATCAGCTTGATAGAGCAACACTTAATTGGAACATAGCATTAAAACTAGACCCAGAATATTCTGAAGTGCGTGAGATGTTAAATGCTTTAAAAGAAAACAAATTAAGACCTGTATCTGTAGATAATTAAAAGGAGAACTTATGGATATTGCAACAATTATAGGATTAGTATTAGGAATAGGATTGATTGGTGGCTCTATGTTTTTGGCTGGGCTAGATTATGGTTTATCTATTGGAAATTTTTGGAATTTAGAAAGTATGATGATTGTATTAGGGGGGACCTTATCTGCTACAGCAATTGCTTTTAGATTAAACGAGGTAAAAAGGGTGTTTGGTTTAATTGGCTTTGTATTTAAAAAACCAGCATTTCAATTAGGGCATGTAGTAGATGATATAGTGGCATTAGGCGAAGCATATCGGAAAGATAGACAGAGCCTAGAACAACAAGCCTCTAATTTAAAAAACAGATTTTTAAAAGATGGTGTCGTATTTATTACTCAAGGTGTTTCTTATGATGATTTAAAAGATATTATGCAAACACGTGAAGAATATCGTGAAAGACGCGAAGCAAATGAGGCAGGACTGATGAAAACTTTAGGGACTTATTCTCCAGCATTTGGTATGGTAGGAACACTGATTGGATTGATTATGATGTTATTAGGTATGGGAAGCTCAGATGGAGGAGATATGGCGGCCCAACTTGGGGTATCAATGTCAATAGCATTAATTACCACCTTTTATGGAGCAGTATTGGCTAACTTATTATTTTTACCATTTGCTGAAAAAATTAGTTCAAGGAACAAGGAAAACACAGTGTGTGGTGAATTAATTATCGAAGGTTTATTATTAATTCATCAAAAGAAGCATCCGATTGTTATTAGAGACATGTTAAATTCTTTCATTCCTCCATCAGAAAGAAAAATAGAAGAAGAATAATTATGTCAGAAATTAAAAAGAAAATTGAGGAAAAAGAAGAGGGTCTTCCAATTTGGATGGCCACTTTTGCAGATATGATGACTCTACTTTTTGCTTTTTTTGTGTTATTATTTTCAATGGCTACTATTGACCCAGTGAAAGTGTCGGCCATGGAAGATGCAATGAATGATAATGCAATCCAAGCAGCCGGGGGAGAATCTACCTCCCAATCGCAAGGGCCCCCTAGATTATCTATTAATGAAATCAAAGGCACTTTAGAAAATATTATTGATAGCTTAGATTTAGATGACGAAGCAACAGTGTCTAGCGACCCTAGAGGTGTAGTATTAGAGTTGGATGGAAGCATATGTTTTCCCTCTCTTAGTTCTGATTTAAGAGAAGATTTTAAAAGAGTATTAGTACAAATTAAAGATAAAGTCATGAGTCATCCATACGATAAGCGTACAGTTATTATTGAGGGGCATTCAGATAATGAACCAATTAAACCAGATCAGCCATATCATAAGAATCCCAATATTAAGGCTATCGAGGTGTGGGGGACAAACAGGCATTTATCAGCAGCACGTGCTTCCCAAGTGGTTGAAGTATTAACTGGTGATGGATTTTGTTTGTCTGATGACTCTTGTAATGTTAATGATTGGAAGTCCAAAGAAGAATGCGGACCTTGTAATTCAAAAGGCCAAAAATGGCATCCTATGGATATCCGGCCCAATAGATTAGTGGCTGCTGGATATGGTGAATTTTGGCCATATGGAGTGTCTTGGAATGATGTTAAATCTGATAATTTTTCTTCTGCAGATATTGCTCGTTTAAACCAAACAGCAGAACAACGAAATAAAAATAGAAGAGTTAAAATAATTTTCTCAAAAAATTAGTATATTCATATAGGAGATTGGTATGAAAAATGTATTTATTAAAAAAGTAATTAACCAGATAATAGTAGGATTGTTATTTAGTGCAATTTTATCATCTACATTATCATTAAGTAATAGAGAAATGGCTACTAAATTAGAAATTGAAACTAATTTAGAAAAAAAAGTAGTTAATATAATTAGTAAAATTTATAATACTGATAAATTTGCAGTGACTACAAATGTTATGTTATTAAATCCAACTAATAGCACCACTAATATGAATCAATCTCAATCATTAGGGGCACTACAATTAGAAGGGATTTTACCAGCAGTTCCTCAAAAATTAGAAGGAGCAGCTCAAACAATTAACACAAGTGACTATAGGGTGCAAATTAAGGATATTACTATATGGTTAGATTATGATTTAGATATGATTGATGCGAGAAATACGATTAGACCATTTTTATTTCAAACTATGGATTGGTTAGCAGATTGTGAAAATTGCATTCAATTTCAAAAAACACAATTTTCTAAAGCGGGCCAAGATAGTAGTAATATACCTAGCAGCAGCTTGGGAAGCGGCACAGGTAATGGTGTAGATTCCGAAGACATTAGTATTATTGAAGATAATATTACCTATCTTATGGATCAGCTAGACAAATTGACTGATAGTATGAATTCTGATGGGTATGGCAATGAAAAACATCAGTGGATGATTGATTATTTAGAAAGAAATTTACAAGAAGAAAAAAATGAAAGTTCTGATTTGTCAGACAGATTATTATCTTTGCAGGATCGTATTATTTCTAGGGATTCATCTCTTTTAACAAATGCTACTAAAGGACAAAAAGAAATTGCAGAAAAAGCAATGGACAAAACTAGTAAAATAGCTGAGATTGTATTATTTATTTCAATTGCGGTGCTTATTTTATTAGTGATTTTATCTTTTTTCAACAAAGGGCCAAAAACAGTTTATTTAAAACCTAAAGCTGGTGCCAATACAAAACCTAGTCAAACTAATCATGAAAATAATAATTCGAACGACGAAAAAATAGAGCCACAATCCACTAACATTGATCATATGACTAATTCAACTGAGGCATCTATTACAACAGGGCCAACTGGAGCATATGTAGATGATAGTGTCATTCAATCAGATTTAAAAACGATTAAACAGTCAGCAGTTAAAATGAGCGTTGGTCAAAAGCAAGGGGCATCTCAAATTGTAAAAGACTGGTTAGATGATGGGAGCGAAACCGATGATAATGTTGACACTAAACAAGATGAAACTGAGGAGTAAATGATGAACAACATAAATAATTTATCTGGTTTAGACAAAGCAGGGCTGTTATTCCAAATGTTAGGTGAATCTTTAGCCTTGACATTATTTAATGATATGTCTGAATCTGATTTGTTAAAAATACGCATTCGATCCAAAGAATTAAAAAATATTCCTATTAGCATTAAGAAGGAAGTGTTAGAAGAATTTTATTTTAAACTGTTATCAAATCAGAATAAAACTATTGAGCAAGATTCCTCTGGTGCATTATTTGACTTTTTAAATCAATTAAATGATGAACAATTGTTTTATTTGCTTGCTAATGAGTCAAATCGAGTTATAGCATTAGCTGTTGACCAAGTGTCTGATGAAAAAAAGCAAAACTTTTTTGGTCGTTTAGAAGATCCAATACAGAAAAATGAAATTATTATGGAAATTGGAAATTTAGATAATATTCCATTAGAAGCAGTGGTGACTATTGCAAACGATTTAAAACAAAAAGTAGCTTTTTTGCCGGCCCCTAAAGAATTTTCTAGAGGTGGCGGAGCTAGCATGGCAAAAATCTTATCTCAAATGGATGCGGATGAAGCACAACAATATCTTGACCAAATACAAGTAGATGATATTGAATTATATAATTCTATTAAACAATATTATTTAACATTTGAAGATTTATTAAATATGCCAGAACACCTTATGAAAGATTTTTGGATGAGCCCGGATGTTGACCCTGACAATCTTGCTAAAGCGTTAAGAAGTTATGATGATGAGACCATTAAAGCGATTGTTGATTATTTACCAAAACGAAAGCAAGCTATGTTTACTGCAATTGATAAACCGATTGCTAAAAAAGACATTAAAAGCTCTAGGGAACAAATTGTATCTATTGCTAGAAAAATGGTATCAGATGGCCAAATTAGTATGGATGATATTTTTGGTCAAGAAGAACTAGAATAATACATTTTCTAGTTACAACTTTTAAACATAAAAAAAGGAGATATTAATAATATCTCCTTTTTTATTAGTCATCTTTTATTCTTTATGCATTAACTATTTAGGACCGCATTTACTAATAACACCACATCTAATACATTTAGTACTCCATCTTGATTCATATCAGCACAAAAATCATAACAATCTCCACCATCTAAGCATAACACATTATTAACTGTCAAGACTACATCTAATACATTTAAATTTTGATCACCATTAACATCTCCTTGTAGTGCACAAGGTTCTTCTTCTCCTACAATTTGGCCACCAATAATCATAATATCTTCTACCACTTGATAATCACCCACTTCACCATCAGCAAACCACATTTTAGCTACATAATCCCCATCAGGAATTACTTCCCCGCCTTGATCGGTAATTACATCCGGCAATGCATGCTTAAAGGTGGTGCCTTCTAAATATGTATGTTCTGTTGAAATCATATTTGAAAAATAGTAACAAGGGCCATCATTAGGTACACAGATTTGAAATTGTTTAAACCATGGAAGGTTGCCTTGTTCATCTATATAATTTACTGACCATGTATTTGTTTCAAAATCATATTGTGGATTTGATAGTACACAATTTGTATTGCCAGCTTGAAATTGGGTGGTCATTAACATTAAGCCGGGGTTTGTTTGATCTTTTAAATCAATTCCAATATCTAAACCATCTATATATGCTTCAACGGTTACCCCTAGTGCTATAAAACCTTCAAATGAATTTGGCCAAGTTCCCCAATCTGAATCATTTACAATAGTTGTCAGTTCAACTGCCGCCTGCATATAACTGCCTGTTGTACTTACATTAATATTTTCAGTTAATAAATCAAAACCACTAACCTCACCTGTTTGTAAATCACCTGTGATTTTATATAGACCTGGGACTAGCTGTCCAAAGCCCCCATCTCCATATCCAATTGCATATGCTACCGCATCTTCTGCTTCCGGGTTTACAATAGCTACTCCATATAAATACCAGGGGCCAAAAAATCCACCTGTTTCACAACAGCCTCCACTAATTCCCATAGATACAAAAGCTTTACTGTCACTATATGTACCTCGAAGATTAATAATATCCTGATCAGAAGAAGCATCTCCTTGTTCATCATTTGCTAACAATGCATAACGACCATTTGGTGGTGGAAACGCATTCTGTTCATTATAAGGTGTTTGTGAAACTAAAATTCTGCCATAATCAAAACCTAAGGGTTCTGAATCTACCTCGCCTGCTACATACCATGCTACATTATCAGATCCATCATTATTAATAATGCTTTCCCAGGTATTTTCATATCCTTCAGAATTTATTGGGTAGGCTGTACTTTCTAGCCATGTGTTTTGTCCGTTTGTAGATAAATATACTTTCGCTTCTGGGTTTCCTGCTTCTAATGTTTCATCTATATCTACATTAACCACAAAATCTTGTCTTGGAGCACTGGATGCTAAATTATCAATTAATTCATTTCTTGTTTGTATCTGTTTATAAAAGGATTTTGCCTCCATTGCCTTTTTCCATATAATAGTTAATGCTTCTTTATCAATTGTTGCCACTTTATCTTTAGGCACATTAGGAATAATATTAGCACCTATTATTGCATTTAATACTATTATCATTAATAATTTTTTCATTACCTTACTCCTCTTTTAATTTTTCCAAAAGTTATCAAAAAATTTATTACTCTACTATTTATTTTATCACATTGTAACATTTTGTTACACATTTAGTTTTATACAATTTTTAGCTGCACTTAATCTAGCAATAGGAATTCTATATGGAGAACAACTCACATAGTTTAATCCAATATCGTTACAAAATTCAATTGATTTAGGGTCACCTCCATGTTCTCCGCATATACCAATTTTTAAATTTTCATCTACTCCACGACCTTTTTCTACTGCTAATTTAATTAATAACCCCACTCCATTTTTATCTAATGTTTTAAATGGATCTTCTGTTAATATGTGGTTATCAAAATAATCCTGTATAAAGCTTCCAATATCATCCCTAGAAAAGCCAAAGGTGGTTTGTGTTAAATCATTTGTACCGAATGAAAAGAAATCAGCTGACTCTGCAATTGTGTCGGCAGTTAAACATGCACGTGGTAATTCTATCATAGTTCCTATTTTATAATTTATTTTCAATTTCAATTTCTTTTCAATTACAGTAGCAATTTTTTTAATTAACAATTTTTGATTATTAAATTCATTAATATTGCTAATCAATGGAATCATAATTTCTGGATTTGGCTTCTCTCCTTCTTTTATTAATCTTGCAGTTGCAGTTAAAATTGCCTCTGCTTGCATTTCAGTAATTTCAGGGTATGAGATTGCTAATCTACATCCCCGATGTCCTAACATAGGATTTATTTCAAACAAATCAATAATTCTATTAATAATAGTGTTAGAAGTGATGCCCATACTATCAGCCAGGCTATCAATCAATTGGGTGTTTTTTTGAGATGGCAAAAATTCATGTAATGGTGGATCTAATAACCTAATAGTTACGGGCATTGGTGCCATTGTTTTCAGTATTTTATAAAAGTCATTTTTTTGATATGGCAACAATTCCATAATTGCTTTTTTTCGACTTTCTTTTTCATTAGAAAGAATCATTTTTTGAACACTTCTAATTCTTTCTTTATCAAAAAACATATGTTCTGTTCTACACAAGCCAATCCCCTCTGCCCCTAATTTTTTAGATAAATTAGCATCTTGAGGATTGTCAGCATTTGTTCTGACCTTTAATTTTTTAAATTTATTTGATATTTGCATTAATTTTTGAAAGGCCTCATTATCCATAAAGTTTGATTTTACCAACTTTAATTTTGTATCATAAATTAAACCTTCTGTACTATTAATTGTAAACCAAGTCCCTTGTTTATATTTTTTATTATTTACTACTAACACTTTTTTTTCTAAATCAATATTAAGATTTGAGCACCCTACAATACATGATTTTCCCCAACCACGTGCCACTAATGCAGCATGCGATGTCATACCTCCTTTAGCGGTTATAATACCTTCAGAAACATGCATCCCTTGTACATCTTCAGGTGATGTTTCGTGCCTCACTAGTATTACTTTTTTATTTTGTTTATGCCATTTTTCTGCATCATCTGCCGAAAACACTATTCGACCACATGCTCCGCCTGGACTAGCTGGCAGTCCTGCTTCTATTGCTGTATGAACTTTTTCTAAATCTGGGTCCACTTTTGGATGCATTATTTCATCTAAATTTTTTGGTAATATTCTATCAATAACTTTTTCTTGATTAATTAAATTTTCTTGATTCATTTCTATAGCAATTTTAATTGCTGCCTCACCAGTTCTTTTTCCTCTTCGTGTTTGTAACATCCACAGTTTATTTTCTTCAATTGTAAATTCAATATCTTGCATATCTTTATAATGTCGCTCTAATTTATTTTTAATTTGCATTAGTTTTTTATACGCTACAGGAAATATATCTGCTAAAGTACCACTTCTTCTTGTTTGTGTTGTTTTACTATTGTCATTGATTGGGTGGGGTGTACGAATACCTGCGACCACATCTTCTCCTTGAGCATTTTCTAACCATTCTCCATACAGTTCATTTGCACCATTCGAAGGGTTTCTAGTAAATGCCACTCCTGTGGCTGATGTTTTTCCTAAATTACCAAAAACCATTGCTTGTATATTCACGGCTGTTCCCCAATCATTTGGAATATTTTCAATTTTTCGATATTGTATTGCTCGTTTTCCATTCCATGATTTAAAGACAGCTTCGATTGCACCCCACAATTGTTGCTTAGATGAATCCGGAAACTCTTCTCCTAAATTTCTTTTAATACTTTTTTTAAATTGAGTAATTATTGCTTTTAAATCATCCACATTCAAATCGGAATCTTTTTTTATTTTTTTTCTATTTTTTCTATTTTCTAAAATTTTTTCTAATTTTTCACGAATATGCACATCATTTTTTTGTTCTGCTTTTTCCATTACTACATCTGCATACATCATAATTAATCTTCTATAAGAATCATATACAAATTTTTCATTTTTAGTTTGTTTAATTAATGCAGGAATTGTACTGCTAGTTAAACCAATATTTAATACTGTTTCCATCATTCCTGGCATTGATATTTTTGCCCCCGACCTAACTGATAATAAAAGTGGATTTTTAGTATCACCTAATTTTTTATTTATACTATTTTCAATTATTTTTTGTGCTTTTTCAATTTTAGTAATAATGGCCTGATCTAATTTTTTCTTTTTTAAAAACAAATTACATACTGAGGTGGCAACTGTAAAACCTGGAGGAACTGGTATATTTAAATTAGACATTTCAGCAAGATTGGCACCTTTGCCACCTAATATATCCGATTGTTTTGCACTACCTTCTGTAATATTAGGCCCAAATAAATAAACGTATTTCATATTTTATAATTATTAATATTTGATTAGATTTGTATCACTATAATCTACAAAATGCATTATATTTAATTATATATATTTTATTATTTAATTTTATAAAAGGAGAATAAATTGGAAATTGAAAGAATGAATAAAGGGGAGTGGGGCAAATTACGAGCCTTTTTTGATTTAAAAACTAGCGAAGGTTTTATAATTAAGGGCTTTAAATTGGTTGAAGGAATTAGTGGACTATTTGTTGGAATGCCCAGCACACAAGGTAAAGATGGTGAATATTATGATACAATTTTTGCTGATAAAGAGTTGCGAGATCAATTACAGCAGGTTGCATTAAGGTGCTATGGCCAAGAGAGTATGACTGTTTCAGAAAGCGGTTCAGCCACCCCTAATGAACAAAAGGATGCTGTCTCAACACCAGAGCCACAAGCAAGCACTGAGGCCCCTTCTAAAAATGAAAGCTTTTCTGATGATGATATACCATTTTAATTAAACAAATTGTCTACAAAATTTATTTTGTCTACATTTTTTATCTTTTTTATATATATAAAAGGTTATTATATTAAATAATGAAGTTTTTATTTTCATCAATAGGTCAAAAAATTCAAATTGCCTTTTCTGGTATATGCCTAGCTGTATTTTTATTATTTCACCTATTTAATAATTTAGTACTCTTTACAGGGGCTAAAAATTTTAATAATATGGTGGGTTTTTTAAAAAGCATTCATTTATTTGTTAGGATTTTAGAGGTTGGCTTATTAATTATTATTTTATTGCATGTTATAAATGCTATTTTATCTACCATTAAAAACAAACGTGCTAATAATGGTAAATATGCCATATCTACCAATACAGCATCTGCCAATTCTAAAATTATGATTTGGTCTGGTTCAATTATTTTATTATTCTTTTTTATTCATCTTAGATATTTTTGGTATACATTTCAGAATATGAGTAAAGAAGCTAATTATTTTGAGGTTGTATTAAAAAATGAATTTGGCTTTTTAGGGCACACACCTACTGCTATATTTTACATTATCGCGATTTTATTAATTGCCTCTCATTTAAAACATGGATTTGCTTCTGTTTTTAAAACTTTTGGGCTACCTATAAAATATAGAGGGAAATTCATTCAGTATCTAGCTTTTATATTTTGGGGCATCATTCCTTCTGGGTTTATTTTAATTATTCTAGCGATCCAAACAGGATTCATTCATTAAAATTGTCTACAAAAAAATATTTTGTCTACATTTATCTTTTTTTATATATTAGAAACCTTGTTATATTAAGTTATGGGAAATAATATGTCAAAAGAACAATATGGTTATAATACTAGCTTATTAGATAAATTTTTAACTAAAAATCCTCACATTCCAAAGGGCACATTTCAGATTAAAAAAAGAAATAGCAATTATTATTGGTATTATACATTAAGCATCAATACTACTAATAGAGTTAAATATCTATCTAAAGCATACAAATCCACCGGTAAAGATGATTCAAGCTTTCAATTAGCTTTAAATGTTTTAAAGGATAAATTTAACAATCAAATCCAATTAAATTCTAATGAACCAAAGGGCGCTCTTAAGGATAAATGGACTAATCATAAATTTTCAATGAATCTAGTTAATCCTGCGAATAAACGAAAATATAATGTGATTGTCGTGGGGACAGGACTTGCAGGGGCGTCAGCTTGTGCAACTTTAGCAGAACTAGGCTATAATGTGGATGCTTTTTCTTTTCATGAATCGCCTAGAAGGGCACACAGTATAGCAGCACAAGGTGGAATTAATGCAGCTAAAAATTATAGAAATGATGGAGATAGTATTTTTCGTTTATTTTATGATACCATTAAAGGTGGTGATTATCGAGCTAGAGAATCTAATGTATATCGTTTAGCAGAAATTAGTAATAACATTATAGATCAATGTGTTGCACAAGGAGTTCCCTTTGCTAGAGAATATGGTGGATTATTAGATAATAGATCATTTGGCGGAGCACAAGTATCACGCACTTTTTATGCGCGCGGCCAAACAGGGCAACAGTTATTATTAGGAGCATATTCAGCCTTATCTAGACAAATGAATTTAAAGAAAGTCAAATTTCACCAAAGAACAGAAATGGTAGATGTGATTGTAATTGATGGCCAAGCAAAAGGTATTATAACACGTAATTTACTTGATGGCTCAATTCAAGCTCATGTAGCAGATGCAGTTATTTTAGCCACTGGTGGTTATGGCAATGTGTTTTATTTATCTACTAATGCTATGGCAAGTAATGTAACAGCTTGTTGGCGGGCACATAGAAAAGGTGCATTATTTGCTAATCCTAGTTTTTGTCAAATCCATCCTACATGTATTCCTGTATCTAGTGACCATCAATCTAAATTGACATTAATGAGTGAAAGTTTGCGTAATGATGGGCGGGTATGGGTTCCAAAAGAAAAAGGCGACACACGCAATCCAAATGCAATTCCAGAAAATGAACGCGATTATTATTTAGAGAGAATTTACCCTTCATTTGGAAATTTAGTACCTAGAGATGTTGCATCTCGACGTGCAAAAGAAATGTGTGATTTAGGTCATGGAGTTGGCGAAACTGGTTTAGCTGTATATTTAGATTTTGCAGATGCAATTAATAGATTAGGAGAATCAGCAGTAGCCGCTAAATATGGGAATTTATTTGATATGTATAAACAAATTACAGGTGAAAACCCATATAAAACTCCTATGAAAATTTATCCTGCTATTCATTATACTATGGGGGGCTTATGGGTTGATTATAATTTAATGAGCAACTTATCTGGCTTATTTGTAATAGGTGAAGCAAACTTTTCTGATCATGGTGCAAATCGATTAGGAGCTAGTGCCTTAATGCAAGGTTTGGCTGATGGTTATTTTGTGGCACCTAACTGTGTCGGCAATTATTTAGCTAAACAAACACCAAATACTATTGCATTAGATCATCCTATTATTATGGAAGATTTAAATAATGCTAAAACATTTTTTAATAACTTATTAAATAATAAGGGCATATTATCTGTAGATGATATTCATAAAAAATTAGGTAAATTAATGTGGGATTATGTTGGAATGGCACGTAATGAATCAGGATTGACACATGTATTAACTGAGATCCAAACTCTCAAAGACCAATTTTATAATGATGTTAATATTCCAGGTAATCAAATATTTAATCCAGAATTAGAAAAAGCTGGTAGATTAGCTGATTTTTTAGAATTAGGCCAGCTAATGGCACTTGATGCATTAAATAGAAATGAATCATGTGGTGGACATTTTAGAGAAGAATATCAAACAGAAGAAAATGAAGCATTAAGAAACGATAAAGAGTTTGCCTATGTTTCCGCCTGGGAATTTAATCCTGATATTAAGAAATCCAAATTACATAAAGAAAAATTAGATTTTAAAGAAGTTAAGTTAACTTCTAGGAGTTATAAATAATGAAATTAACACTTAAGATATGGCGACAAATTAATAATACTACACCAGGATTTTTAGAAAAGCACACATTAGATGGAGTTACAGGTGATATGTCGTTTTTAGAAATGTTAGATTTATTAAATAATAAATTAGTACAAGAAAATAAAGAGGTGATTGCATTCGACCATGATTGCAGAGAAGGGATTTGTGGAACATGTGGTGTCGTGATTAATGGTCGTCCTCATGGACCATTATCCGGGGTGACTACTTGTCAATTACATATGCGTAGTTTTAATGATGGAGATTCGATTATCATAGAACCATTCAGAGCCAAATCTTTTCCAATTATTAAAGATCTATCTGTTGATCGGACAGCATTTGATCGCATTATTTCTTCTGGAGGCTATGTTTCGGTATCCACTGGCCAGGCAACCGAAGCAAATGCTACCCCTATACCTAAAGAAAATGCTGATGCGGCTTTTGAATCAGCAACATGTATTGGTTGTGGTGCTTGTGTAGCTTCTTGCAAAAATTCTTCTGCTATGTTATTTGTTGGTGCAAAGATTACACATTTAGCATTATTACCACAAGGTCAAACTGAAAGGCCAAAACGCGCATTAAATATGGTTACACAAATGGATGATGAAGGATTTGGTAATTGTACTAATACGGGAGCATGTGAAGTAACCTGCCCTAAAAACATTTCTATTGAAAATATTGTGACTCTTAATAAAGAGTATATTAAATCAAATGTAAGTTAATTTTCTAAAGTAAAGTTAAAGGGCATTGATAAAGGAACTCCTACTTTTTGTCTACCCTGTCTAGCTGGGCGCCATTTTGATTTTTTAATTGCATCAATACATACTTTGTCTAAGCATGGTATAGATTGAAGCACCTCAATTGACGATTGGTCCACCACTCCTCTTTCGTCTACCCAAAATGATATTACAACGGTTCCTTCAATACCTGCCTGTTTACAGATATCAGGATATTTTGGTCTTAATGCTTTTTTCGGCGTAGGGGCCTGATCATATTGTACCCATTTTGGACGTGCATTTGATTTGGGAGGTGGTGGCGGAGCACCCCAATCTCCAAAACTTTCAATATCTGTATCCATAAAATCTAAAGTATCAATTTCTGATTCTTCATCTGCTTCAATTGGGATTGATGGCCTTGCACTTTTAAATTGTTGCTGTTGTTGTAATGGTTTTACAATTTCTACATTTAATATTTCTGTATATTCTGCTTCCTCAAAAATCATATCACTTTCAACAATTTTTGGGAAAGCATAAAACAATACTACTAATCCACCTAATACAATTGCAGATATTTCCCTGATTCGTAGTCTATATGTTTTTTCAAAATAATCTTTACGCATTTTTACATTTCACTTAATTTTTTTGCTGCATAACTTAATTTTAATGCATTAGCCTGCCTACACTCTGTATGAATTTGTTGTATTAATTCCATTGTTGTATTTTGATCTGATTTAAATTGTACAACCATTTTCCCAGGGTCGATACTAGATTCTAATTTAAATTTTAATATTTCACTTACATCATCTATATTAGTTAATGTTTGATCATCTACACAAACACTACCATCTTTAGTTTGCCAAATATAAATAACATTTTTTCTGTTTTCTAATTTCTCAATTTTTTTGGCACTTGGATCTTGCACTTTTAAACCATCAAATGTTTTCATAACAGTTGTCACCATAAAGAAAATTAATAACATAAATATAATATCTGGTAATGATGCTGTAGAAACGGTCGATTTTTGTTTATTTTTTGTTTGAATATTCATATTATTTTATGATTCCACTACTGATATTTTTTTACAAGAAGCAGATTTTAATTGATCTAATACTTTTAAAAAAATTTGATATTGAGCTTTTTCATCAGTAATTACTACAAAGATAGGTTGTTTTGGCTTACCATCTTTACCTAGTCCAGGATGTGTAATTTGAAATTCTTGAACCTTATTTTTAGATTTTTCTTCAATTTGTTCTATATTCATTACTTCACCATCTAACAATACTTGACCTGTAGATCGTACTAATATTTTTACTATTTCATCTGCGTCTCTAGGAGATGGGTCTGATTCATATGGAGGCAAAATCATAGTCAAGCCTTCTCCTGGATCTATTGTAGTGGTTACTAAAAAAAATACTAATAGTAAAAATGCTATATCTGCCATTGATGATGAATTTATTTCATCAACTTCTCTTCTTTTTTTAGATATCATTATTTATTTATTTTATCTACAGTAGCTAAAAAGGCATTGACTGATTTTTGAATTGCAATAATTTTGTTATCTATAATATATAATACTGTGTTTTGTAATATTTGCAAAATTACTGCTACTACTAATCCAAATGCGGTAGTTAATAATGCTTGTGATATTCCTTCTGCTACAATTTTGGCACTAATATTATCAGCTGCTGCGATTGCATCAAAAGCACCGACCATTCCCCAAACCGTACCTAAGAATCCTAACATTGGTGCTGTTGCGATACACAAAGCAATCCATGTCATGTTTTTTTCTAATGATGACATTTCAACATTTGCCCTTGAATCAATTGCTTTTTCTACTCCATCCACCCCTTTTTTAATATTACTCAGCCCAGTAAGTAATAAATTTGCGATTGGGCCTTGGCCTTGTTCACACATAGTTTGTGCTTCTAATGCACCAGATGTATTGAGAGCATCTGTCACTTCATTTGAAAAATCCTCTCCCCATTTAGAAGATGAAATTAAGTGCACTAATCTTTCACCTACAAATACTAAGCCTACTATAAATATACCTAAAATAGGCCACATAAAATTTCCACCATTTATAAATAATTCTACCATCTTTCTTAACTCCTACTGTTATAATTAAAAAATATTATTATATTAGATAATGATATTAATGTTTTTTCTTTTTTCTGACAATACATTTATTCATTATTTAAATATTTAATAGATTCTTTAATTTGATTATCAATTAAACTTTTTATTTTATAATTCCCATTTTTTCCCCATAATGCATTTGCTACCTCCGATAAAATATCAATTTTTATATAGGGCCACATATCTATTATTTCAGTTTTCTCATATTCATATTGATTATCCATCCAATTTATAAAAAATTCATATTGCATATAATCCTGTTCATAATTATTATCATTTCTAAACCAGCTATCTTCTTTTAGTTTTTGATAGAGCTCATCCACTGTTTGATATTGTGTGGCTAATTTATTTTTAATATGATTAGCATATTTAAATATAGGCCTATTTACATTAATTCGAATTTTACTATTTAAATAATTTATATACACTGAATCAAGTTTAATATTATAATCTGGCCATATACCACCCCCTCCATATACAGTCCGCCCAGATTTAGTGTAATGTAAAGTTTTATTATTACGAGTGGTGTCTTCTATTGCCTCTTCATTATAATATTCCCCTATACCATCTGTATAAGGTCTTTGAATTAATCTCCCAGATGGGGTAAAATATTGTGCAATAGTAATTCTTGCTGCCGAACCATCTTCTAGAGTATATTGCCTTTGTACTAAACCTTTGCCAAAGCTATTCTCTCCGATTACTATGCCACGATCTAAATCTTGTATGGCACCCGCTACAATTTCACTAGCACTTGCTGATCCATTATTAATTAATACTGCTATTGGATATTTAAAATCGGCATATTGTTTATTTGCATAAAACACTTCATTTGCATTTCTTAATTTTCCCTTTGTATACACAATAGTATCATTAGAATTAATAAACATATCTACAATTTGTACTGCCTGATCTAGTAAGCCTCCACCATTATTTCGTAAATCTAAAATTAATTTTTGCATCCCTTTTTCTTTTAATTGTCCTAGTTCATTTTTTAATTCAATTGCTGTATTATTTGCAAATCGATTAACTTTTACATATCCAATTGAATCATTCAATATAAATGATGCTATGATACTAGTAATAGGAATTTGATCTCTAATTAATTTTACGTCAAAGGGTTCTTGTCCCTCTCGTACAATTTTAACAATTACAGAACTACCCTTTTTCCCACGTAGTTTTTTAATTACATCTTCTGTTTTCAGTTTATATGCAGACTGTCCATTTATTTCAATAATTTTATCACTTGATTGCAAACCCGCCTTATCCGAAGGGGTACCAGGAATTGGGGCAATTACTGTAATGTACCCTCCAATCATACTATATTCAATTCCAATTCCTTCAAATTTTCCTTCAAATTGTTCATTTATTGTTTCGAGCTCTTTATTACTAATATATTTAGAATGAGGATCTAACTCTTCTAAAAACCCCCTAATTGCGCCTTCTAAAGCTTCCGTCATATCAAAATCTTCAAAATAGCCATCTTGCACTAATCTAATTACTTGTGTTAATGTTTTTAGTTTATAAAAAGGATCTTGTAAAGTATTACTTTTGAATGCCAGTATTACCACTAAAGTAATCAATCCTAATGCTATATATTTTATTTTTCTCATTTGTGTAAAATTACAATAATATTTTATATATTAGAAGTTTGTAATAATAAAAAGTTTATTTAAAATGTCATCTAAAAAATTTATTAACATCCGAGGAGCTAAAGCTCATAATCTTAAAAATATAAATTTAAAAGTTCCACGCGATAAATTAGTTGTTATTACAGGTTTATCTGGTTCTGGGAAATCTTCTCTTGCATTCGATACTATTTATGCAGAAGGGCAGCGAAGATATGTCGAATCCCTATCTTCTTATGCTCGACAATTTATTGGTATAATGGAAAAACCCGAATTGGATTATATTGATGGATTATCTCCTGCTATTTCTATCGATCAAAAATCAACCTCTCGGAACCCTCGATCTACTGTTGGGACTGTAACTGAAATTTATGATTATTTAAGATTATTATATGCACGTATTGGGCAGCAAAAATGCTTTAAATGCTATGCACCAGTTAGGAAATATACCCCTGAAGATATTGCAGATTTTGTTTTAAAAATGCCAGAAAAAACTAAAATTTTTATTTTGAGCCCTTTACAAAGCTCCCAATCTTCAGATTACAAATTATTATTAAAAACTTTTCTTAAGGAAGGGTTTATTCGTGCTCGAATAAATGGTAAAATTAAAGACCTATCTACTAGTTTTCCACGTTTTGCTAATAACAGAAAATATAAAGTAGATATTGTGATTGATAGATTAATTAATAAGGCACATAAATTAGATATTAATGGTCAACCTATTAATACCATTTATGATCGTTTAATACAATCTATAGAGCTAGCTTATAAAGTAGGCGATGGATCTTTAGTAATCAGCACTGAAAAAAAAGATATATTTTTTAGTGAACAATTATATTGTTCTAAAGATAATATAGCTTATGATGAATTACAGCCCAGTAGCTTTTCATTTAATTCTCCATTAGGAGCTTGCCCGTCTTGTGATGGCTTAGGCACCTCATTTGCAATAGATCCGGATTTAATTATACCGGATATTAATAAAAGTATTTCTGAAGGGTGCATTGATCCTTTAGGTATTCAACCAAATGGGAAGTATTATGGGAACTTATTAATTAACTTATCTAAGAAATTAGATTTTGCATTTTCTATTCCTTGGAAAAATTTAAATGCAAATGTACAAAAAATATTGTTATATGGATCAAAAACACATAAGTGGGAAGGTGTAATTCCAAGGTTAAAAAGAAGATATCACCAAACACGATCTGGATATATTAAAGAATGGGTTGAAAGATATATGAATAGACAATTATGCAATACTTGCCAAGGTGCACGCCTAAATAAACAGTCCTTATCAACCCATATTGGTAAAGAAAATATTTATGAACTCACTACCAAACCAATTCAAGATTTATATTTATTTTTTAATAATTTAAAACTCACCGAGACCCATTCCCAAGTCGCGAATGAAATATTAAAAGAAATTAAAAATCGGTTACAATTTCTCATTAATGTAGGGCTTGATTATTTAAGTCTATCTCGCTCTTCTCGCACATTATCTGGTGGAGAAATGCAAAGAATTCGTCTAGCTACACAAATTGGTTCTCAATTAGTAGGTGTATTATATGTATTAGATGAACCTTCAATTGGGTTACACTCACGGGACAATGAGCGTTTAATTAACACATTAATTCAATTAAGCAAATTAGGTAATACGGTATTAATAGTTGAGCATGATGAACAGATGATGAAAAAATCAGATTGGATTATTGATTTGGGGCCTGGTGCAGGGGTGCATGGAGGAGAAATCGTTGCAGAGGGGACCCCCACTACAATTATAAATAACAAAAAATCGATTACCGGGCAATTTCTTTCCGGTAATAAATCTATTAAGGTACCTATAATTAGAAGGCCAGGGACAGGTAAGTTTTTAACTTTACATGAAGCAACAGGGAACAATTTAAAACAAGTTACAGTTTCAATCCCATTAGGTTGCTTTGTAAGTATAACAGGTGTTTCAGGGTCTGGGAAATCAACATTAATTAATCAAACTTTATTACCCATTTTAATGAAAAATTTTTATTCTAGTCGCCATAAACCACTTAATTATCATTCTATTAAAGGTATTGCATATTTAGATAAGGTAGTTAATATTGACCAATCTCCGATTGGTAAAACTCCCCGATCAAATCCAGCAACATACACGGGTATTTTTGGTCATATTAGAGAGTTATATAGTCAATTACCAGATTCTAAAGCAATGGGGTATAAACCAGGACGTTTTTCTTTTAATGTTAAGGGTGGTCGCTGTGAACATTGCCAAGGAGCTGGATTAATTAAAATCGAGATGCATTTTTTATCTGATGTCTATATCACTTGTGAGCACTGCAAAGGAAAAAGGTTTAATGCTCAAACATTACAAATTAAATACAAATCACAAAATATATTTGATATTTTAAATATGACGGTTGAGGAGGCACAAATATTTTTTAATCAACATAAAAGTATTAATAGGAAATTACAAACATTATGTGATGTAGGATTAGGTTATATTAAACTTGGGCAACAAGCTACCACCCTATCAGGAGGGGAATCACAACGTGTAAAACTATCATCAGAATTATCTAAGATTAATACTGGCAGAACATTATATATATTGGATGAGCCAACTACTGGGCTTCATTTTCAAGATGTTAAAATGTTGATTAATGTATTAAATAATTTGGTTGATAAAGGAAATACAGTAATTGTGATAGAACATAATTTAGATGTTGTCAAATCTGCTGATTGGGTCATTGATTTAGGTCCTGAGGGAGGAGCAGGAGGAGGAGAAGTCATTGCATCAGGACCACCTGAGAGTGTTATTAAGATTAAAAAATCTTATACAGGGAGATTTTTAAAAGGTATAGTATAATTTTTCTTATTTTTACTTAATTTTTTTATTAAATTACCCTTGATAGCTATTTTTTTAAAAGGACCATTACTATGCAATCAACAAATATTTTATTAGCTTCACTTAGTTTATTTATTTTTAGCTGTTCAACAGTACAACCTCCTCCAGTCAAAGAAATTAATCCAAACACACCAATTATTAGTCCTACTATTAGTGATAATGATATACATGTTTTAAAGAGAAAAGTAGCGATAGGTAGATTTTCCAATGAAACAAATTATGGAAAAAGTATTTTTTCTGATGGCTCAAATGATATAGGCAAAAAAGCTTCTGATATTCTTGCTGCACGCTTAGTAAGTTCAGAAAAATTTATTTTACTTGAAAGAGACTCCGATGATTTAGCAATTATTGATAGAGAATTAGATTTAAATAATTTAGAAAATCTTAAGATTCCTGCTGACTATTTAATACTGGGATCTGTATCTGAATTTGGCAGAAAAGTTGAAGGAGATGTTAAGATTTTTTCTCGAGATAAAGTTCAAACAGCATATGCTAAAGTTAATATTCGGTTGGTTGATGTTTCTAATGGATTGGTTATTTATTCTGAAGAGGGAGCTGGTGAAGCATATCTAGAGTCTGGCACAGTATTAGGGTCTGGGACACGTACTGGTTATGATTTTACTTTAGATGACAAAGCCATTTCAGCGGCTATTTCTAAATTAGTTAATAATATTATAGAGAACTTATCAGAAAAACCGTGGAGATCTTATATATTAGATGTTGCAGATAATAATATTACCATTTCTGGAGGGTCCAGTCAAGGGATTCAATTAGGTGACAATTTTAATGTTGTCAAAAAAGGAAAAAAAGTTAGAAATCCACAAACCGGAATCGATATTGAATTACCTGGTGAAATAATTGGAAAAATTAAAATTATTGCTACTTATGGTGAATCATTAAATGATGAACTATCAGTTGGAACTTTTGAAAGTACAAATGATGCCGTGATCAATATTGATAACCTTGCTGATTATTTTGTACAAGAAGTATTAACTGATTAGTTATAATATAAATACACAAAACCAGAGGTTTTATATGTTAAAATATTTTTTTAGTATTCTATTATTTTTCTTATTTAGCTGCTCTAGTTCGAATACCGGAGCCATACAAAAAGCAGAATTTAGCTATATAAAGTTTTTAGGAGATTTTAAGAATGTATCTGTAGTTATAGATGATGGTGAGGCAATCAATTTATCATATTATCAAAATAATATGTTTATTATTGAAGAAAAAAACACATTATTTAAAACAACAAAAGGTAAACATTCAGTTAAAGTATATCGAGGGGAGGCCTTAATAGTAAATCGTATTATTTTTATTGAAGATCAGGCTACATTTGAGGTATTAATTCCTTGAAGTTTAAAATTATAAATTTATTTATTATATTTATTTTTTATAGCTGTGTTCCCACCCCATCTAACCGGCTTTACTATTGGGGAGATTATTCAAACTCATTATATAATTATAAACGGGCCTTAACACAAGAAAGTTTGGATTTATATATTGCTGAACTTTATAAAATTATTGAAAAATCTAATGAATTTAATTTGCGTGTTCCACCAGGGGTATATGCTGAATTAGGCTTTTATTATGCTGAGCAAAACAATAATAATCAAGCAATCAAGTATTTTACATTAGAAAAAAATACATATCCTGAGGCAACCAAATTAATGGATTCATTAATTACCAATTTAAATACAAATTAATTATGAAATTAAAAAATATATTAATTCTAACGATAACTTTATTTGTAACGAGCTGTACAACAAATATAGTAAGCAAAGGCGAAGCTTTTCCTGTAATGTATCAAGAAAGCCCCCTATCTATTTTAGTGTTACCTCCAATCAATTTAACTACAGCTGCAGATGCTAAAGATTATTATTTAACAACCATAGCTGAGCCATTAAGTAAAACAGGCTATTATGTTTTGCCTATAGAAATTGTTAATCAGTTATTAATTAATGAGGGGATCTATGATTCTGAAACCCTATTAAATACAAACCCTCAAATCTTTAATGACTATTTTGGAGCAGATGCTATTTTGTTTACCACGATTAAAAGATGGGACACATCTTATCTTGTGGTCGCAGGCTCTGTAACAGTTCATATTCATTTCGAATTAAAATCTGCTCATTCAGGGGCATTATTATGGAGTTATAATGATTCGATAACAATAGATACAACAGGAGATAATGATATTGGAGGTACTACCGGATTATTATTAGCATTAATTGAAACCGCAGTTAGTACCGCAGTGACTGATTATGTACCAATTGCAAAACAGGTAAATATCCAAGTCTTAAACACCATTCCATATGGAAAATATCATAGTGGGCATAATACAGATCAAACGATGGGTATAGTTAATAAATCTAAAACAAAGAATTAAAATAACTATCAAAAAATAATAATATTAATAATCTGCACTACTTGTAGACATTGCGAGATTATATAAATTCTCCCTTTTATCATGTCCATATTAGATTTATATTACGAGGTATATTTCAGTATGAACAAAGCGAA
>CEUQ01070010.1_pt1 | contig 22814 bp, 19 predicted proteins | sample 361491 | NCBI WGS metagenome assembly CEUQ01 (sample SAMEA2622796, study PRJEB7988) | marine metagenome | biome: marine biome (ENVO:00000447); feature: marine epipelagic mixed layer (ENVO:xxxxxxxxx); material: "saline water (ENVO:00002010), including plankton (ENVO:xxxxxxxx)" | depth 120 m | reverse complement strand
TCCCGCGATGGTAACATCATGGGGGTTCGACCCCCCCTCCCGGCACCACCTTTTCTTCTAAAAAAATTGTGTTATATAGTAAAACGTATCTATATAAACTAGCATACCAAGAGCCCCTAAAATACTATATATTCATAATAATATAATTATTGCGAAACTAATTAGATTTAATAGTCAATAACAATTTGATTTTCTAAGTACTACTATCCATGATTTTTATATTTATTTTATAGTCAAATATAAAAGAACACTTAAAATCATTATTCCAATTATAGGTTTTGCTGTTGTATCCCAACCTTTCTGGGATGAAATGTAAATCTTATGTATTATATAAATACACGCTACGCAAATATATAATATTGCAAAATCATCAAATATCTCCATATTTTTTCCAATTTATTTTTATTTACAATTACTTATAACCATAATTAGCTCACTCATTCCATTGAAAATACCAATCGGCCTATAATAAATCTATACAAATAATATTACGAAGACACTAGTAATAAGCAAGCTAAGGATAAACAACACATAGGCATATTCTTGGTACATCAAACCACAAGAGGTAGAAAAAATAAATAAATTCGTACCGCTATACTATTAATTCTTGCCATTTAAAAAACTTAAATGTAAACTTGATTAATTGTTACGAAATCAAGTTCATGATGACCAATACTATAAAAACTCATGGGGGCAAACGCCTAGGTGCTGGACGCAAACCAGGAAATAGTATAGCTCAACCCACTACAGTCATACGTGTCCCAATAAGTATGGCTAAAATTATCAAGAATGCTATCTCTACTCGTACAAAAGACAATCCGTTGCAAACACATACCAAACTCTCAAACCTAATCCAATTTGCATGCGCCAAACATCATACTACTTTTCCACTCTATACATCGAAAGTAGCTGCCGGCTTCCCATCTCCAGCTGATGATCATGTTGAAAAACGACTAAATCCAAGTGATTATCTCGTAGAAAATGATAATGCAACATTCTTCGTACGCGTCAAAGGAGACTCAATGATAGAAGCAGGTATCTTTGATAATGATGTATTAGTTATAGACCGTTCAATACCCCAACAGACCGGTGATATTATCCTTGCGATGCTAGATGGAGAATTTACTGTAAAAATTCTAGAGCAATCTAAAAAAGGTATAACCCTTATCCCAGCTAATCAAAATTACTCTAGTATTAAAATAAAAGAAGAACAATCCTTTGAAATATGGGGTGTTGTTACCGGATCCATGCGTAAATTTAAATGAACCGCTCTATTGCTCTTGTCGACTGCAATAATTTTTATGTCAGCTGTGAACAATTATTTAATCCACAATTAAAAAATAAACCAGTAATAGTACTTTCTAATAATGACGGCTGCATAGTTGCCAGAAGCGAAGAAGCAAAGGCACTGGGCATAAAAATGGGAGAACCTTGGTTTCAAATTAAAACTTTGGCAAGAAAATATAATATTATTACTTGTTCTTCTAATTATGCACTATATTCTGATATGTCTGATCGAGTAATGAGTATCCTATCCCAATTTAGCCATAGCCAAGAAATATACTCCATTGATGAGTGTTTTCTAGATTTTACAGGATCCTGCAGAAATAGTCTGACTACTTATGCACAAAAAATATATAAATGCATTCAACAACAAACAGGGCTACCTGTTTGTATAGGAATTGGCTCCTCAAAAACCCTAGCAAAGCTTGCAAACCACATTGCAAAAAAAAATCCATCATTCCAAAATGTATGTAATTTCAATGCCATGAAATTACAGGAACAAAATAAATGGCTAAATAGAATTAATACTAAGAATGTATGGGGTGTTGGCAAACAACTTGCACTAAAATTACAAAAAACTAATATTCACACTACACTTGATTTAAAAAATTTGTACTTAAGAACAATAAATTCACAATCTTCTGTCTACTTAAGAAGAATTATTTATGAACTTAATAATATCGTTTGCTTTGAATTGAAGAAAGCCGCGGAACCTAAAAAGAAAATAATCTGCTCTCGTTCCTTTAGCAAAAGGATAACTGATTTTAAAGAACTAGAACAATCTATTACTCTTTATGTAAGCCATGCTGCTGAGAAATTACGCCAACAAAACTCATATGCGGGATCGATCCATATTTATATAAGTACTAGCTTATTCAACAAAAAAGAGCCTTGCTACACCAACAATATAATTATCCCGCTACCAGAACAAACAGATAACACTTTAGTTCTTACACAATTCGCATCATTAGGATTGCGTAAAATTTATTGCAATGGATATAAGTACCAAAAAGCAGGTATTTTACTATCTAAAATAATACCAAGAAAAGAATACCAACCCGGCCTATTTAATAAAAAAGAAAAAAGAAAAAATTCTGATAATCTAATGAAGATACTAGATCAGATTAATACAAAGATGGGAAAAAAAATATTAGTAGTTGCATCTGAGGGCATAACACAGCCATGGAAAATGAAACAAAATAATAAGAGCCCAAGATATACAACTAATTGGCATGATTTAATAGTAGCCAATAAGTTTGTATGAAAAAATTTAAAATTAGAATTAGGCCTCCATAATTTATACAACAATTTACCTTAAAATTAATAGAGCCCTACCAATCTAATTTTCCTGTAAATCAAGACATTAATATATTAATACCTTATATAATTAACAAATTTACATATGTAATTTATACGACTTACGTGCTAAAATACTGTCATATAGAAAATTTGATAAAATATTCAATAAGGAGAACAACATAGAGACCATACTTGCTAACCCGAGAGGCTTCTGTGCTGGTGTTGTACGTGCTGTAGAAATTGTTGAGCAAGCACTAGTACTTTATGGGGCTCCTATTTATGTGCTACATCAAATAGTTCATAATCAACAAGTAATTCAAGACTTAGAGGCACGTGGGGTTATTTTTACTGAGGATATGAAAAGCATCCCACCCAAAACAGTGACTGTTCTCAGCGCTCATGGTGTATCTGATGCTGTTATGGACGCTGCCAAAGCCCAAGATCTAGAAATTATCGATGCAACTTGTCCGCTAGTTACTAAAGTTCATTTACAAGCTCAGCGCTATAGCAAAAGTGGATATGAAGTAGTAATAATTGGTCATCGAGGTCACGTTGAAGTAGAAGGAACATACGGGCGAGTACGTGGCACAGTTCATGTGGTTGGTTCCGTAGAAGATGTTCAAGCTCTTAAAGTTTCTGACCCAGAACGAGTATCCTATGTAACTCAGACGACTCTTAGCCTAGATGATACTCGCTGCATTGTACAGGCTCTAAAAGATCGCTTCCCAAATGTAAAAGGCCCCGAATTATCCGATATCTGCTATGCAACACAAAATCGTCAAAATGCTGTACGTAGCCTTGCAGAGAAGGTGGATGTAATCCTAGTAGTAGGAGCCCGAAATAGTTCTAATTCCGCCCGCCTACGGGAAGTCGGTGAAATGAGCGGAGTCAATGCTTATTTAATTCAAGATGCTAATGAAATCTCTCCAGACTGGCTCTCCAAAGGTTATAGAATAGGCGTATCTGCCGGTGCTTCTACTCCTGAGATATTAGTACAAGGTGTTCTTGATCGATTACAAAGTCTTGGGGTAACTAGTATTAAAGAATTGGAGGGAGTATCAGAAGATATTACTTTTAAATTACCTGCAGCTCTATTACGAAAACAAAAAATATTTAATCATGTAGCAAAATAAAATATAAAGGTGGCTATTTTAGCTATGACTTATTATCATTTGACCTATTAAATTAATCTTGGAGAGACTTGCTCATGGGGGTTCCATTACGTCAACAACTAGCTGTAGCCAGCTACCTATTAAAACAAAAAATAAATGGGGTAAAGAAATACCCAATGGTTTTAATGCTGGAGCCGCTTTTTCGTTGTAATTTGGCTTGTGGCGGCTGCGGGAAAATAGATTATCCTGATGAAATTTTAGATAAACGCCTTTCATATGAAGAATGTATGCAAGCTGTCGATGAATGTGGAGCACCTATGGTGTCAATTCCCGGCGGAGAGCCCCTAATCCACAAAGAAATGCCAAAGATAATAGAAGGAATTATTGAACGTAAAAAATATATTTATCTATGTACAAATGCACTATTATTAAAAAAAAGAATTAATGACTACAAACCATCTCCATATTTAACTATATCTGTCCATCTAGATGGAATGAAAGAAAGGCATGATAATTCTGTTTGTCAAGAAGGAGTCTTTGATCGAGCAGTGGAAGCTATAAAAATAGCTGTGAAAAAAGGATTTAGAGTCACTGTAAATTGCACTCTATTTCAAGGAGAAACTCCAGAAGATGTTGCTGAATTTCTTGATTACGCTATGACTCTGGGTATAGAAGGAGCAACTATTGCTCCTGGTTTTAGTTATGAGCGGGCACCACAACAAGACGTGTTTATAAAAGGTAAAGATACTAAGAATTTATTTCGAGGGATTTTTAAACTTGGTAAGAAGCGCAAACGGAACTGGAAATTAAATCATTCAACCCTCTATCTGGATTTTCTAGCAGGCAATCAGAGCTATGACTGTACTCCATGGGGCAATCCAACTCGCAATGTATTTGGGTGGCAAAAACCATGCTATTTATTATCTGATGAAGGCTATGTATCTACTTTCCAAGAGCTTCTAGATGACACTCCTTGGGAGAAATATGGGAATACTAATAATCCAAAATGTGTGCAATGTATGGCACACTGTGGTTATGAGGCAACAGCAGTTGAAGATATGCTACAGCATCCCCTAAAAGGATTATTTACTGCTATACGAGGACCAAAAACTGTAGGGCCAATGGTAGCGGAGCCAATCCCTAAATGGATAATAGAAGAGAAAAAGAAAAAAAGCGCACTATCTGAAATCCCTATAACAATTAAACCTTAACTAGATCTGAATATAATTCAGATCTAGTTATATTCAAAATTATTAATTTATATGACTATAAAAATAGGTAATAAATTAAATATACAATTAGCAATATATTTGCTAATGCTTACAACTATACTCATCATATATACACCAATTGTTTCAGCACAAGAATTTAATGCTAATACAGCTCCTGCAAAAACTATAAGTAATCTACATGTTCATTTAATACAAGGAATGAAAGGAGGAGATAAACTTGGATTTCAAGGCAGGTTTAAACTATTAGCTCCAATAATAGAAAACACACATGAACTTGATTTTATCTTAAAAAAAATACTAGGAAAGTTTTGGGATAAATTAGAACTAAAGCAACAAAAGATTCTTACTGAGCATTTTCATAACCTAAGTATTAGCACTTATGCTGGCTGGTTCAAAAAATATGATAATGAGTATTTTGAATATATTGAGCAAAAGAAAATGCCTAGGGGTTATATTTTAGTGCGCAGCCAATTAGTCCGATCTAGTGGTGATACTGTAAGCCTTGATTATCTACTGCGCCAGGATAAAATAGGCTGGAGAATTATCAATGTTTTAGCTGATGGTGTTAGTGACCTTGCACTAAAACGTGTAGAATACCGTACTGTCCTTGAACAAAAAGGATTTAATGCTTTTATCAATATGCTAAAGAAAAAAATTAAGTTAACCCAAAAAAATTAAAAGTTAATCACCCCCCTGAAGGACAGCCCTCAATAGTGGAAGTTTCAAAAAGACATATCTATAGCACTTTTGGACGTTGGGCTACCACCTCGCATCTCTATGCGCCATGGATAATTCTTGCGGCATTACTTGCTGCAATGAGTTGCGCTCTATATATATCAAAAAACCTTGGTATGAATACAGACACTGCAGATATGCTTGCAGAGCATCTCCCATTCCGGGTCAATTTAAAGCATTACAATAAAACGTTTCCCCAAGAAAATGATAGTATGTTAGTAGTATTAGATGCTCCTACACCAGAACAAGCATATGCTACTGCTTCCCTGCTTTCTAACTTCCTAAAAAATGACACACAGAATTTCCAAGATATCTATGCCCCAAATGTAGATTCTTTTTTCATACAAAATAGCCTGCTGTACGAAAATATTCCTGAATTAGAAAGAATTACAGATCATATGGCAAACGCACAACCACTGATCGCTCATATTGCTAAAGATCCAACATTACAGACTTTTGCTTCTGTCTTATCTGGCGCAACAGATGAATTACGTAAGGGACGCAACCTGGAATTAGGGCCATTATTTTATAGCTTAAGTGCCACCTTAAATGCCAGACTCTCTGGAACGCCACGCGTTCTTTCATGGCAAGAATTATTCCGAGGAAAAGCCCAAAAAGAAAGATATCAAGAATTTATCATGGTAAAGCCAAAGCAGGACTTTACCCAGCTATATCCAGCTGAAAAAGCAATCTCTGCATTACAAACTGCAGCACATAAAATTGGCCTAACAGCTGACAGCCCTGTCCAAATGCGCATTACTGGTGCAATAGCTTTAGCAAATGAAGAATTAAACAGCTCTCTACATGGCATGGAGTATGCTGGAATAATTACATTTGTAATGGTTGCACTAGTGCTTTTCTTTGCAATGCGTACAATTAGGTTATTATTAACTGTAATCATATGCCTGATCCTTGGCTTAATTTTCACTACAGCATTTGCTACTGCTGCAATCGGCCACCTAAATATCATTTCAATTGCTTTTGCAATACTATACATTGGCCTTGGCGCTGATTTCGCAATCCATTTTCTATTAAGATACCAAGAATTTATAGAAAAGGGCCTATCAAATAAAGATGCAATTTTTGAATCTGGAAGAGTAGCAGGAGGAGCGCTAACTGTATGTGCCATCACTAATGCTATTGCCTTTTATGCTTTTATACCTACAGATTTTAAGGGAGTAGCTGAATTAGGAGTAATTTCTGGTACCGGTATGCTGATTAGCCTACTCGTTACTCTTACTATTGGTCCTGCCCTCCTTCGTTATATACCAAAACAATCTAAATTAGAATCCAATGTCGATCGCTCTCTTAGAAAAATACTTGAAGTATCATTTAAATGGAAGAAGCTAACTTATACAGCGATTTTTATTGGATTACTGTCTGCTGTCATGCTCTTTCCTCAATTAAAGTTTGACTACAATTTATTGAACATGTTAGAACCAAAAGGAGAGGCGGTAAGCACTTTTAAAGAATTACTCTCAGAGGTTGATAACTCACCCTGGTATGTAGCTGTATTAGCAAAAGACCGTAAAGATACTAATCTTCTAATAAAAGATCTAGCAAAATTACCAGAGGTAAAAAGTGTAGTGACAATCCTTGATTTTGTACCAGAAAATCAGGAAACCAAGCTACCATTCATTGAAGAGATGGCACTCACTACGGGGCCATTAACTATGTCCACTCAATCACAAGTAAGCAATCAACAATTGATGTTAAAACAAAAAAAAGAATTAGCCAGACTCAGCAATACCCTGGATAAATTTATTGTTGAAAGACCTGAACATGCTCTAATAATTCCTGCACGTAAGCTTAAGAGCTCACTAGCAGAGATACTTACTCATATTGAGAAAGGTGAAAATATAAATAAAGAAAAACTATTGTATTTAGTAGAAGAAGATTTACTCACAACTTTACCCATTTCCTTATACCGAATGCAGACTGCCATTGAAACCTCTAAAACATTTAATAAGAATGATCTACCAGCACCTTTGATAAGCCGCTGGCTTAGTCAAGCAGGAGAATACAAAATTGCTGTCTATCCTTCAGAAGATATTAATGACAACGATGCATTAAAGCGTTTTGTTCGGGCCATACAAAAGGTTGCGCCACAAGCTACAGGTGCTCCTATGATTAATTTAGAAGCTGGGGAAGCTGTAGTACAAGCTTTCATACAAGCATTTTCATTAGCTATGTTCGGTATTTTTATAGCACTATTAATTTTATTAAGAAGTATAAAATATACTCTATTAGTACTTGTACCGATTTTCCTTTCAAGTATATTTATTGGTATTTTCACTATATTGTTAAATGTACCATTTAATTTTGCCAATATTATCGCTCTTCCACTTTTACTTGGTATTGGACTAGATAGCAGCCTACATATGGTGCACCGAAATCGTAGCGAAAAATTAACTGGCGGAACACTAATCCATACTAGTACTACCCGTGCAGTTTTCTACAGCGCTCTAACTTCCTTAGTTACATTTGCAAGTCTAATGTTTTCTTCTCATTTAGGAACTGCTAGTATGGGAATATTGCTAACAGTAGGGCTGGCTTGTACTCTTATTTGTACACTCTTTATATTACCAATCTTATTAAATACTTCATCTAAAAAAATGGCGATTTAATACAGAAAAGGTAGCTATTTTTACTGTACAGAACCACTAAAAAAGAATTAGTATAGCTAAACTCTTCAAAAAAACAGGATACGCGGTATGAAGCTAAGCCGTTTAACTACTATTTTACTGATACTATTTACTACAATAGCTGCTGGATGTTCAACAACATCTAACAAAAATGATAGTAAAAAAGTTACTCAATTTAAAAAGGATCCTTGCTTAGAGGGGGATCCTTATGAGAGATTTAATCGTCAATTTTATGACGTTACCGAATCTCTTGACGAATCTGTATTCGAGCCAGTAGCTGATACGTATGTAGAGAATACACCCAAATCAGTCCGAGAATCAGTCAGAAATTTTTATGGAAATCTTGCATACCCAAATGTAGCATTAAATAGCTTATTACAAGGAAAAGTGAAGCAAGGAGCTAGTGATACTTTGCGCTTTATTGTAAATACTACAGTTGGATTAGGTGGGATATTTGATCCAGCATCTGACATCGGATTAGAAAAACATGATGAAGATTTTGGGCAAACATTAGGCGTTTGGGGTGTTGACAATAAATCTTATGTATATCTACCTATTCTAGGACCTAGTAGTAATCGTGATGTAATTGGCCTTCCTGTAACTATAGCATCAAATATGTTATTTTATGCAGGCTTTGTTGCTGGTGCGCCAGTCACTATCCCCCTAGGTCTTCTAGGGGCAATAGATAAGCGTGCACAGTACTCAGAAAAGATGCGTATTCGTGACCAGGCTGCATTAGATCGTTATGTATTTACTCGTGAGGCATATTGGCAGCATAGAGAAAATCTTGTGTTTGATGGTAAACCACCAACTGATTATGAAAATCTCTTTCCTGAAGAAGATCTTGATGAAGAATACGATACAGCAGATACCAATTATCTAAACAACCCATGCGCTGATAAGTCCTCATAGTATTTTTATCTGCAATAAACTTGATATCTCTATATAAAAGATCAGCACTAACAATGTAAGTTAATACCTATAATAAGAGTCTTAACAGCCTATTAATTACAACAAACTAACTCAGCCTGACATACTAGAAAGGAACCTAATGACAGAAACAGATATTGCCATTACTAATCTGAGCCAGGAAAATAATAGTTCTGTACCTGATAAAACGAAGCTAGCAGATGCTTTAAGATCTGCACGCAAAGCATTATTAGCCTTACAAAAGAAAGATGGTCATTGGTGCTTTCCACTTGAAGCAGATTGTACTATTCCAGCCGAATATATCCTGATGATGCATTTTATGGATGATATAGACACGGACCTTGAAATAAAAATAGCCTCCTTTATTCGAACAAAGCAGGACAAAGAACATGGAGGCTGGCCTTTATACTATGGCGGCCATTTTGATATAAGTTGTACTGTAAAAGCTTATTATGCATTGAAGCTAGCTGGTGATTCACAAGATGCTCCGCATATGGTAGCTGCTCGCACAGCTATTCTGTCAAATGGCGGTGCATCAAAAACAAATGTTTTTACAAGAATCTTACTTGCAATGTATGAGCAGCTACCCTGGAGAGGGGTGCCGTTCATGCCAGTAGAAATAATTTTATTACCAAAATGGTTTCCATTTCATCTAAGTAAAATTGCTTATTGGTCACGCACAGTAACGGTTCCGTTAACAATCTTATGTAGCCTAAGAGCAAAAGCTGCTAATCCACATAAGATTAATATCCGTGAACTCTTCACTATAGATCCAGAAAAAGAACGTAATTATTTCCCAGTAAGAACTCCTCTCAACCGACTATTCTTATTTATTGAGCGTACTGCCTCAGTATTTGAACCGTTTATTCCAAATATCTTACGGCGCGTTGCTCTCCGTAAAGCAGAACGATGGATAATAGAAAGGCTAAATGGTGAATGTGGCCTAGGAGCGATTTTCCCGGCGATGGTCAATGCCAATGAAGCACTTTCACTACTAGGATACCCTTATGAACATCCATATAGGGAACAATGCCGCAAAGCTTTATTGGGGTTACTAATTATTAATGATAAACAGGCTTGGTGCCAACCATGCACTTCCCCTGTATGGGATACAGCACTTGCGAGCTTAGCATTACAAGAAGATGCTGGTACAGACCAGAAATATGTCCGCAAAGCTCTTAATTGGCTCGCCCCCCAACAAATACTAGATGCTCCAGCAGACTGGAGAGAAGAAAATATAAAATTAGCTGGTGGTGGCTGGGCTTTTCAATATGCAAATCCACATTACCCTGATCTTGATGATACAGCAGCAATATCTTGGGCCATGTATCAGGCAGACCCTAATACTTATAGTGGGAATTTATCAAGAGCTGCAGGCTGGCTTAGCGGAATGCAATCAAAAAATGGTGGTTTTGCTGCCTTTGATGTTGATAATACTTATTACTATCTTAACGAAATTCCTTTTGCTGATCATGGTGCATTACTTGACCCCCCCACAAGTGATGTTAGTGCACGTTGCACTGGATTTCTAGCTTTATATGGCAATTCTAAGTATCAAATTTCGATGAAAAAAGGATTATCATATTTATTCAATGAACAAGAAAAAAATGGTGCTTGGTTTGGTAGATGGGGAAGCAATTATATTTATGGGACTTGGTCAGTATTAGAGGCCCTAAGACTTGCAAAAATAGATACTTCTCATTCATCTATTATTCGTGCTGTAACATGGTTAAAATCGGTTCAAAGAGAAGATGGTGGGTGGGGTGAAAACAATGATACTTATTTTGCTCCAAAATTAGCAGGACGATTTAGAATAAGCACTTCTTTTCAAACTGCCTGGGCTTTATTGGGTTTAATGGCAGCTGGTGAGGCTCATAGTGAGGAAGTAAGCAGAGGAATAAAATACCTTCTAAACCGACAAGAAGGCTCTGGATTATGGGATGACCCTTGGTTCACTGCACCAGGATTTCCAAGGGTCTTCTATTTAAAGTATCATGGCTACTCTAAATATTTTCCATTATGGGCATTAGCAAGATACCAAACTATTACCCAGAAGGATAATATTTGAATAATATAGGTATTGTTACAGCTATGCGGATTGAGGCTAGTTGTATTACTAATCGCTGCTTACCTCTTGGTGAAATAATCAGTCTAGGGAAAAATACATCAATATGTTTATGCGGTATGGGAGAAAATTCTGCACGCAAAGCAGCAGAAAGGCTACAGGAAAGAGGCGCCACTTCTTTGATAAGCTTTGGAGTTGCAGGAGCAATAAGTCCCACACTAAACGCAGGCGACTTAGTACTTCCAGAATCAATTTATAATGAGCGCCTATTACCTGTTTCATTATCCTGGAGAAATCAGATACAGAACCGCTTGCCTTCTCATCTAAGAGTCATTGGTGGGAAGCTAGCAACATGTAAGAAAGTTCTTACTTCAATGAGTGAGAAACAAGAATTTGCAAAAATCACAGGAGCTTGTGCAGTAGACTTAGAAAGTGGGGCAGTAGCTGAGGTAGCTGAAAAATCAGATATGCCGTTTCTTGCTATACGCGTAATTTCAGACCCTCTAGAGTTTTCCCCGCCTCTAGCCCTACTAGATGCTGTAAACCCTGATGGTAGTACTAATATAACTCAAATCATATCTTTACTACTAAAACGGTCTATAACTTTAAGTACATTACTACGCCTTGCAAGTGAGGTGCGTTCTGCTCGTAAGACTTTATCAGCTGTAATACTACACGCAGGTATTGAATTAGGAATTAAATAATTATTCTTTCCGCCCTTAATTCAGGATAACTAATTACCACAATCTAATATTACACTTATAAAATTAAACTAAAATACATACTAAAATATAATATTATAAATATAATTCTGGGTTATTAAATAAAGGAGAATTAATATGAACAAAGCAAAATTTAGATTGTATTGCTTAATAACATCAGTCATCTTTAGCATTCTTTCAACTACAGCAATAGCCGGTAGCCCTGCAGAAGAACGTGAGGAATATCTTGCCATGAGAGATAAAACTCTTTCTGATCTTTATAAAGCACAACCTAACGCTAAAAAAAGAATTGATGAAGCACCCGGTTATGCCGTTTTTAGTAACGCTAATATTAATCTAATTCTTGCAAGCTTTGGTGGTGGGTATGGACTTGTTCAGCCAAAGAATGGAGAACCTGTATATATGAGAATGGGTGAAGTTGGTTTTGGATTTGGACTAGGTATTAAAGACTTTCGTTCTATATTTATTTTTCATGACAAAACAACTATGGATAAATTTATTAATACCGGATGGGAATTTGGAGCACAAGCTGATGCAGCCGTCAAAACTAGCGATAAAGGTGCCGCAGTAGGAATTGAAATTGTAATTGATGGTATAACTATATATCAATTAACAGAAGCAGGACTAGCACTCCAAGCCACAGTAAAAGGAACTAAATTTTGGAGAAATGATAAATTAAATTAAATTTCTAATAATTTATAATTCCAGAGAGCTATTAGCAAAATTACTAAATCAATCAAAGTTAATATATACGTATATTAATCTCCATTCTCCTAATAATATAATATTACTTAAATGGGGTGGCTGATGGGGCTCGAACCCACGACAACCGGAATCACAATCCGGGACTCTACCAGCTGAGCTACAGCCACCATAAAAAGAACTAAAAATTACTCAGGCATTTGAGCCCAAAATAAATTAATTCAAGAACTATCTGGCGTGCCCGACAGGAATCGAACCTGTAACCCCCAGCTTAGAAGGCTGGTGCTCTATCCGGTTGAGCTACGGGCACTACTCAAACCGGGCAACTACTCAATTTAATTGAGTGAAATTGGTCGGGGTGGAGAGATTCGAACTCCCGACATCCTGGTCCCAAACCAGGCGCGCTACCAGGCTACGCTACACCCCGGGAAAGCGTGTCACTATACCTTTCCACTAATAAAACGTCAATTTTTCTATCTATTTTATATTGTTTACTCAAACAAAAGAATAAGCTCTAAACAAAAAAACCTTAAGATAAATTTTTTTAAGATCATTTTATAAAAAACAACTACAACACTTGCCCTATATTGTAATTTCTGATATTAAAGCGTCTTAAATTGTAACTAGCAAAAAAAGGAATACTAAGAAATGTCGCAACGACAACAGAAAAAATCTACTCCCTATAAAATGAAAAAGGGAGAAGAATACATGAATGCCAAGCAACTTAATCATTTCCGCAAAATGCTTGAAAATATTAAAATTGGGCTAGGGCAAGATATAGATCGCACAGTCCACACCATGCAAGATGAAGCTACAGTTTTTGCAGATCCTAATGACCGTGCAAGTCAAGAGTCTGATATGGCACTTGAACTACGTAATCGCGACCGGGAACGTAAGCTAATCAAAAAAATTGATGATACTATTGCCAAAATTGAAGCCGCTGATTATGGTTATTGTGATACCTGTGGTATTGAAATTGGACTAAAACGTTTAGAAGCCAGACCAACAGCAACCCTATGTATAGATTGCAAAACTATAGATGAAATAAGAGAAAGACAGCTAGCTAAATAAGAATAAATTTTAAACAAATCATTTAGAATCTAATTTGAGCCATCATTATTTTCAGTGTTAGTTGTAACTGCTTTCATGCTGAGACGCAATCTCCCTTTATCATCAGCTTCTATAACTTTAACACGTACAAGCTGCCCTTCTTTTAAGTGATCAGCAACGCTATTAACACGCTCATTTGCAATTTGCGATATATGTAAAAGCCCATCTTTCCCAGGTAAAACACTTACAATTGCACCAAAATCTAGAAGCTTCAATACAGTCCCATCATAAATCCTACCTACTTCCACATCAGCAGTTATATCTTCTATACGTTTCTTGGCTAACTCTCCACCTTCTGAGCTGATACAAGCTATCATGACAACACCATCATCTGAAATGTCTATAGTTGTACCAGTTTCCTCAGTTAATGCACGAATTACCGCACCACCTTTACCTATTACATCACGAATCTTTTCTGGGTTAATTTTAAGTTTAATAATTCGCGGAGCATGCTCTGAAATTTCCTCACGAGTTGAGGGCTGAGCTTGTTTCATGATACCAAGAATATGTAAGCGGCCTTCTTTAGCCTGCTCAAGGGCAACATTCATAATTTCTTTATTAACGCCTTGGATCTTAATATCCATTTGTAATGCAGTAATGCCATCTTCAGTACCAGCAACCTTAAAATCCATATCCCCTAAGTGATCTTCATCACCAAGAATATCAGTTAATACAGCAATACGGTTTCCTTCTTTAATCAGCCCCATTGCAATTCCAGCCACATGATTCTTAAGTGGGACTCCTGCATCCATCAAGGCAATACAGCCCCCACAAACTGAAGCCATAGAACTAGAACCATTAGATTCGGTAATTTCAGATACAACTCTTAACGAATACCCAAATTCTTCAGCAGAAGGCAAAACTGCAACAAGTGCACGCTTAGCAAGCCTACCATGACCAATTTCACGGCGTTTAGGTGTGCCAACTCTACCAGTTTCACCAGTTGCATAAGGTGGAAAATTGTAATGAAACATAAAGCGATCAGTGTAGTCTCCTTGTAGAGAATCAATTTTTTGCTCATCACGCCCTGTACCAAGAGTTGCTACCACCAGTGCTTGTGTCTCGCCACGAGTAAATAAAGCAGAGCCATGAGTACGAGGCAGCACACCATTACGAATAGATATAGGCCGTACAGCACGAGTATCGCGCCCATCTATTCGTGGCTCCCCATTAAGAATTTTAGTGCGCACAATTTTAGATTCAAGATCAAAACAAACCTTTTTAATGGCTTGCTTATCTGGCCCATCTTCTGAATCTACCTCCAACTCTACATTTACTTTCTCCCAAACTTGATTAATAGCCTCAGTACGTTCTTGTTTTTGCTTCAAATTAAATGCTGAGCATAAATCAGCTTCTACCAATTTTGTTATTCTTTCTGTAAGATCCTTATCCTGCTCTGCGGGAGCCCAATCCCATGCAGTGACTCCAGCTTCATCAGCTAAGTCATTAATTAAATTAATTACTACCTGCATCTCTTTCTTGCCAAACTCAACTGCACCTAACATCACATCTTCAGATAATTCTTTTGCTTCAGACTCAACCATAAGAACTGCATTCTCAGTACCTGCTACTACTAAGTCAAGTTCTGTGTCAATAAGTTCTGTTGTTGTTGGATTAAGGACATAATTTTCGTTAATATAGCCAACACGAGCCCCTGCGATTGGTCCATCAAATGGAATACCTGATAACACTAATGCTGCAGAAGCACCGATCATTGCTGGAATATCTGCATCTATTTCATTATCAGAAGAGAGAACTGTAGCAACAATTTGTACTTCATTATAAAAACCTTCAGGAAATAGTGGACGAATAGGACGATCTATTAAGCGAGAAGTAAGAATCTCTTTCTCAGAAGGTCGCCCCTCTCGCTTAAAGAAACTACCAGGTATCCTACCTGCAGCATAACTACGCTCCATATAGTCTACAGTTAGTGGAAAAAAATCTTGCCCAGGCCTAACATTTTTCGCCCCTACAGCTGTTACTAATACAACTGTGTCATCCATTGAAACAATTACTGATCCATGAGCTTGCTTTGCAATCTCTCCAGTTTCTAACGTCAAAGTATGACGCCCATAACTAATACTTTTCTTGATAGATTCCAATGTACTTTCCTTTCTAATGAGATTATCTTTATCTGTTTTAATACCCAACTAATTGATATGAATACCTTCCATTCTTTCCCAAAAAAAGGATCTAAATAATTGAAATTATTATGTATACCAAAAATAAAAAGCTATTTACGAAGACCTAATCGTTTAATTAAAGTACGATAGGCTTCATTACTACTACGCTTTAAATAATTAAGTAGCTTACGTCTTCGATTTACCATACGTAATAAACCACGCCTAGAATGATGATCTTTAACATGAGCTTTAAAATGACTGGTCAGATCATTTATGCGGGCAGTCAATAATGCTACCTGTACTTCTGGAGAACCAGTATCTCCAGCGACTCTTTGATAATCACCCACTATCTGTGCTTTTTTATTGGTTGTGACAGGCATGCATATTCTCCAATTTAAACCCTAATATGAAAAGGCGCTATTTTACTCTTTATTCAAGTGAATGCTCAAGTAACACAACATTTTTTTTAAAATTAACAGATAAAATACTATTTATTCTGAATTTAAACCTAAAAATAATGCTTTTAACCAAATAAAATAGATTAAATTTACACATAACCTCAAATTATAATAACTAAAACTTGCATAAATTTAAATAAGTCATAATTTTATCCCATAAATCCACTATTAATATTTTATTCTAATAATATGCTCATAAAAAGCAGTCTAAAAAGTAGATCATTTCCACTATAAAAAAAGAATAAAACTATGAATAGCATGTAAAATTACAGCCAACAAGGGGTTGACCAAAAGCCAGCTAACAGCTAATGTTCAGGGCTCTATTAATTATATTTATGTTTCACTACGCAGGAAATTAAGAAAAAATGGCCGCAGAAGAATTAACTGGCGCTGAAATCACAGTTCGCTGCCTACAGGAAGAGGGGGTAAAACATATCTTTGGCTATCCTGGCGGTGCAGTGCTATTCATATATGATGAACTATTTAAACAAAATAAAGTAAAACACATATTAGTTCGCCACGAACAAGCAGCAATCCATGCAGCTGACGGATATGCTCGATCTAGTAAAAATCCAGGAGTTGCGTTAGTTACTTCTGGTCCTGGTGTTACTAATGCTATTACCGGTATTGCAACCGCCTATATGGATTCAATTCCAATGGTCATCATTAGTGGACAGGTTCCCACCCATGCTATTGGACTAGACGCATTCCAGGAAGTTGATACCGTGGGTATATCACGCCCATGTGTTAAACATAATTTTCTAGTAAAAGATATTAAAGAATTAGCTACTACAATAAAAAAAGCATTCTATATTTGTTCAACTGGGCGCCCAGGACCAGTACTTGTAGATATCCCTAAAGATATCAGTCAAGAGAAATGTAAATTCTCTTACCCTGCAAGTATAGCTATACGATCATATAATCCAATTAGTAAAAATTATCCGAGGCAATTAAAAGAAGCAATACGATTAATATTAAGTTCTAAAAGACCGATGGTTTATACTGGTGGCGGTGTGATTTTGAGTCATGCAGCCGCACAACTAAAAAACTTTGTACAAATGTTAAATTTCCCTTGTACAAATACTTTAATGGGACTTGGTGGCTACCCAGCAACTAACAAACAATTTGTTGGTATGCTTGGCATGCATGGCACCTATGAAGCAAATATGGCAATGCAGAATTGTGATGTCTTAATAGCTATTGGAGCTCGATTTGATGACCGTGTAATTGGTAACCCCAAGCATTTTTCAAATAACATTAGAAAAATTATACATATTGATATAGACCCCTCATCTATCTCCAAACGTGTAAAAGTAGATGTGCCTATTATAGGTAATGTTTCAAATGTGCTTGACGAACTTATTGCATTACTTATGGCCAGCAAGGAACAACCAAAACAGTCCGAATTAAAATCATGGTGGTCACAGATAAATGAGTGGCGGGCACGGGATTGTCTAAAATACGACCAAACAAGCACCATAATTAAACCACAGATGGTAGTTGAGAAATTATACAAAGTAACAAAAGGCAATGCTTTTATTACATCTGATGTTGGCCAACATCAGATGTGGGCTGCACAATTCTATAAATTTGATAAGCCTAGAAGGTGGATTAATTCTGGTGGGTTAGGAACTATGGGGTTTGGTCTTCCATCAGCAATGGGTGCGCAGCTTGCTAACCCAAAAAATATAGTAGCCTGTATTACAGGTGAAGCTAGTATACAAATGTGTATCCAAGAATTATCAACCTGTAAACAATATAATTTACCACTTAAAATTATTAATCTCAATAATCGTTATATGGGCATGGTACGCCAATGGCAAGAATTTTTTCATGGTAATCGATACGCTGAATCATATGTTGATGCTTTACCTGATTTTGTTAGATTAGCAGAAAGTTATGGGCATATAGGAATTAAAGTAAGTGAACCTGGTGATATAGAAAATTCACTAATAGAAGCATTCAAGCTCAAAGATAAATTAGTCTTTATGGATTTCATTACAGATCAAACTGAAAATGTATTTCCTATGGTTCCTGGTGGAAAAGGACTCTCTGAAATGATTTTAGTATAAAAATGCGACATATTATTTCTTTGTTAATGGAAAATGAATCAGGTGCTTTATCTCGAGTAGCAGGGCTATTCTCTGCAAGGGGTTATAATATTGAGTCTCTTTCGGTTGCTCCTACAGAAGACCCTACATTATCGAGAATGACTCTAGTTACTATTGGTTCTGATAGTGTAGTTGAGCAAATCACTAAACAGCTAAATAAATTAATTGATGTAATAAAGGTAATTGATTTAAGTGATGGTGATCATATAGAGTGTGAACTAATGCTAGTCAAAGTATGTGCTATAGGTGAGAATCGAAAAGAAATAAAGGATAAAATTGATATTTTCAGTGGACGTATTGTTGATGTTACTGATAAATCATATATTATTGAGCTAACTGGCACCGGCTCAAAGCTTGATGCATTTCTCGATACAATAAGCCACCATACTATTCTAGAAACAGTTCGTACTGGAGCATCTGGAATTGGCTGTGGTGAGAGAACATTAGAAATTAAATAAAATTAACATAAATTATAAATAAAAATTCTTATCTATAATTAATAGTCTTTCAATATCTGTTTCCAATTATATTAAGAAGGAAAACCTATGCAAGTTTATTACGATAAAGATGCTGACCTATCGCTCATAAAAAGAAAAAAAGTAACTATTATTGGCTACGGATCGCAAGGGCATGCACATGCACATAATCTAAATGAATCAGGTGTGAAAATTACTGTTGGTTTACGTAAAAATGGTTCATCTTGGAATAAAGCAAAGAAAGCTGGTTTAACAGTAAAAAATATAGCGGAATCTGTTAAAAATGCAGATGTTGTAATGATTCTTTTGCCTGATGAGAAGATTTCTACTATCTATAGAACTGAAATTGAGCCTAATCTTAAAAAAGGAGCAGTTATTGCATTTGCACATGGATTTAATATCCACTATAGCCAAATCTCACCAAGAGATGACTTAGATGTAATTATGATTGCACCAAAAGGACCCGGCCATCTTGTGCGATCAACCTATAAACAAGGAGGAGGCGTGCCTTCTCTTATTGCTGTATATCAAAATAAATCTGGTAAGGCTCGTGAATTGGCGCTTTCTTATGCAGCAGCAAATGGCGGTACACGTGGAGGAGTTATTGAAACAAATTTCCGTGAGGAAACAGAAACTGATTTATTTGGTGAACAAGTTGTTTTATGTGGTGGGCTAACTGCTCTAATCCAAGCAGGCTTTGAAACATTAGTTGAAGCAGGATATGCCCCAGAGATGGCATATTTTGAATGCCTTCATGAAGTTAAATTAATAGTTGATTTAATTCATGAAGGTGGTATTGCCAACATGCGTTATTCAATATCTAATAATGCTGAATATGGAGACATCTCTCGTGGGCCTCGCCTGGTGACTGATGAAACACGTGCTGAAATGAGAAAGATTCTTCATGAAATTCAAACTGGAGAATATGCTCGTGAGTTTATATTAGAGAATCAAGCAGGTGCCCCTATGCTAAAAACTAGCCGTCGCCTTGCTTCTGAACATAAAATTGAAATTGTTGGGGAAAAATTACGAAATATGATGCCATGGATCAACAAAAATAAACTTGTTGACCAAAGAAAAAATTAGTGTAAAACGAATAATACTTAAAATACTAGCTATAGAATAAATAATGTCAGTCTCATTCTAATGATAATTAGATTACTTAAGCTATTTAAATTATGACTAATTACCCTCACCCATTCTTTGCCCGTGAAGGCTGGCCTTTTATTGCGGGATCCTTTGTAATTGCAATCTTAGTAAGTATTTTTACAAACTGGGCTATTTCTATCCTCTTCTGGATTATTGCATTATTTATTTTACAATTCTTTCGTGATCCACCACGAACTATTCCTCAAGATTCAAATGCTATTTTGTCACCTGCTGATGGAAGAATAGTAGCAGTTGAAAATACACATGATCCATATCTTAATCGTAAAGCAATAAAGATCAGTGTATTTATGAATATATTTAATGTCCATTCTAATCGTAGCCCTATAGATGGAAATGTAGAAAACAAATGGTATTTTCCTGGTAAATTTATTAATGCTAGCTTACCCAAAGCTTCCATTGAGAATGAACGTAATGCGCTTTGGATAAAAACCAATGATGATATAGATATAACTTGTGTCCAGATTGCAGGCCTAATTGCAAAACGTATTGTATGCCATACAAATACTGGTGAATATCTTGGGCGAGGACAACGTTTTGGTTTTATCCGTTTTGGATCACGAGTTGATGTTTACCTACCACTTAATACTAAAATAATGGTAAATATTGGAGACAAAGTCCAAGCAACATTAACTATACTAGCAAAAATAACACCTTGAACCCTATATAACCTAATCTTGTAATTTTCATTAATAATAAATATTCTATTTACCATCTTAACGTAACGGTTTACCATCCATTCATATTTTATTGTTATGCAAAAATAATGTACGATCCTAACCAACCTCGTATAATGTTTAAATCAAAACTAAGGCGACGGGGCATCTATTTACTGCCCAATTTATTTACTACAGCAGCATTATTTGCTGGGTTTTATGCTATTGTGCAGGCAATGAATGGAAATTTTGAATATTCTGCAATAGCAATTTTTATTGCTATGGTTTTAGATGGGCTGGATGGGCGTGTAGCAAGACTCACTCATACACAAAGTGAGTTTGGAGCTGAATATGACAGCCTATCAGACATGATTTCATTTGGTGCTGCTCCTGCGCTAGTTATATATGAGTGGGCTTTAAAGGACATGGGGAAATGGGGATGGATAGCAGCTTTCGTTTATTGTACTTGTGCAGCACTACGTCTTGCTCGCTTTAACACAAAAACAGAAGTATTAGATAAGCGATTTTTCCAAGGGTTACCTAGCCCAGCTGCTGCTGCACTAATTGCTGGTTTAGTTTGGGTGATGCTAGATTTTAAAATTACTGGAGAAGATATAAAGTGGTTGGCCTGGATTATCACAGTATTTGCTGGCTTTACTATGGTCAGTAACCTACCTTATTATAGTGGAAAAGAAATAAATTTACGCAAAAGTGTACCATTTATAACAGTGCTTCTATTAGCACTATTCTTTTTTGTACTAATCCCTAGTCAACCACCTGTTGTTCTTTTTTGTTTATTTATGCTGTACGCATTATCTGGTTATTTTACTTGGGCACTACAATGGAAGAAGAAAAAAAAATCACCTAATAATTAAAAATATCTTATCCATTCTTTGTTGCGTAAAAATAAAAAACCGTTTATATTTAAACATATGAAACATATTTATAATCATCCTTATTTTTATCATTCACATAGCTTTATGCTATTGTCAAAATCTCTGCTGCGCCTTGCGCGCTGATTATTACATCTAGTTATAATGTCTTATCTAACAGAATATGCTTTGCAAATTCTGTATTTAAACTCAGATTTTTTCTATATATGATGGAGATAAAGAAAAAATGAAAGAGCATTTAATAGTTTTTGATACAACTCTACGTGATGGCGAACAAAGCCCTGGTGCATCTATGACCCAGGAAGAAAAAATCCGGATTGCACGGCATTTAGAGCGTATGAAAGTTGACATCATCGAGGCTGGGTTTCCAGCTGCCTCTAATGGTGATTTTGAAGCAGTAAAAGCAGTAGCTAAAAATATTAAAGAAAGTACTATATGCGGTTTGGCTCGTGCTACTAAGAATGATATTGATCGTGCTGGAGAAGCACTAAAGGGTGCAAATTCAGCACGTATTCATACTTTTATTGCTACTTCACCAGTACATATGGAAAAAAAACTACGCATGTCTCCTGACCAAGTATTGGAACAAGCCGTTAAAGCCGTAAAATGGGCACGTCAATACACCGATAATGTAGAATTTTCTCCAGAAGATGCAGGTCGCTCAAACCTTGATTTCCTTTGTAGAGTATTAGAAAGAGTTATTAAAGCAGGAGCGAAAACCCTTAATATTCCAGATACTGTTGGCTTTACGATGCCAGAACAATTTGGCCAACTCATACACACTATACGTAAAAAAGTACCTAATTCTGATAAAGCAATATTCTCAGTACACTGCCATAATGATTTAGGTCTAGCAGTCGCTAACTCACTAGCAGCAGTAATAAACGGTGCACGCCAAGTTGAATGTACTATTAATGGTTTAGGAGAACGTGCAGGTAATGCATCTCTTGAGGAAATTGTAATGGCAGTTCGTACTCGCCAAGACCTATTCCTTTGCGATACGACTATAGATGCTACGCACATAGTGCCCACTAGTAAGCTAGTATCTAGTATAACTGGCTTCCCAGTACAGCCTAATAAAGCTATTGTCGGAG
>CEUQ01019535.1_pt1 | contig 22861 bp, 27 predicted proteins | sample 361491 | NCBI WGS metagenome assembly CEUQ01 (sample SAMEA2622796, study PRJEB7988) | marine metagenome | biome: marine biome (ENVO:00000447); feature: marine epipelagic mixed layer (ENVO:xxxxxxxxx); material: "saline water (ENVO:00002010), including plankton (ENVO:xxxxxxxx)" | depth 120 m | reverse complement strand
CTAGATAACTAGGTAACTAAGTACCTAGTTAGTAGAAACGTTGTTTCTATGTTCTATGTCTAGTAGGTACCTAGAGTACTAAGTATACTTAGTTAATCCCTTCCTGCTTACCTACGGATAGGGTAGCTGTGTATTTAAGATCTGTCAACCGGGTTATAGGAGGTGAATATGGGAGATGTTTTGGAGTCCCCAGAGTGGGCGGAGAGGCTTTCTGACGAGGCTTTGCTTGTGGAGCCCCGCGAGCACTTCGATAAGGCCGTGGTGGGCACGACGCGGACTCCTGCGGACCATTGGGACCGTGTTGGTGGGGTTGAGGTTGCGGTGTACGAGTCGGGCCTTTGTGTTGCGGCCATCATGGAGTGGTTGGGTTGTGGGGCTGAGGACGCTCAGGACTGGTTTTACTTCAACATCTCTGGGAGCTGGCTTGGGGAGGGTACTCCTGTGTTTGTAGAAAGTGACGAATTGTAGCTTGACTGTGATGGCGGGACTGGATTAGGATTTTTTCAGTTCGCTCTCCTCTAGAGCCAACGCCCCTCAACAGTCCTCCTCAGGGTAGCTCCCTGGGGAGGCTGGGGCTGGGTGGCTTGACGGCGGGTGTTTGTAGGGGCGTCAATGACGCTGTTGTTATTTCTGTTGCCCTTTTGGGTGTGTGGAGGCGTTTGTGTTCAGGGATACGGAGCTGCATGATTTTTTAATAGAGGCCTTTCCTGGTCGTCTTGGGAAGACCGATAGTTTGATGGGTTGGTGTAGCAAGGCGGTGCTTGCTTTTCCTGATGTGAATCTGGTTAACGAGGCTCGCAAGGCTTTGTTGTGGGAGGCGGAGCGTCCATCTAGGTCGAAGAAGGACATTCGTGCTTTTCTGAGGAACTGGTGGTCTCGTTCTCAGGAGAGCTTTGATAGCGGTGGTGGTCAGGTAGTTCTTTTGGAGGCTGCTCGGTGGTTGCGTAAGAACAACAAGAGTCCTGACTACCTGTTGGACAGGTGGTGTGCGAGGCGGGGTGGTTTAACGAAGGACTCTATATCTTCCTTTTGCCAGTATTTCGGTGTGATGCCTCCTTCTTCCGCTGAAGAGGTGATCAAGGTTCGCGGGGAGGCACCATGAGCCCGTCTCCTTGGAACAAGCAGCAGTTGTTCAGCAGTAGAAGTGTTGAGTGGTCTACTCCTGAGTGGCTTTTTGACGATCTTGACATGAGGTTTGCATTTCAACTTGATGTTTGTGCCAGTGGGCGCAACGCCAAGGTTGATATGTGGATAGGGGAGGATGACGACGCCCTTTCTGTTGAGTGGACCGATTTTATGGACGGTTACCTGCCTAACATGGCTGTGTGGATGAATCCGCCTTGGGGCAAGGATGTGGGCAAGTTTGTTAGGAGGGCTTACGAGCAGTCTAGGAAGCACCGTCTTGTTGTTTGTTGCTTACTTCCTGCGTCTACGGATACGAGGTGGTGGCGAGACTGGGTGTGGAAGGCTGGTTCGGTTCAGTTGATCACGGGAAGGCTGCACTTTATTCGTGACGACGGTCACACAGGCCCCTGTCCAAAGGGGGCGGCGATTGTCACCTTTTACCCCTGGCACAACGGTTCGCCGTCCGTCTCTCTTGTTCAAAGGGGGGGCAGTGATGATTCGTGAGTCAGAGAGGGCGATTCTTTCGGTCTGTCTTAGGCACCCTGTTTGCGTTGATGAGGCGGAAAGCCTGGGACTTAAGAAGGATCATTTTGCAGACCCACACAACAGAATCACATGGGCTTTGTTTGTAAGAGAGAGGAAGGCTGGGATCGGCCCCGACAGGGCCACTATCTATGATCGAATGGAGGGAAATGTTGGCTCCTCCAAGCCGTTTAGCCTGTGGGAAGATCTTGAGTATTACATCAAGACCGTAGACGCGGCGAACGCCAATAGGAACAACATAGAAACCTATGTCTCCTCTGTTATCCAGGAGGCCAGGAGACAGTACATTGTTGATAGCTGTAGAAACATCCTCGCCTGTGAGGAGGACAGGCTTCCGTTTTCGGAAATACTCAAGCTGTCGTCTTCCATATCTAGTGCCACAACATGGACTCCTGAGGGCCGCTCTGAGCCGAGAACAGCGCATGACATAACCAAGGATTACCTGGAAGACCTTGAGGCACAGAGACTAGGTCTGCGAAGCAACACGCTAGTGCAAACCGGAATGCCGTCTCTGGACAGAATCCTTCAGATACGCCCTGGGCAGATGATTGTTGTGGGTGGTAGGCCGAAAATGGGGAAGACCCATTTGATGATCTCCCTGCTCAGCAGCATCTCAAGGCTTCAGGAGAAGCCAACCCTGTTCGTCTCTGCAGAAATGAACGAGATGCAGATAGGAGAGCGAATAGCATCCTCAGATGCTCGACTGGGAAACACGGCAGAGGATGTAAGCAGGGTCTCTGGAGACATCCTGAGCAAGTGGGAGGGGGTACAGACCTATTTCGATGACAAGCCAAAGAGTCTTGGCGCTGCACTAATGTCTATTCGTGTGCAAAAGAAGAGGCTCGGCATATGCGCTGCAGCCGTTGACTACCTCCAGCTGCTCAAGCTGCCCCAGTCTACAAGCAGAGAGCGACAAGTGGCAGAAGCATCCAGCGCCTTTAAGAGGCTCTCCATGGAGCTTGATATACCTATATTCGTGGTCGCTCAGCTAAACAGAAGCTGCGAGTTCAGGGAGAACAAGCGGCCAATACTCTCTGACCTGAGAGACTCAGGACAGATTGAGCAAGACGCCGATGCGGTGGTCTTTGTCTATAGGCACGTTGTTTACAATGAAGACCACGACCCTGCATCCGACGCAGAGGTGATTGTCAGGGCCCAGAGAAATGGCCCCATGGGAACAGCTATGTGTAAATGGGAGCCTGGGCGAGGCTGGTTTGAAGGGGCTAGGTAATGGACACAAGGGACGATCTTATCGCGATCCTTTCATACAGAAGAGGGGCACCAAGAAGGTCTGAGGCATACACGCTGTCCGAAGAAGAGTGGTCTATGTGGGCGGATAGGCTTTACGCGAGTGCCAGGCTTCAGGCCAGGAAAGGGAAAGGCGGTGGGGTGAAGCTTGTTTCGGCATGGCTTTCCATTCGTGCCGCACACAGGGGGTGGATGGACCTGTTTTCAAAGTGGGGGAAAAGGGCTTCAGAAGCGGGGCTTTCCACAGAAGACCTAAACACCCCCTTGTTCGAAAGGCTTTACACATCTCTTTCTAAAGAGGAGAGGCTTAGGTCCTCATCGACCTACTTCCTCAAAGAGCATGAAAGGGTTATGGGCTATCCGTTTAGGTTGGAGGTGTTTTGATGAGCGTGTTCATAGGCATTGACCCAGGACTTTCTGGGGGACTTGTGGCGATTGACCACACAGGCTCTGTGATTGGTCAAATGATTATGCCAAGGACTAACGGGTCAAAAGGTCCGCTAGACACCTCTTGCATACTCTCATGGCTACTAGAGGTAAAAAGCCCTGGGGCCTGCGCGGCCCTAGAGAGGGCCTCTACAAGGCCAGGGCAGTCAGCAACATCCACACTTACTTGTGGGGTTAATTGGGGGAGGTTAGACGCCTTATTGGTTGCCCTTGGGATTAGGTATGTAGTTCCAACTCCTCAGCAGTGGAAGCGCTCTCTATCTCTCCCAAAGCGGTCTGCAAAAGAGAGGGATCAGGGCAAGGTGGATGCCGTTGAGCTTGTAAGGTGTCTCTTCCCCGATATGGACTTAACCCCTGGGAAAAGAACGACGCCGCACGATGGGCTGGCAGATGCGGTGCTTATTGCTGAGTATGCGAGAAGAACCCTTAGTTAGCCGATCTTTATGTCAGCGTAGCCGGTATCAGAGCAATACTCTGTAGTCATTGAAACTTCGATCTCATAAGCGTCTAGGCCAGACAAGACCTTAAAAGCAGCCTCTCTTAGGGCTGGGCCAGACTCTGGATCGCCGCAAATAGGGGTTATTCTCACTGTTGCCCTTGTTATCAGAGGCTCGTTAACGGTCTCGGTAAGGACGTACCAGCAAGAGCCGACAGAGACCGTGCAAGACGGGTCCTCCCAGCGAGGGTCGTCAAATGGAAGGCACGGGGGACCGGGCGGTATTACGCATTCGGCGCGAACAGGCTCAGCAAAGACAAGGAGTAGGGCGGCTAGGGCCAGGGGCCTCACTCTTCCAACTCTTCCCTAATCGACTTCACAGACTTGGTGAGCTTCTTCACCTTGCGCTCAAGGTCCTCTGGGTCGAAGTCATCCATGACGAGAAGCCTCTTCTCCATAAGCCCCACCTTCTTCTGCATTGCTGAGACCTCTGCCTCTAGCTTGGCGTGAACCGCCTGACATGCCGGTGGAGACTGCCCGTCGCTGTTGCTGGATTTCTGCTCCATCTCCAGCTTCTTCATTTCCATCTCGTGCCGCTGCTCTGCCTTCTGGCTGTAGAAGCTCCAGGCCTTCTTTCCGCCCATGACAGCGATGCCAGCCATGACCACAGCCAGGATGGGTCCGTAGTCACCGCTCAATTCATTTGCTGTTACGACCGCCTGCTCGATTTCGCTTGGGACGAGGATTTGCTCTGAAACTTCCTCCTCAGCTGGAGGTTCCTCGGTCTCTACAAGCTCTTTGGTTTCTTCTGGCATCTCTTTTGTCTCCACTGGCGCAGGCCTACCTGGGTCTAGGAGGTCTGCTTCCTGCTCAGTTGGCGTCCTGCTGTAGATCCTTATCACCGACCCGGTGTCTATAAGACAGTCTTTTATTGAGTGAGTCTTTTGGTCTACGCGGACATTGCTGCCCTCAAGCAGGATTGCGTAGTTTCCGCTTTTGACCTCACAGGCCCCCACAGCTAGCGAATTGGTCCAAGGATGTTTGCTAGCTCAGAGACCCTGGCGTCGTCTGAGGCGGCCTCCCCCATAGCCCTTGCCTCCTTTATGTACTGCCGCCTTCTTGCCTCTCTTTCAAGCTCTTTCTGAGCGGCAACGGCGAGGATGTCTTCCACTGACTCTACGTTTTCGTATCCAGGCCCAGGGGGGAGAAACCTTCCTCCCGAGGTTGGTCTTGCGGATTCGTATCCAGCGACGGCAGACAGCGCCCCTGCTCCAGCGCCCCACGCTGCGTCCTTGAGAAGATTTACTGGCCTCAGCGCCTCGGTCGCCATGCCTTTTAGAAACTGTCTGGCTCTTGCCGCGTTTGTTGGCAGGAATCGTGGGTCGTTTTGAAGCTCTTTGATGGCTTCGTCGTGCACACCCCTGTCAAACGAGAACTTTCTGGCTTCTTCTGCGTCTGTCATAAATCTTTGTGCGTCTGCCTCCTCTTGGAAGGTATCGTACAGGTCTGTGTCAAGCCAGCTTGCGTAGGTTTCTGGGTCGTAGAGGGGTCGCCCAATTCGCTTTGCTGCCGCCTCAACGTATTCAGCCGCATCCCCTTTCTTGATCGGGCTAAACGGTGTCCCCCTGGTTCCCTCTGTCCATGCGTAATGAGGCTCGCCCCCTTGGTAGTAGTAGTCGTCGCCTATGGCTGATGGCTCTGGACCCCGACTTCGCTCTTCCAGGGTTCGGTGTACAAGCACCTCCCCAGGCGGCTGAGCCGCAGCCGCTCTGTTCCAGTCGGAAATCCTGTTGGCAGCCTGAACTCGTCTAGCCCTTTGGCTCAAATTAGCCTCGTCTATCAGCGTCTCTTCGTAGTCGCTAACTGATTTTGGATGAAGCCTTATTGGATAAATCACACCCTCGTCTCCCACGTATGTAGAGGCTTCGGTAATGCTTGGCGACCCGTAAGCGGCCTTTCTGTACTTTCTTGCCGGGTCTGGGTTTATGGCAAGGGGGTCATCCACGGGGCCAACCCTCATTCCGCGAAACACCAGAGGGCTGTTTTTTATGCCGCTCAGCCAGTCTTCATAAGAGATCATCGCCCTTGGTGTTGGGCCAACGGCCCCACCAAGCGCACCAGCCTTGGCTGCTGCTAAGGCGATTTCAGCCGGGCCGATTTCACGGGCTGCCCTTAAAGGGATTTCCTCCCTTTCCGCGTAATCTGGAAGTGCGCCTGAGCCTCTTGTTGGCATAGCTATTCGGTCATCCCGATGGCATCAGCCTCAAGGAGTGCCCGCTCTCTCATCTTTCGGCGCTCTATGGCTTCAGAGATAAGATCGGCCTCGTCCGTAGACAGTATGTCTTGATAGCGCTCCCTTATCCCCTCTGGTGGGGTGAAGTAGCCGCCAGACCTTGGCCTGCCTGCCTCGTGCCCAAGGTACGCTGCCGCAGGAGCCACAGCCGCCCCCTGTGCAGCACCTACGATAGCTCCGCGACCAAGTCCCTTGATCCCAGCCTTCATAGCAGCCTTTGCCGCACCCTCTTGAGCCATTACCGCCCTAGCCTTTTCTAGAAGAGCCTTGCCCCTTTCTAGCCCCCGCGCTCTGCGGCCCTCTCCGATGGTTTCGTCCCACAGAACCTCCCTGACAGCCTGACTTGCGCTGGGCGTTCGGTACCCATCGGAAACGATATAGTTCCACTCTGGACTGACTGGAGAGGACATTGCTTCGCCAAAGCCTCTTTGGATTCGAGCCGCATCCGAGAAGTTCTCACCCATTCTCCTTCTATAAGCAGCCCTCTCTAGAAACTCTGGGCTAGGGGGGCCGTAGTCATAGGGGCTGGGCGCGGCTTCGCTTGGAAGCAGGGTGCCGCTTCGTATTCCTTCTCTCCAGGCGTCTGCCAGGCTGGTCGCCGCCCGCTCTTCCGCCCTTAAGGGGACAAGGCGAGGAGCGTTAACCGCTGTTTGAGCTAAAGAGCTTCCCAGTGCCCCCTGCTTAGCCGCCTCTAAAAGTATCCCAGAGATGTCATCCTCTCTCGGCTCAAGAAGAGTAGCTCCCTCTGGTGGAACGACTTCACTCCTCCCCATGGAGGGCATTGCGTTGCCAAGGCGACGAAGTGCCTCCCCAACCATTCCAGAGGGCATTCTAGAAGTTACGTCGTACCCACCGGGCATGGCTAGTACATCTCCTTAAGGGCGCTCTCCATAGGCCCAGAGACACCGGGCTTACGCTTCTTCATCTTCATGGGCTTCTTGTGTTCAAGCTTTTTAGGGTTGTGCTTCATGGGTGCGTGGTGTCGCATGGGAGGGGGTCCACCCAGGTTGATCACAATCTTTACCCCGCTCTGCTGAGCCCAGGGAGAGGGGCCGTGAGACTCATCCTTCATGGCTCTCTCAACAACATCAGATAGGTGCTTCTTGTCTTTCATCAGTATTTCTTTCTTTTCGATTGAGACGCCTTGATAGCTCGGCCTTGTCGCGAGGCCTTCTTCTTTGCCCCTGATCCCGTATAGCACTTACCGCTAGAACCATATTTTCGTCCAGACCTTCTGCTGCTCTTACACTTCTTGACGGGCATCTGTGTTTGCTCCCCCTATTGGGTTGGTTTACTGTGTCGGAAGAACCATTGGAGATTCATAATGTTTAATCCTAGTGAACTTACTGTAAAGGCGGCAAGGTCTCGATTGTCTGAGCTTGACCTTAGTGGGCTTGAGGCAGTGCTTAAGGCCGAAATCGATGGCAAGCATAGAAGCTCTTTGATCTCTGCGATTGGCAGCGCGATTGACGAACTCAAAACCAATGCCGAAGACCAGGTCTTGGAGGACCTTAAGGAGGAGGCCCCTGCCACCCCAGAGCCAGGTGTTACTCAGGGTCAATGGTATAGGCTTACTCGGCATCAAAAAAGCTTGCTTAGGGTTTGTCCAGACGGCTTGTATAGGAAGAAGTAGTGGCCTCTAGAAAGGCCTGTACTCGGTGCCGAAAAGTACTTCCCCTAGTCCTTTTCCATAAAGACAAGAGGGCTTCAGATGGAAGAAAGGCAAGGTGTAAAGAATGTGTTTCCATCTTGTCAAAAAAAGACTCTCTTCGTGCGCCGTTCGTAGACCCAGGCATTACGAGCAAGTCTTGTTCAAGGTGCAAGCGCCTTGGAAGGGATCATGTCCATGGGCTTGAAGAGTTCGGCATTGCTAGGCGCAGGCGTGATGGCCTCAACTCCTGGTGCAAAAGATGCTGCGCTGAATCGGCTTCTAAATGGCAAAAGACCGAAGAGGGCCGGAAAAAGCACATCGAAGCAGTCAAGCGATACAACAAAAAGAAGCGCTATCGCCGCTCCGAGACAGATACCGGAGTTCGCTAACGACTACGAGCGCTATGAGTGGGAGCTTCGGCAGCGGTACCACCGACAAGACAGGCTTTACAGATGGCTTGCTGCGGATGGGATCTACACAATTGGCCCACCTATTCCACCTGGGGCAAAGGTCTTCTTCGGTGAGTCCGATCCAAACAAGGCGTTCAAGCTAGCCACAGCAGAGGGGTACCACGGCTGTCGCCCTGCGGCGAAGATGATGGGTGTCGGCAGGATACAGGCGCACAAGTTTTTTGATCGGGTCAGGGAGGTGGACGGCGCATACTCTGTCTACATGGGGAAGAAGGCAGGCACCCGTTACCACTGCAGAATGATTCACGAGAAAAGTATAAAAATGCTTAAGGGAGACCTTCCAAGGTGGAGGATGGAGGCAAGAAAGAATGGCAAGAAGACAACAGCAGCAAACATTTGCAGAGGTCGCAGAGATTGATCTGACTTCAGGCTCCTACGATGACTTTACTTCCTTTGCCGGGGAGCACCTCTTCATACAGACTAAGAGCGGCGAGCTTCTTCCGTTTGAACTGAATACAAGCCAGCTACTTCGACAGAAGATGCTTGATGAGATGGAGGAAGCTAACGTCCCCATCAGAGTTTGGGAGGCCAAGGCAAGACAGGCTGGCTGTAGCACACATATTCAGGGCTGGATGTTCCATAGGTGCATCACGAAGAGAGACGAGGTAGCCCTCATAGCTGCACATGCAGACCATTCTGTTCACAGCATCTTTACAAAGGCCAAACTGTTTTATGACAATCTGCCAGAGCGCCTTCAGCCCCTAACTAAGTACAACAACAGGGCTGAGCTAGACTTCAGGGCCCCGGCTGGACCGGCTGGGCTTAGAAGCAGGCTTACGGTGATGACAGCAAAGAGCGCAGAGGACGCTCGTGGAACAACCGCTCGGCTAGCGCACTTCTCAGAGGTCGCCTTCTACAAGCAGCCAGAGCGGTATTTCCTGGCAACGCTGCAATCAATGCCTGATGGCCCAGGAACATTTGCTTATTCAGAGTCTACTTGCAATGGGTCTGGCGACTTCCACCATACGATGTATTTGAGCGCAAAGGTTTGGCAGGACGAGCCTTATCCATGGATGGAGTTGAAGAATAAGTACCCAGGAGATGCTGATTCTGATTGGTATGCATATTTCACCCCTTGGTTTTTGGTTGAGGGTTATTCAAAGCCTCTTCTTGTTGCAGAGGATGAGTTTGTCGCTTCCTTAGACGGGGAAGAGAGGACTCTTCTTGAGAAGTTTGGCGAGTGGATAACCCTTGAGAACCTTTCCTGGAGAAGGGCAACCATTTCGACAAAGTGTGGTGGCTCTGTAGAAAGGTTTCACCAGGAATATCCAAGTACGGATGAAGAGGCTTTTAGCGCCTCCGGGTCTCCCGTTTTCGAGAAGAACGCCATGCAGAGGCAAAAGACAAAGCATGGGTGTTGGTGCGAGCTATGCCTGCCGTTTGCCGGGGCGGTTAAGCCGGATGGGAATGTTGCTCCAGAACACGGTTGGTACGAGATTGAAGATGTATCCAACTACCCAAGTGGTAGAGAGCGCATTTATTCCACTTACAAGCCAGAGGTTGTTGAAGTGTCTCCGGGCCAGGGAAGAATGTCTATTTGGAAAAAGCCTGTTTCTGGAGACAAGTATGTTGTTGGCGCAGATGTTAGTAAGGGCGCTGGGAGTAGGGACTGGGACCACATTTATGTCTGTGACCTGGCCACCCTGGAGCAGGTTGCTGAGTGGCGGGGAAAGATAGAGCTGGATGAGCTGGCACCCATTTGCCTGCTAGTGGCTATGTATTACAACAACGCTATTTTGGCACCAGAGGTTACCGGGTTGGGCGCTGGCCTCATTGCTTTGTTGGAAAGGTCTCGATACTGGAATCTTTATAGGCGCGTAACAACAGACGCCATTGGTGGTCCTACGGTGATGCTTGGTTGGGACACGACAAGGAAGACGAAACCGGCAATGGTTGGCCTTATGCAGAGGGCCCTCAAGGAGGATTATGTCAAGATTAGGTCAAAGCAGGTCCTTGATGAGATGGAGGCCTACACAAGGACCGTTCTTTATAGCAAGGACGGCATAGACTCTCTTCAGGCCAAGATGGGGGCTCCCCCTGGCAAGAATGATGATGCTTGTATTGCCGCAATGATTGCCACTGCGGTTTCTCATTACACCCCAGGCGGGATGACCAGGATCAACTCAACCCAAATCGACATGGGCAAGGCCATGGATCATCGTCAGTGGAGTGAGGATGACTGGAGCGACTACGAGTCTAGTGCAGCGAGGCTCAAGAGGCGCTTGTCTGGGAGGAGACGCCAGTAAGGCCGTAGGTTCCTCTTCCAACCTTGTGGATTCTGCCTGGGTCTTTGTAGATAACGTCGTGAACGATGTGATCCTTAAGTCCGCTTTCTTTGACAATGTCCTTCAGGCGCATCTCTCCGCGCTCGATAAGAAGGCTTGTGATCTTTTCTCTAGCAGCGTCTCTTACCGACTCTCTGGTCTGGTCTACTGGTGTTCGCACCCCACGGTCTTGACCACTGTCAACAACCTTTGATCCAGACAAGGCCACCTGGGACTGGTACTCGCCCTTCCCGTAGTAGTCTTTTCCACAAAGCTCAGGGCTGGCGTTCTTCCCCCAGGTTCCTTTTACCGTCAGGTCTGGAACAGCGTGATTCCAGGCTCTGGTAGCTCCAAGGCGACCGCAGTGCCAACAGCGGACATCCTTGAAGTTGTCTCTTTTGCTGGCCTCATACAAGCCCCACTTCGTGTGCCAGTCAAAGGCCCTTCCGCAGAGATCGTGGGTGCACCGCATGTTGTAGATTCTCATCTCATCTCCCTTAAGTTTGGAATCTGTTGATTATGGCGTCTGGGCTACCGGGTGCAACCTCCCTGGGGCCAGTCCCTGCCAGGGCCTGACCGTCTGCCCCCATTCCGATGTCCTGTACCCCTTGTTCTTGCGGCTCCTGTGGAGCGCTTTGCGGTGACGCTGCTCCCATTGCTGCCCCTTGCAGCTGAGATAGCGGTCCAGCAAGGGCACGCTTGTCCTGTCTCCACACGGTAAAGGCCTTGTCCATAAAGTTCTGGATTGAGTCTGGAGGCATCGCTCCTGCCTGCACGAGAGGGGCCAGTGTTGCTGACACCCCCTGAATGGTTTGTAGTAGGCCCATAAAGGCTCGTTGTTCTTCTGCAGGGTCTGTGGGAACGGTAGATCCGGCTTGCACGGTTACATCGTAAAAGCCCTGGATGTCGGAGGAGGTGAAGGATATGAACTCGTCGTCTCCGTTTTCTCCATCAATCCTCATGTACCTGATCTCGTCCCAGTATTGACGAATGATCGCCAGGATCTTTCTGGAGATTGAGGAAACAAAGTTCTCTGTGGCCTCTAGGCGCATGCCAACTCGACCGCGAGTAGCCGCTGATGCAATGGCCACCTCAGTGGCGGTGGTCCCCTTTCGACTAGAGCCTCCTCGCTGGAACACATCAATTCCAGATATTTCGTACATGAGCTTGGCCAGTCCCTGGATGACCATCGGGGTTGTGCTGGGTGGAGGGGCCTCTGGGAGCAGCATGATTGCGTCTTGGATGCGGGCGACACTGGCCGGTAACTCAGCAACGTCCATGTCCTCGTCAGACTCAAGAAGGCCAGCAAGCTGACCGCTTTCTAGGGCTCCAGGGGCTGTAACAAACTTCCTCCTTGAAGACAGCCGGTGGTGCCTAAGGATGTAGGCCCACTCGTCGTTGAGTCGGTCAGAGATGTCTTTAATTGCCGCAAGGTCAGAAACCCTTGTGCTGTAGAAGTTGTTCGGAACATCGACAAAGCGCATCACCTCGTATGGGTATCCACGCATTTCTAGCGGGTCTTGTATGTGGCGAACGATGGTTGGTGACTCTGTGCCAAGTCCAGAAGCCCTGGTCATCCACATCACATATCGGCGCAGGCCGTTGTCTGTTTGCCTCCAATAACGAATCTCGTAAAGGACGATGTAGTCAGGAGGCATTTCGGGGTGTTCTATGTTGTTAGATGGGGTTTCTCCGCTTAGTGACTGTGGAACGGCCTCGCTAAGCCAAGAATCTGCTTCAATGTCTGGTGGCAGAGAGAACCTCTCGTCTCTTTTGAGGTCATCAAGTCGAACAACCATTCGTTCGCAGACCCAGGGACACTGTTTTAGATCTGCGTATCCGGGGGGGATGATTAGGTCCCACGGCGCAACCCTTGTCACCGTTGGGTTGTCTTGTGGCCCCTCGTCAAGCACAAGCTCTTCAGCCGCAAGGAGCCTTCGTAGCTGTCGTCTTTGAACCCCGGTAAGCGGATCTTCATCTCCCGGCTCGTCTTTTTCAGGGCCAGAGTCATAATCTTCTTCAATATAAAACGAGTCACTTGAATCGTATCCAATCTTGGCCACCCCAAGCCCAAACAAAAGGGTGTCTAGAACAACAGACCTGGTGGTTTTGTTGCCCCCAATCTCCCTCCAAATGTAGTTGAGAGCGCTTTCTGCAATCCTGGCAGACTCTTTGTCACCCGGCCTTCTTGGCTTCACATAGATATGCGGGTTAGCCGATATGACTCCAGGTATGATTGTGTTTGCGTTGGACAACAGGAAGTTGAATTGGATCCTTTGCTCGTCTTCATATTCGAGCCCTCCAGCACCAAGGACTTCCTCATCCGTTTCCGCAGAATACGACCTTTGAATGGCTCTCCAATATGGCAGGTGGTTGTCCTCAAGGAGCTTTTCAGACTCCATGATGCGGCGGGACCACTCAGAGGTTTCTTCTTTAGACAATTCGATTGTGATGTTTTCGTCTGACATTGTTCGATGGTACTTGACAAAAGTTAGTAGTTGAACTCCTAATATCCACACGCATTTAAGCGTTTGGAGGAGCCATGACAGCAGAGACGCCCGCCGATAATTCCGAAGAGATCCCATACGAGGACAACTCTGAAGAAACCGGAGAAGAGGTAGCCGATGTTGGTGGTGACGACGAGCAACTTGCAAGCGAGTCTGATAGCCACGATGAAGATGCCTTTTGGAATGGAAACCCTGAAGAACTCCCGGAGGAGTTGAAGTCTACCTACAAGAGCATGCAGGGGGCATTCACTAAACGAATGCAGCGCCTGTCTGATCTTGAAAAGAAATACTTCGATTCTATCGATGCTGCAAATGCAGCCTTGATGTCTAGGGCTGGTCAGGAGGACCCACCTAAGCCTGAGCAGGTCGAGGATCCCCCGCCTGACATGGCGAATGGAGCAAGCCCTGAGGACGTTATTTCTTACTACGTTCAACAGGAGGTTAAAAAGGCCTTGGAATCAACTGGAGTAGGCAGGCTTGCCGAAGAGATGCAACCAGTTGCACATCGAGAGAGGGTTACTTCTGCCTATCGATCTTTTGCGGCAGAAAACCCTGGTCTTGATCACCAAAAACTTGCCCCACTTGCTGGACAGGTCATCGACAACGACCCACAGCTCAGCGAGTTGGCGCAAGCCAACCCAAGTGCCGCCATTCGTCTAGCTGCCCGTGTTGCACAGGCAGAGTTGAAGGCGGTTGTCACGAAGCAAAAAACTAAGAAGCGTAGACAGGCCGCGCCTGTTTCTGCGAGGAGTGGTACGGTTGTTCAACATCGCAAAGAAAGCATGTTGGAGGCTGCTACCAGAGCCCTCAAGGAAGCTGGCATGAACCCAGACGGCTTCTAGCTTAAGGAATAGAAAATGCCTGCTGTCACAGCAAATATTGCATTTGATCGAGTCTATTCGACCACCGCAGCCGCTGAGCGGTCTACGGTGGCGATGGAGATCATCCAATCTAACCCCCTCCTCTGGCACATGTATCGCCAGGGCTCAGTTATCTATGAAGGCGGCACCGAGTGTCGTGTTCCCATCGTTCTCTCAGAGTCTTCAAACGTGGGTGCCATCGGCACGTATGCCACGTTTGCGACCACTCCTGAGGAGGGTCCCGACAAGGCTCGTTACCCGACATGGTACAAGCAGCGTGCCTCGATGGTGATCGACAACACTGAGCTTGCACAGAATCGTGGCAAGTATCAGATTGTGAACCTTCTTCAGTCGAAGATGGCGATTGCCAAGATCAGCATGGTCAACGACCTTGCCCGCCAGATGTACGCAGATGGTGGTGCGGAGTCAGCAACATCCGCTAATACGCTTGAGCTTAACGGCCTTGACTCGATGCTTGACGCAGCCAACTTTGGCACACAGACGGGACCAGTTGGTGGGATCGAAAAGTCTTCTTACCCGGCTGTTTGGCAGAATCGGTTTGGGCAGATCACTGCCTTTGGCACTGATGGCTTGGATGTTTGGGAAGAGGTCTACATGGACTGCTCCAAGAAGGGCACCCATCCTGACATCATCCTGACTGACCCCACCGTGTATCGCTTCTTCAAGCGACTGGTTGCTCCTAACCAGGAAGAGCGCGATGTGGCAATGTGGAACCAGGGCTTCGAGAACCTGCTCTTCAATGGCACTCCGGTTGTTCCTGACGACGAGCTTTCTGGAAGCGGCAAGACCTACTTCCTGACCACCTCTGGCCGACGCGGAGTCACCGACTTCAACCTGAAGCCTGAGTACTGGGATGTTCCAGGAAAGAACCCGCTGGTTAAGGGCAAGGGAACGGGCATTGGCCTGCAGCTTGCCATCCTGTCTTCGGACGATTTCCGCCAGACTGACTTCCTTACGCCGCCCAACAGCGATGTGATCATCAGTCATACTTATTTCACCAGCATGTTTGTGTGCTCTTCGCTTCAGCGACAGGGTCTCGTTAACTTCGCTGGCGGCACCCCCGTCTTTTAAGCTGAGAGAGGAGATACTGAAATGTCTGGATTTATGTTTGGTGGTTCAGCTCTTACGCTGGACATCGGTGTTAAGAACACCACGGGGCTTTCCCTTCAGCACGGCGACGTTGTTCAGGTTGCATTGCTTAATGCAGATGCGGCTGATGGGTTTAACGCAGTCATTCCTGATGTGCAGGCCTCTACAATCGGTCAGTACGCGCCGATGGGCGTCGTGCAGGCTCCTAGTGGGCACGAGATCCCTGACGACGAGGAGATGATTATCCGCATCCTTGGTGTTACGGATGTCTCTCTTGACGTAAATACTGGTGGCGGAGTTACTTACTCGCGGGACGAAGTGTCCAACGTGACGAATGCTGGGACGCTTGGTGCTCGTTGTACAATCGCTGCATCGGCTGCGCCTGGCTCTACGGCTGGCGCAGCTGGCCTTCAGCAGATGAGTCGCGCTCATGCTGTCATTTTGGGAGCTAGTGTTACCACCCCTAACCCGGCAACAAACACGCGCCAGCGTATTCGTTGCTGGTTTAATGGGCTTCCCTAACCACTAACGTGTGTAGCGGGGGGCTTCGGCCCCTCGCTTTACACAGCTAGGAGAATTGAAATGGCTGTAGCCACACACGTTAGTCGAGTAGCAAAGGAGTACGCTCCCTACGGCTATTCGGTTATGGAAGATGTCGTTTGTCGCTTTGAGTCAATCGCCAATTCAGGCGGCGACGACAGCGCGACGATTGCCATCTACACCCCGATGGACGCAGATGTTTATATTGAGAGCGCCGCGATTGTTTTTGATACCACCGCCGCCGCTGGAGCGACCTGGGACATGGACATTGCTAACGCAACAGGCGCGGGAACCCCAACTCTGAACAGCTCTAGCGTTTCTTCTGGAGGCATTGCCGCTTTCACAAGCACCGCATTGGGCATTGACCAGAATCAGGTGGTGAATGCGGGCGATGTCCTCGTCCTCGATCTCTCGGAGGCTGCGGCGTCAGCCGCTTTCCCGTCAGGGATGGTTCTCCTCCGGCTTCGCCGCAAGGCATAGTTAGTCCCCCGCCCACCTACTCTTTGGAGGGTCGTTCGTGAACCTCAAGGAACTCAGAACGGCTCTCCAAGAGCGGCGGGAGGACTATTCCGCCAGCGACGCAAAGCTAAACAGGCGCATCAACCAGTCGTATCTAGACATATGCTCTAGGCGAAAGTGGGGTTGGCTTAGGAGAGAGTTTACGGCCAACACCTATGCGTCTGTCTCTACGTCCGGTATTACGCTGTCTAGCGGGAGCAGGGCTATTGAGTGGAAGGCCGCGTCTCCCCCAGCAACCGTTCTTGGCAAGCGCATTGTTGTGGGTGGGTCTTTCTACCGGGTTGTAGACCTGGATTCGACGGGCACGAATGGCGTTCTTGATCGCCCATTCATCGGAACAACTGCCGCCGGTCTAACCGGCACCATTGTTTACGATGAAATAGCTCTCCCCCTTGGCGCTCAGACAGTGGTAGAGGCGGTCCTTTTCACCGGAACAAACTCTTTCCCCAACAGTCTTGAGGCTATCAAGCCCGCCTCGATGAACCACAGAGATAAGGGTACCTTTGGGCAGCCAACAAAGTATTCAGCGATGGAAAAGGAGCCTATTTTTAGGCCGCGCACCCCAATTGGCACCTTAACCCCAGCATCTGTTGGGGTTGCAGGACTTACCCCTGGGTCTGTGTACAAGTATTGGTATACCTTTGTTGACAAGCAGACAGGCGCTGAATCTGCCCTTAGTGACTCCACATCGGTGACCCTGTCTTCAACCCATGACGGAGTTACCCTTCCCGCAATTTCCGCAAGGAAGGACCTTCTCCTTCGCCTTTACAGGAGCACCGCTGGTGGGTCGATCCCGTTTCTGCTTTCCGACATGCAGAGCGAGTCCATCTCAACTCCAATGGCTGTAACCGACACAGAGCCTGATGAATATCTTGGCGCTCGCGGGCCTAGCAGTGGGTCTTCAATGTTCCTCACCCTTTACCCAGCACCAAACTCCCACTATCAGATTCAGATGGTTTATCAGATGGAGGCGTCTTCTCTAGACGACGACAACGATAGGCCGTTATTTGACGCAACCTTCTCCAGCGTCCTCTTGGATGGGGCAGAGGCCCTCATGCTGACAGCTGAAGACGAGCAGAGAAGGGCTTCTTCGGCCACAGCCAAGTTTGAGGCTGGCATTCAAAGAATGATTTCTTCGGACAGCCTGAGCTTTCAAGACAGGGTGCTTATTGGAAGAGGTTCAAGAAGACTTCGCGGCAAAAGGACCTGGTGGTACGGCGCTCTGGGGAGTTAGCCAATGTCTAGGTCTCGCGGCAAGGTTAAGTCTTTCCAGCCCTCTAACGTAAAGGGGATAGACACTCGTATCTGGCAGTCCAAGGGGTCTGCAACAGACATAGATGGGGTTGTCTTCTCGTTGCGGGGAGAGGTTGTGAAGATTGGCGGCATGAGTCGCTTTGTTTTGTGGGAGCCAAACAAGAATGGGCTTAGGAGGAGCCCGTTTGCAAAGGTTTTGTCTCCCCTTCCTGGGGTGGCTGATGGCAAGGATAGTAGAATCCTTACCCTTGGCACTTTCAACTCGGCGGGAACCACTGAGTTGATGATTGCCTACTACACCCCGGCCCCAGGCATTGCGGCCCCAGGGAACTCTCCTGGAGAGATCAACATTGCCGTTCTTGAGCACAACAAGATTCGTGTTGTTCACTCTTATCAAGTGGCCTATGGGGATCCTCAGCCAAGGTACTACCCTCGCTTTGTAGATGTTGGTCCGTTTGTGATCATTCTTGTTGAGGGCATGGAGCCGGTTAAGTGGGATGGCAGGATTACCTCTCCAGTAGGCATTAGGGAGGCACCCTCTCCGGTTACAGCTGTTTTGGTTCTTGGTAATGGGGACAATGGTGGGCCGATAGACAATGGCGGCACGATAGAGAGTCTTAAGCCAACCCTTAATGGGGATTTCTGGGAAGATCATTCGTTTAATGATGTAGACGCGGCTGTCAGGAAGATCACCTACTATCAGACCTACACCAATCAATACGGACAAGAGTCCAACCTGTCCCCGGTCTCTAATGAATTGATTCTCACAGAGCTTCTTGGGGTTGGTATTGATCCAACACATGAAGAGGGAATGGTCTCTCCAGAGGCGGCGCGTGCGGCGCGGGATGAAGGCCTTGCGGTCAATTCGAACAGGATTTACGGGACCTTTAGAGACGTTCAGCTTAAAGCTAGAAGGCTTGTTTCCTTCTTGGGGCTTGGAAGCGCTCCTAAGCAGGTAGACATTGCGTATAGGTCTTTGTATCGGTCTGAGGGTTCTGCTCCCCCAACCGCTCTTCCCAGGAAGCTTGGTCCTGCGGCTACGTCTCACTTCGACATTAGAAAGATTGGGGAAAGCGCTGTTCATCTAGCCCCTGTTGCTGGTGAGAACAACCCCCCTCCGCCAGCGAGGTGGGCGTTCCCGTTTAGGGGCAGGGTGTACTATTTGGGAGGCGGGTCTGTTCTTAAGTATTCAAAGGTTAACTTCCCGGAAGCGGTTTCTGTGTCGAACTTCATTGAGGTAAACACGGCTGATGGGGACGAGATTACCGCCTGGGGTGTGGCTCAAGACTATGCGATAGTTTTTAAGCGTAGAAGCGCTTACCTCTTGACCCACGACAAGGCTGAGGATCCTGTGCTCACTCCTCTTCAGTCCACTTTTGGTGCGGTTAGTGACCGTACCGTGGTCAGCTTTGACAACAACACATACTTTATGTCTGACGTTGGCTTTCATTTGTTTGACGGCTCTAGCTTCAAGAGGATTTCTTCTGCTCTTGACGACGCTGTCCAGTTGCTTCCCAAGCACACTAGGGACGCGGCTACCGTGTTCGCGGACAGGCAGAACAATCGTGTTTACATCTCGGTTAATGGGAACCCAGGGGTTGAAAACAACCAGGTGTGGGCAATCCATGCAGACACTGGTGCGTTTACGGTCATCAAAGACCGGAAGGTAACAGCGGCAACGATGCTTAAGGATGAGGTTATCGTTGGTTCTGTTAACAACTGGGGGGAGCCAGATCTTTTGATGTGGGATACGGCATATACGAGAGACGGTAGGGGGTTTCTCGGCAGCTTTTCCACAGAGTGGATCGAATTGGACAACCCCCACAGCGACAAGCGTTTTTACAAGCTCCTTTTGTACTTTGTTCAGACTGGCAACATCCAGCTAACAGTTGATTGGTACACCGACTGGGACAACCGTGTTGCAGCAGGTTCTACGGTTCTGATGCTTAAAGATGAAGACACAACCTACTGGGGTAGTGGGACTTGGGGCACGGGGCTGTGGGATGAAAGAAGGCTTGTTAGTAAGTTCGTAGATCTTGCAGAGGTGGGCTCTGGAGGCGGTGCTCAGGACATTAATGCGAAGGCCATTCGCTTTACATTTAGGGCCGGTGTTTTAAACAATAAAACGCTTATTGGTGGTGGGGCGTCTAAGGCTGCGGGAACCTTTGACGAGGACGCGCCTTCTCCATTTAGGCTTGTTGGCTGGCAGCTTGTTGGCGATGATTACGGGGAGAGGGCAGAGGGGACGGCCCCCCGTGATTGACCGCATTATTGACAGGCTTGCCGTAGCCGTTGAAGAGCTTGATGTTGGGGTTCCTGGGCTTCTTGCTCGACAAGACCTTCTGAGGGCCGCGAACATTACTTTGGGTAAGATCGGCGCTCCAAGGCTTAAGAGCTTGGACAACCCTGTCGCTGTTCGCAGGGCAGCAATGGCGATAGAGGCGGAGGTTGGGCCATGAAGTATGTGCCGAAAGAGCCCCCTGCGATGAGCGTTACGGCTGATGCCGACGCAATGATGCGCGAGTTTAACCGCGCCATGGGCGTGGTTTACAACGACATCGATCAAAACAATGTTTCTGACGACTCAGTTAGTTGGCAAAGAATTGCTAGTCCTGTCAACGACAACACTGTTTCCACAAGCGTGTTGGGAACGCCGTCCCACGGAGGGCTTGGTGTTGGCAGGATGCACCTCGTCTCTCAGGTAAGTGGTTACTACCACGAACTGGCCCCTCCATCGTCCCAGTCTTCTGGCTCTACTGAGTTAAGGCCAGAGGGTTATTTCTGGGAGTTCGTCTCTGCCAGTAATAACTACGAAGACCTGTCTTTGTCGTTTAGTCTTAATGTGGCTACAGAAATAACTGTAATTGGGACTGGCCAGATATATCGTTCGGGGTCGTCATTTAGCGCTGCCACAAGAATGTTTGATGTACGGCTTCACAACAATGGCTCTTCGATGGGCATCAAGGAGACCGTTTCTAGTCGGGTTCAGGACGCAGATCTCCCCTTTTACGTTGATGTCAGAAAGCAGCTAAGTGCTGGGTCGCATACTATTCGCATTCAGGTCAGGGATAGGTCTGGCCAGGTAGATTCTGGGGCAAGGATTAAAAACACTTCTATTTGTATGTTTGGGTTTTGTAGATAATGGCTGGCCTAAAGCATCGTATATCTTCTTCAGACACCCTTTCCGCGACAGAGGTCTCTGAAAACTTCTCTGCGATTGGGGATAGGTGTAATTCTATTCCTGACGAGGCCTTTGAGGGCGCAGCCTTAACAACTCGTCATTTCACAAACAGGTCTATTGGGGCGCATGGTTGGTCTGCTGGAATAGCTAGGCTGAAGGATACGCGGGCTGCGTCTTTTGGAAATGTTGCGATGAGCGCTGCTCCTTACTCAGACGTTGCCGGGGCAGAGACTCCTCCGCAGCAACTTGTTAACCACTACAGTGGAGAGCATGCCCTGCCCGTGTTTGTCTGGGCAGAGATTTCCTTTAGGGATGACACTGCCATGAGCCCCTCTGTCTGGACCGCCGCCACTGTAGACATCAACTACAACTTCAAGCTTCTGTACAAGACAGACCTAACCTCTGGCTGGGAGGAGATCCCAGGAATGGAGACAGAGCGCAAGGCCCAGGCCGGATCTACATCCGCCCCTCCAGAGGAGGCGACAATGGTTTTGTTCGGGGCAGTATCCCCAGGGGGCGCGACGTACATCACCTTCAAGCTTCAAGAGTTTTACGATGGAACCATTGGTGGCGGCGCTCCTAAGGTCGGTGGCCTGATCCACTCCTTGTATGTGGTGCGATAATGTCCAGGTACAACGGCCCCAGCCCACTAATCGCGAACGGCCAGCCCCTCACCGCTTCTGTTGTTAGTGATGAGTTCGATGCCCTTGCCGTTTCCATGAACAATATTGACGACACGAACTGGGACGTTTCTGACAAACGCTTTATCACCAACAGAAGTGTTCACCACGACGCCCTTACGGTTCCGTTTGTCCAAGAGCAGTTGATAGAGGACGAGCCAGCCACGTTTGTTGTTATGGGAAGAGGGGGGTCTTCGAAGCCAACTCTTTACAGCCTTGGGGAGTATGAGAACGAGTATACGGTTGATGGTTGTTGCCTTCGTATGACGATTAACAGAGACGCCCTTGTAAAGATTGACACCACTGTTCAGTTCGACGCCATTAAGATCTCAAACTACAATTATGACATCGTCACTTCTCCAGCGACGGCGACCTATTTTGGACTGAGGTCTATTGACCTTGAGGCCAATTTTGAACTTTATGTTTGTCAGCCGGGAAGCTTTCCATCTCTTGTTTCTTCACTAAGGAAGAGGGTCCGTCTTGAGGCCCACAATGCCGCAGCCCTTGCTCCTCCCGCCCAGGCCTATGGGAGCGAGGACGTTCAGTACTTCGAGGGAACCAATGCCCGTCGTCGCGGGATGACGATTCATCTAAACGGAGAAACCACTCTTTCTGGGGTGGATACAAACGGTGCCGCGTATGACGTTTTTCTAAAGATGCGCTCATCAATTGTGGCTGCTGACACAACCTCTGGGGGCGGAGGAGCGTTTGCGAACAAGGTACTTTCCAACACCGACCACAACAACAGGCTGTTTCTTGTTCATGCAAAGAGCACAAGCAGGTACATTTCCGCAAGAGCGTTTGTGATTTAAGGTAGGACAATGGCAATCAACCCGTCAGACATGAGCATCGCTCAGCTATTAGCCTCAGAGGCGGAAGATCTGGTTAACCCACTTCCTATTGAGTTTTACACCCCTGAGTTTGCTAGGCGCAGGGCAGCAATGCTTGCCTCCGAAAGGGCTCCGCTTTCTCGCGCTTCCAGGCAGAGGCTTCCTGTTTCCCAAACAGGTCTTCGGGGCGCGGATGTTCGAAGGTTTGGAGAGCTTCAGGGAAGACTTGCTTCTGGCGCTGCTGAGGCTGCTCAAAGGGCTGATATAGCTCAGCGCAGAGAGATGGGTGAGGCTGCCCTAAAGAGGTTTAGGGATGCGTCTAGGGCGGAGGAAGCAACAAAGCTCGCCCAGGCGAAGGCCAAGCAGGCAATCGCCAGAGAGCTTGGAACCGCCTTTGGGATAGGGACTGAGGCTGCAACTGGTTTGGCAGAGGCGGCTAAGAAGCATCAGGAAGGCCTTCGAGCAAGGGGCCGCGAGCTTGGCAGTCAGATGGGAAGACAAATGTCTTACCTAGACACTCTTTCCGATGTAAGCCTGGGGAGCCCAGTGGACCTTGGTGCAGGCATTGGCGTCCCAGCCCCAGAGCTTGATGTGAGTAATCGGCATTGGCTTGATTATGACTTTTCTTCAGACCGTCCAATTTATGCGGGGGCCCCCCTTAGCAGGCAGTTTAGCTATGGAGACACCCTTAAGAGCGACATTTCATAGAGGAGGTTCTCGTGGCTATATCTAGTTCAGAGAGGGATCTTGCTCGTCTTCTGAGAAGGCGTGATGCAGGCATTATTGAGCGCGCCGAGAGAAGGAAGGATCGTGTCTCTGACGCCTCGATGGCGGCTAGCAAACTTGAGGCTGACCGCCTTATGAGTAGGATGGGCCCGTCTGGTGGTTCTATCAAGGGGGACT
>CEUQ01187904.1_pt1 | contig 22862 bp, 19 predicted proteins | sample 361491 | NCBI WGS metagenome assembly CEUQ01 (sample SAMEA2622796, study PRJEB7988) | marine metagenome | biome: marine biome (ENVO:00000447); feature: marine epipelagic mixed layer (ENVO:xxxxxxxxx); material: "saline water (ENVO:00002010), including plankton (ENVO:xxxxxxxx)" | depth 120 m | reverse complement strand
CGAGCAAAAGCGGATCCGTCTCGAAGGCGAGATGCCGTCCGTGATGGATCCGCCGAAAGGCTGTCGTTTCTCGACCCGTTGTCCGCGTTACCTCGACAGCATCTGCGAAGAGCAGGAACCGCCGAACCAGGACGCCGGTGACGGCCACGTCATCAAGTGTCACATCGACATCCGCGAACTGGCGCAGGTGGAGCCGATCTTCAACACGAAAGAAGCGGCGGAGTAGGTCTGTAACGACGATGCTCTGAAACGGCCGGGGCTTGCATGCTCCGGCCGTTTCAGAGCATGTCGCTGGCGCACGTTTGGTGTCGTGGGTAGACTAGTTTCACCTCGGGACCGTCGATAGCTTGCGCCACCTTTTCGGCTGTGGTCGAAGAGGGTTCCATGCGTGTGAGCGGATGCCGCGATAGCGACCATGAAATACTCCATCTTCAGCCTGCTCAGGCAGGCGCGCGACTATCACAAGAACTGGCCCCAGGCCTGGCGCAGTCCGGACCCTAAGCCCGAGTACGATGTCATCATCATTGGCGGCGGTGGTCATGGCCTGGCGACGGCGTATTACCTCGCCAAGGAACACGGCATCACCAATGTCGCAGTCCTGGAAAGGGGCTGGCTGGGCGGCGGCAACACCGGGCGCAACACCACCATTGTCCGCTCGAATTATCTGTGGGACGAAAGCGCGAATCTCTACGAGAAATCGCTTCAGCTCTTTGAGGATCTGAGCCAGGACCTCAACTACAACGTCATGTTCAGTTCGCGCGGGGTGATCAACCTGGCGCACAACGAGCACGACCTGAAGGAGCTGGCGCGCCGCGGCCATGCCTGCCGCCTGAACGGCATTGACTACGAACTGGTGAGCCCGGAGCAGATCAAGGAGATCGCACCGATCATCAACATCTCCAAGTCGATTCGCTATCCCGTGCTAGGCGGGGCAATGCAGCGCCGTGCGGGCAACGCACGTCATGATGCCGTGGCCTGGGGCTACGCCCGCCGCGCCGACGAGTACGGCATCGATATCATCCAGAACTGCGAAGTCACCGGCATCGATGTTGCGAACGGCAAGGTCACGGGCGTCCAGACCACCCGCGGCCCGATCAAGGCTAGGAAGATCGGTGCGGTGCCTGCCGGCCACGCCTCGGTTGTCGGCCAGATGGCGGGCCTCCGCCTGCCGATCGAGAGCCATTGCCTGCAGGCTATGGTGTCCGAGCCGATCAAGCCGGTGCTCGACACCGTGATCATGTCGAACACGGTGCACGTCTACATCAGCCAGTCCGACAAGGGCGAACTGGTTCTGGGTGCCGGGATCGACGGCTTCAACAGCTATGCCCAGAAGGGCGGCATCGACATCATCGAGCATCAGCTCGAAGGGCTTTGCGAACTTTATCCCATTGTGAAGCGACTGCGCGTGATGCGCACCTGGGGTGGTATTGTCGATATCTGCCCCGATGCCAGCCCGATCATCTCGAAGACCTCGGTCGAGGGTTTCTACATGAACTGCGGTTGGGGCACGGGCGGATTCAAGGCCACGCCGGGCTCGGGCTGGGTGTTCGCCTACACCATCGCGCAGGAACGCCCCCACGATCTGAACGAAGCCTTCGATCTCAAACGGTTCGAGACCGGACTTCTGATCGACGAGCACGGCGCTGCGGCCGTGGCGCACTGAGGGGAGGAGAGACACCATGCTTTTGATCACCTGTCCCTGGTGCGGCGAACGCGAAAACTCCGAGTTCACCTGCGGTGGCGAAGGCCACATCAAGCGTCCGGACCCGAAGACTGCGACCGATGCCGAATGGGCCGACTATCTCTTCATGCGCAAGAACCCCAAGGGCGCGCATCACGAGCGCTGGTTCCATGCCCAGGGTTGCCGCATGTGGTTCCACATGACCCGCGACACGGTCACCCACGAGATTATCGAGGTCTACGGTATCACCGAGCAGCCTTCCGAAACCGGTGATGCGGAGGGCGGACTATGAGTCAGGCATTCCGCAATTCAGACGGCGGTCGGGTCGACCGCGGCAAGCGTCTGAGCTTCACATTTGATGGACAGCGCTACACGGGCCATGAGGGCGACACGCTGGCCTCGGCGCTGCTGGCGAACGGCGTTCGCCTGGTCGGCCGCAGCTTCAAATATCACCGGCCGCGCGGCATCGTGACGTCGGGTGCTGAAGAACCGAATGCGCTGATCCAGCTCGGCGAGGGCGCCTTTACCGAGCCGAACACGCGCGCGACCCAGATCGAGCTCTATGATGGGCTGGTCGCCGAGAGCCAGAACCGCTGGCCCAGCGTGAACTTCGATGTCGGTGTGGTGAACAACCTGCTGTCGAAGATCTTTCCCGCGGGCTTCTACTACAAGACCTTCATGTGGCCGCCCAAGGCCTGGATGTTCTATGAAAAGATCATTCGGAACGCCGCCGGCCTGGGCAAGGCACCGACTGAACCCGACCCTGAGACCTACGAGAAACGCCGCGTCCATTGCGATGTGCTCGTGGTGGGCGCCGGCCCGGCCGGGCTCGCTGCGGCGCGTGCCGCCGGTGCTTCTGGCGCGCGGGTGATCCTGGCAGACGAACAGGCGGCGTTTGGTGGCAGCTTGCTGGCGAGCCGCGCAACAATCGATGGCAAGACCGTCGCCGAGTGGGTCGACTCCATGGTCGAAGAACTCGCGGGCATGCCAGAGGTTCGGCTGTTGCCGCGGACCACGGTCACCGGCTACTACGACCACAATTTCCTGGTCGCCGCCGAGCGTCTGAATGATCACCTGCCGACGGGTGAACGCCAAGGCCCGCGTCAACGTGTCTGGAAGATCCGCGCCAAGCGTGTCGTATTGGCGACCGGCGCTATCGAACGCCCGCTCGTGTTCGCGGAGAATGATCGTCCGGGTGTCATGCTGGCCGATGCGGTGAAAACCTATGTGAATCGCTATGGTGCACGTCCCGGCAACCGGGCGGTGATCTTCACCAACAACGACAGCGCCTATCGCGCGGCAATCGACGCGGCGGATGGCGGGATTCACGTTGCGGCAATCGTCGATGTCCGTGAAAAACCTGAAGGCGCTCTGGTGCGCGAGGCGCGGGACCACGGCATCGAGATCATTCCCGGAAGTGCGATCACCAGAGTGCGCGGCGGCAAGCAGGTTGCCGATGTTGAGGTCAGCGGCCTTTCGGAAGACCGCGAGTCGGTCAATGGGCAACGCCGGAGCATCGATTGCGACCTCGTGATGATGTCGGGGGGCTGGAACCCCACGGTGCATCTTGCGTCGCAATCCGGCGCTAAGATGCAGTGGGACGAGGCGCTGCATTCGTTTGTGCCTGGTCTTTTAAAGCAGGCGCAGCACAACGTGGGAGCGCTTGCAGGTGATCTGACCCTGGAAGGCTGCCTGGCACAGGGCGATACGGCCGGTGCCGAGGCTGCCACGGAGGCAGGCTTTGCGGCCAAGCCAGGACCGTCTTGGGCTGTCGACGCTGGGGCCGGTGATGGAAGTCTACAGCTTGAGCCGCTTTGGGCCGTGCCGACCGACCGCAAGGGTGCAAAACGATTCCACGACTTCCAGAACGATGTCACCGCCGCTGATGTGGCGCTGGCGCATCGGGAGAACTACGCCTCGGTCGAGCACTTCAAGCGTTACACGACGACCGGCATGGGAACGGACCAGGGCAAGACCTCGAACGTGAACGGTTTGGCGATCCTGGCGGACCTGCGTGGTGAGCCGATTCCCGATGTTGGCCACACCACGTTCCGCCCGTTCTACACGCCGGTCACGATCGGTGCGTTGGCCGGCATTGATACCGGTCCGGAGCTTTTGGATCCTGTGCGCAAGACCCCGATGCACACCTGGCACGAGAAGCATGGTGCGCATTTCGAGGATGTTGGCGCCTGGAAGCGTCCCTACTGCTATCTGCGGGACGGCGAAAGCGTCAAACAGGCGGTCAACCGAGAGGTTCTTGCCGCGCGGACGTCGGTCGCCATCCTGGACGCTTCGACGCTCGGCAAGATCGACATTCAGGGTTCGGATGCCGCGGAGTTTCTTGATCGCATCTACACTAACAAGTTCTCCACCCTGAAGGTCGGCGCTTGCCGCTACGGCCTTATGTGCAAGGACGACGGCATGGTGTTCGATGATGGCGTCACGGCGCGCATCGCGGAAAACCGCTTTCTGATGTCGACCACGACGGGCGGTGCGCCCAACGTGTTGAACTGGCTTGAGGAATGGCTCCAGACCGAGTGGACCGACCTTGAGGTCTACTGCACGTCGGTCACGACTCAGTGGGCCGCCATCGCTATCGCGGGGCCGAACAGCCGCCGTCTTCTGGCAGAGCTGACCGATGTCGACCTTTCGAACGAGGCATTCCCGTTCATGTCTTGGAAGGACGGTGAGGTTGCGGGGATCAAGGGTCGTATATTCCGTATCAGCTTTTCCGGCGAGACCGGTTTTGAGGTTCAGGTACCGGCGAGTTATGCGCTGGCGCTGTGGTGCGCCCTGATCACGGCGGGCGAGACCTACAGCATCACGCCCTACGGCACCGAAGCGATGCACGTGCTGCGCGCGGAGAAAGGTTTTATCATCGCCGGACAGGATACGGACGGCACGACCACGCCACACGATCTCGGCATGAGCTGGATCGTCTCTAAGAAGAAGGACGATTTCCTCGGCATGCGGGGGCTCAGCCGGCCGGACACCCTGCGCGAAGACCGCAAGCAGCTTGTTGGGCTCGTGACGGAAGCCCCGAACACAGTGATCCCCGAAGGTGCGCACATCTCCCCGGAGCCCCACGCACCGCCGCCGGTGCCGATGGAAGGCTGGGTGTCATCGAGTTACTACAGCCCGAACTGCGGCCGCTCGATCGCGCTGGCCCTGATCAAGCGCGGTCATGAACGGCTGGGCGAGAGCGTAGCCATTCCGCTGGAAGACAAGGTGGTACGGGCGAAGATCGTGAAACCGGTCTTCTTCGACGAAGAAGGGGGGCGTTTGCGTGGCTGAGACCTATCTGAGACAGAGCCCGCTGGCTCATCGTGCGCTGGACGCACAGGCCAACGCTGATACGGACGATGCCGCCCTGGTACTGACCGAACGGCGATTCCTGGCCAAGATCAATATTCGTGGCAAAGCCGACAGCGCTGCCGTGAAGGCGGCCGTGGGCGTCGAACTTCCGCAGGCTCCCAACACGGTGGCCGAAGGCAACAACCTCACAGCGCTGTGGCTTGGCCCGGCCGAGTGGCTCATTGTTGGGCCGGTTGGCGCGGAAGCCGCCATCGAAATGGCACTCGCGGAGGCCCTCGATGGCGCAAGCGCTGCCGTGGTTGATGTCACGGAAGGTCGCACGACCATCCGCGTTGCCGGGGACAAGGCGCGCGATGTTATTGCCATGGGTTGTCCGCTGGACCTGCACGCCCGCGTCTTCGCCGTGGGCCAGTGTGCCCAGAGCTTCATCAGCCGCGGTCCGATCATCATCCATCAGGTCGATGACACGCCTGCCTTCGACATCCAGATCGAACGCAGCCAGGCTGACTACCTCTGGACGTGGCTCCGGACCGGCGGTGAGCCCTATGGCATTGCCGTTGCGACCGAGCCCGAGACCGACAACTGGCGCCGTCCAGCCAAGCGCAAATCCAAGGACGCATCGTGAACGACGCGCCGTCCAGCGTCGTTTTTGACCTGGGCGGGGTCTTGATCGACTGGGATCCGCGCCATCTCTATCGCGACCTCATCCCCAATGAGGCCGAGATGGAGAAGTTTCTTGATGATGTCGTCGGTCAGCCCTGGAACCGCCAGCAGGACGCCGGGCGATCCATTGCTGAAGCCAACGCGGAGCTGATCGCAAAGCACCCGGACAAGAAGGACCTAATAGAGGCCTATTACGGCGAGTTCGACCGCATGATGAAGGGGTCGATCGGAGGCACGTTCGAGGTTCTTCAGGCTCTGGCAGACATCAATGTGCCAATCTACGCTCTGTCGAACTGGTCGGCCGAGACCTGGCCGCTGGCCCAGGCGCGTTTCGGCTTTCTTAAGCTGTTCAAGGGCGTCGTGATCTCCGGGCAGGAGGGCATACGCAAGCCGGACCCTGCGATCTTCGATCTGCTGTGTGACCGGTTTGAGCTTGAGGCCGATGAAACGCTCTTTATCGACGACCATCGTCCCAATGTCGAAGCGGCCGAGAAGCTGGGATTCTACACCGTGCTGTTCAGCGGCCCGAGCCAGTTGCGCGGGCGCCTGACCGGATGGGGTTTGTTGCCGCCGCGTTGAACTGCGGTAGTCTCCGGGGTGAAGATGGGAGACGGCCATGGCGTCACCACGACTTCAGAAGCTGATTGCCGCATTTGAAGCACGACGCGACGCGTCTGCTGACGAGCCGGCTAATGACGAAGAGGCTGTCGCACAGTACCGATCTTATGCCGATGAAGAATTGGCGTTGGTCGATGGGATCGGCCCGAGCCTTCCTGCCGACACCACAGTCCATGCGGTTTCCGTCGCCGGTGTGCCTTGCGAATGGGTGATGGCACAAGGAGCGTCACCGCACCGCCGCCTTCTGTTCATTCATGGCGGCGGCTGGCTTTCGGGCACACTCGACAACTATCGCCATCAGGTCGAGGCGCTTTCCCGTGCAACCGGCCTGTCCGTGCTGGCTGTCGACTATCGTCTGGCGCCGGAACATCCCTTTCCTGCCGGACTGGACGACTGTGTCACGGCGTGGATTTGGATGCTGGAGAACGGGCCGGACGGCGAGAGGGCTTGCGACCGGCCCTTGCTGGCGGGTGATTCGGCCGGTGACAACTTGACCTTTGCCTTGATGTTGCGCCTGAAAGATGAGGGTAAACCCTTGCCCGTGGCCGCTGTGGCGTTCGCACCGGCAACGGATTTCACCGGCGCCAGCCCCTCCATGACCGAACGCCGACATCTCGACCCGTTCATTAAGCTCGACAACGTGGACTGGATCTTTGGCCAATACGTTCTGGATGGAACGCCGAGGACCGATCCTTATGTCTCACCGGTGTTCAGTGATCTCTCCGGTCTGCAGCCGTTTCTCGTTCATGCCGGAGAACGTGAGGTGCTTCATGATGATGGCCTCCGCATCGTCGAGGCCGCCAAGGCTGCCGGGCTAGACGCGCGGTTGAAGACGTTGCTGGGTTGCGTCCACACGACCGAATACTGGTGCCACGTCGTGCCCGAAGGTTTGGGGTCGCTGAACGAGATTGGCGCCTATCTGAAGAGCAATGGCTGACGAATCCGCCAGCCGCTTCGTTGATCTTGATCGTTACCCGATCACTGATCTGGACGCGCCAGCGGCCCAATCTCTGATCGAACATTGCTGCCAAGATCTGGAATCGCAGGCGTTTTCTGTCCTCGAAGATTTTCTCACCGCTGATGCCGTCAGCCAGTTCTGGACGGAATCGATGGCATTGGCCGGTGATGTTGTGCGCAGGGGTGCGGTGCGCAGCACCTATTTCGACACGCCGGATCAGGAAGACCCGAGCTGGCCTATCGGCCATCCGCGGCGGCAGTTCTTCCGGACGAACTGGGGCGTCGTGGCCGATGATCTGATCCCCGACGACCATGGATTGCGTCAGTTCTATGAGTGGGACCGGTTGACCGACTTTTTCTCCCAGGTCCTGCAGGTGAAACCGCTCTACCGCCATGCTGACCGCTTCCAGGCACTGAACATCAATGTCCTGAATCCTGGCGATGAACAGGCCTGGCACTTTGACGGCATGGACTTTGTTGTTCTGCTCTATCTCACCACGCCGGATGGTGGCGGCGAATTGGAATGTGCCTCACTGGTGCGAACCGATGATGATCCATGTTACGACAAGGTCGCTGCGGCCTTTGATGGCAGCTATCCGCAGCTTCACCGGCGCGTGCCGAAGGCCGGCACACTCACCATCATGCGTGGCCATCACAGTGTTCATCGTGTGACGCCGGTGGAAGGCGTCACACCACGGTTGACTGCGGTTCTGTCCTACGACCGCGTGCCGGAAAAGCGCGAAGGGGATGCCATCAACATCCAGATATACGGTGAACGGATCCGAACCAAGATCGCTTCCGGGTTCAATCGGTAGCATCTTCACAAGAGAGCCAAGGAAAACTCAGCGCCGGCCTCGGTGCAGCAACTCCGAGATATCGTCAGTGGCTGGCGCGATCAGGTGAATGCGTCGGGCATCGAGTCCTTCTTCTGCGCGATGAAGGCGTTCAGCGCTTCATCGACACCGGGGTCGATGTCGGGCGCCTGATAGTCCGCCAGCATGTCTTTCCAGAGCTTGTTGGCGCGCAGGGCGGCGTCCTGGCTACCTTCTGATTCCCACTGCTCGAAGCTGTTGTTGTCGGCAATGGTCGAACGGTAGAAGGCCGTCTCGAAGTTGGCCTGGGTGTGATCGCAGCCGAGGAAATGGGCACCGGGACCGACTTCGCGAATGGCGTCCATGGCCTGGTCGTTCTCGGTGAGGCCGATGCCGCCGGCCAAAACCTGCATCATGCCGATCTGATCGGCATCCATGACGAACTTCTCGTAACCCGATGCCAGCCCGCCCTCGAGCCAGCCTGCGGCATGCAGAACAAAGTTGACACCGCCGTTCAGGGTGGCCTGGATCGTCTGGGCACTCTCGTAGGCTGCTTGGGCATCGGGAATCTTCGAGCCGCAGAGCGACCCACCGGACCGGAACGGAACACCCACGCGCCGCGCGAGCTGGGCCGAGGCATAAAGCACCAGGGTCGGCTCGGGTGTGCCGAAGGTCGGAGCACCTGACTGCATGGAGATCGAGCTGCCGAAGGTGCCGAAGACCACCGGTGCACCCTTGCGGATCAACTGGGTTGTCGCCATGCCGACCTGGGCCTCGGCGAAGAGCTGTGCCACGGTGCCGGCCACCGTCACTGGGCTCATGGCACCGGCCAGGATGAACGGCGAGACAACGCAGGCCTGGTTGGATGCGGCATAAACCTTCATCGCACCCAGCATGGTGCCGTCGAAGACCATTGGTGAGTTGGCGTTGATCAGATTGATGATGCAGCAGTTATTTTCGACAAAGTCGTCGCCGAAGACGAGCTTCGCCATCGCCACTGTGTCGGCCGCCCGCTCCGGGGCCGTCACGGAACCCATGAACGGTTTGTCCGAATGGCGGATGTGGGAATAGACCATATCCAGATGGCGCTTGTTCACGGGCACATCGACAGGCTCGCACACGGTGCCGCCGGAGTGGTGAATGGCGGGCGTCATGTAGGCCAGCTTAACGAAGTTGCGGAAGTCCTCGATCGTCGCGTAGCGGCGTCCTTCATCCAGATTGCGGATGAACGGCGGGCCGTAGACCGGGGCAAACACCGTGGAGCCGTCACCGATTTTGACACTGCGGTCGGCGTTGCGGGCATGCTGGGTGAAGGAGCTGGGTGCCGTCTTTAGTAGTTCACGGGCCAGACCGCGCGGCACATGGAGTGTCTCTCCGTCCTTGGCCACATCGGCGCCGGCCTCTTTCCACATGGCGACAACTTCCGGGTCATCGGCGATCTTGATGCCGACCTCCTCCATGATGGTCTCGGAGTTGTTCTCGATGATCTCGAGGCCTTCCTCTGAGAGCAAGTCCAGAACCGGGATGCTGCGCTGGATGTAGGGCAGGGGTGTGGTGTCGAAACGCTGGCTGCGCTGGGCGCGCCGCGCTCTACTGCCGCCACGGTCACCACGTCCACGCCGGCCGCGCCGACCTTCTGTCTGCTGTTCGTCACTCATCACTCCGCTCCAGCCCAACCGGGGCCAAGGGCCATGCTTATGGCACGCAGATCGGGCATAAAACGGCCAGATTACGTCGTGGAAACGGGCGCATTCGTCGTCTGCGGTCGAATTTGCCCGGCAGAGCTGTTGCCCGATCCCGCGCTTTGCAGCACTCTCGGGCTCGCAGGATCAGGGGCGAGACGAATGGCTTACGACGTGTTTCAGGAAGGCTGGCGCGACACACCCTACTGGTGGGATCTGGCACCACGTCCTGATTTGCTGCAGATCGAACTTCCCGACAAGGTGGATGTCGCGATCGTGGGCTCCGGATATGCAGGGATGTCCTGTGCCATCCATCTGGCCCGAGCCGGCCGGAACGTGCTGATTCTCGAAGCCAAGGAGCCCGGACACGGCGCCAGCTCACGCAGCGGCGGCATGGCTGGAAGCGGGCTGAAGCTGGGCTATGGCGACCTCAAGGCCAAGTACGGCAAGCAGCGCGCCATCGAGATGACGCTCGAGACCGAGCGTTCCCTGGAATTTTTCGAGGACTTCATCGCCGGGGAGCAGATCCAGTGTCACTACCAGAAGGTCGGCCGTTTTGTCGGCGCCCATGCGCCGAGCCACTATGAATCGATGTCGCGCAATCTGGAGCTGGTCAAGGCTGAGGTCGGGATCGATCCCGGCTACATGGTACCGCGCTCCGAACAGCACAGCGAAATCAAGACCGACCTCTACCACGGCGGCAGCGTGAAGCTGGTTGGCGGCGGCCTGCATCCGGCGGTCTATCACCAGGAGTTTCTGGATCGGGTGAAGGCTGCTGGTGTGTCCATTGCGTCGTTCACACCGGTGACCGGCATCTCGCGGGAGGGTGACGGTTTTGCCGTAATCACGAGCCGCGGCACGGTCAGGGCAGACCAGGTGGCGGTCATGACCAACGGTTACACGCCGCGCGCCGCGCAGGATCTTCGCCGTCGACTGGTTCCGGTGGGCAGCTACATCATCGCGACCGAGGAGCTTGGCGAGGAGAAAATCACCGAACTCTTCCCCAACCACCGCATGGTCGGCGATACCAAGGCCATTCTCTACTACTACCGGCCGTCGCCGGACCGGAAACGCATCATCTTCGGCGGCCGCGCCAAGACTCGCGATGTTGAGACCGCAGAGAGCGGACGGCTTCTTCATCAGTTCATGTGCAGGGTGTTCCCGGAACTACAGGATGTGAAGGTCACGCACAGCTGGACAGGCAACGTCGCCTTCGCCTTCGACAAGCTGCCCCATGTCGGCCAGCGCAACGGCCTGCATTACTCGCTGGCCTGCAACGGCTCCGGGGTGGTGAAACAGACCTATCTCGGCATGAAATCCGCGCTCAAGATCATGGGCGACAAGGACGGCCGCACGGCCTTTGACGATCTCGAGTTCACCACGATCCCGTTCTACGACGGCAATCCCTGGTTCCTGCCTATCGTGCAGCGCTGGTACCAGTGGTGCGACGCCAGGGTGCGCTGATGACCGGGTCGGCCTTTATCACGGCCCTGGGCTGGGTTGTGGTCATGACGATCGTCATGGCAACTCTGGTCGCCATTGCCAAGCGGATCGTCCGCAAGACGCTGCGCGCTCGCTGGGCGGCCTATGCTGTGCTGGAGCTCTTTCCGCTGGCCTTTGTGGTCGCGGCCTTCATGGGGACGTTTGTCTATCCGAACGACCTTCGGCTGGAAGGCGAGATCGCGCTGCCCTTCGCGTTTGTGGTTGTGTGCGCCTTGCCCTGGATTCCGCTCGCACTGTTTGTGCTGATCGTGATGCCTTTGCGAGAGATGCGGCAATCAGCCCGCCTGACAAGGAGGAAGCCGCATGACACCGGAGATCATGTTTGGTGTGGTCGTCTGCGCGTTCATGATTGGCCTGTCGTCGATGCTTCTGCCCGTCGCATTAAGCTACGTTCGCCAGAAGCCGCAGCGCTGGCCATTTGTCTTCCTGGCCCTCGATACATATTACATGCTCTGGGTGGCGGGCGGCCTGGCAGGGATCCTCGTAATGCCGGAGACTTTCGGCCTGACGTCCAACCGCTTCCCGACCTTGTACATTGTGATCGGCGGCCACGCCCTGATCAGTACGATCCCGCTGCTTGCAATCATGGGGCCGTCCTTGCGTGCGTCTCGGTCAGAAAGTGACCAGCAAGCAGACTCGAAGAAGGCGGACGATCCGGTCATCCGACGCTAACTCTCGAGATCAGCCCATCACCCCTCATTCCCCGCCGAACAGGTCCTTGTCCTGCCGGCGGCGCAGCTCCTCCATCTTCTCGAAGTGCTGCGGGCCGATTTCGAGGGTTTCAATGGCGCGTTCGATGCAGCTGGCGGCCTCACGAAGAGCGTTGAGAGCCGCATCGCGGTCGGCATCAAGCGGCAGGGTTGACAGGAGAAAGCTCAGCTTCTCCCGCCCCAGCCATGCGGTGTGCCGTGCGTACTCGGCATAGCGGTGTTTGGTCTCCGGCTCCTTCTCGATCCAGTCGTAGGGGCCTTCGGGTGTGATGAAGAAGGTGCGGGTGGGATCGGGCTTGGTGACATCCAAAGAGACATAGGCATTGACCAGGCTCGCCCGTTCGGCTGTCTCTTCGAGCGGAGAGGCACAGTGATAGACGGCACTTCCCTGCATGAAGCAGGCATAACCTGCGCCGGGAAAGTGAGGTGTCACGACTCGATCGTCGGGGATCGTGTCCCCGCGCGACACGATGGCATGGCCTTCCTCGCGTGTGCCCAGGAAATACTTGAAATCACCGCCCTTGTAGGTCGCCGGGTCGTGGCACATCAGCACATAGTCGAATCCGACGAAGTCGTAGTGCCAGCCGTCAACGGGCTTGGAGATGTGCCTGGGTGCGAAGTTCATGTGGCCCTGCTGGTAGACCATGGTGTGCGGCACCAATGGCGTACCGAAGAGGTCGCTGGCGAAGGCGGTGATGTCCTCGTTGCGGCAGAGATCGCGAATGAAGCGCGAGATGAACACTGTGCCGCGTAGATAACCGGTCGCACGGTGACTGTCGGGGACTTGGCGGATATGAGGTCTCAGGAGCCGCATGGTCTCGTGGAGGGCGGTCACGCCTTCGTCCGATAGCATCCTGGCGGGTGAGAACATCGCTGTGGGCGAAGCCTGCCTTTCGATGAACGTCTCGCTGTATCCGAGCTCGGCTAGCGACCAGCTTTCTTCCGGTGCTTCAAGCTGCAGGTGTCGTGAGGCATCGAACTCAGGCTCGCCGTCGATCCACTCGTAACCGTCGGGTTGATCAGGAAAGACATCGACAACGGACGGGTGGGACATGGCAGTCTCTTTGTCTCGGGGTGATCTTTGCTACGCCGCACCGGCGTTCTGAATAGCGCGCCAGACGGTCTGTGGTGTGGCGGGCATGTCGAGGGATGTCACGCCCAGGGGCGCGAGTGCGTCGATCAGGGCATTTATAATGACGGGCGGCGCCCCGGTGGTGCCCAGTTCGCCGGCACCCTTCACGCCCAGCGGATTGGTCACACAGAGGTCGGGCCGGTCGATCGTGGTGAAGCTCGGCAGATCGCCGGCGCGCGGCATGGCGTAATCCATGAAGGTCGCGCTCAAGAGCTGGCCGCTCTCGTCGTCATAGATGATGCCTTCCATCATGGCCTGACCGATCCCCTGGGTCACACCGCCATGGGTCTGACCGTCAAGGAGAAGGGGATTGATAACGCGGCCGAAGTCGTTGGCAGCCGTGTATCGCTCCAGCGTCCAGTGACCGGTTTCAGGGTCGATCTCGACCTCGGCAACATGGCAGCCATTCGGGAAGTTTCCGGCTTCGGGGGTGAAGAAGGCCTGATCTTCCAGGCCCGGCTCCAGACCTGAGCCTGCAAAGTTGGGGGCAACATAAGCCTTGGCCGCAAGCTGGGCCCAGGTCATGGAACGGTCGGTTCCGGCAATGGCAAAGGCGCCGTCGGCAAACTCAACATCGTCTGCGGAAGCTTCCATCAGGTGTGCGGCCAGGCTGCGCCCCTTGTCGATCACCTTATCCGCAGCCTGGACAATGGCCGGACCGGCCATAGATATCGAGCGCGATCCGTAGGTGCCCTGGCCGAATGGCACCTGGGAGGTGTCGCCGTAGATCACATCTATACAGTCGACCGACAGGCCCATGCGGTCGCCGGCGATCTGTGCAAACACGGTGGCGTGGCCCTGGCCATGGCTGTGAGTGCCCACAGCCACCGAGACCGAACCGCCGGGATGGACATGAACATGGGCCGTTTCGAAAACGCCGGGACCAGCGCCTGCAGCGGTTTCCGTGAACGCGGCGAGGCCCAGACCACGCAGCCGTCCGTGCCCGCGACTGGCAGCGCACCGTTGTTCGAACGCCTCATCCCGGGCTGCTCCAGATGCCTCGTCAGAGATGCCCGGGAAATCGCCGCTGTCATAAGCGAGACCGGTCACCGTGGTATGTGGCATCTCGTCCTGGCGGATCATGTTGCGGCGCCGAAGTTCCAACGGATCGATCCTGATCTGGCGTGCCGCTGTCTCCATCAGGCGTTCCATCAGGTAGACCGCCTCGGGCCGGCCCGCGCCGCGATACGGCTGAGTCGGCGTCGTGTTCGTCATGATGTTGAGGACTTCGACATCGATGGCGGGCAGGCGATAGACATTCGGGATCAGCGGAATAAACAGACCCATCGGCACCGCCGGTCCGAAGGCCGTGAGATAGGCGCCAAGGTCGGCCTGGGTCCTGACACGCAGACCGAGCAGACCGCCATCGGCATCAAGGGCCATCTGGGCGCGTGTGATATGGCCGCGCGCGCCGGCGTCAGTCGCCACTGCCTCATGGCGCAATGCGGTCCAGCGGATCGGCCGTCCGGTTTTCCGGGACGCGAGGCACAGCACGATCTCCTCGCCATAGGCTGATGCCCGCATGCCGAAGCCGCCGCCCATGTCTTTCGATACGACAACCAGATCCTGTTCGGCCATGCCCATCAGCGGCGCCATGGTCCGGCGCAACAGGTGGGGTGCCTGATTGCCAATCACGAGCCGGATCTTTCCGTCAGTTTCAGGGATGGCCAGCGCGCAACGGGGTTCCATTGGATTGGCGGTGATGCGCTGGTTGACAAGTTTCAGTTCGACGACGTGAGCCGCATCGGCCAGGGCACGTTCGACAGTTCGGGCATCACCGGTTTGCGCGCGGAAGGCGACATTGCCGGGACAGGAGTCCCAGATATTGACCATGCCGTCCCGCTGGGCGGCCTCGATTGTACCGGCAGCGGGCAGCGGCTCGATGTCGAGTTCGATGGCATCGAGCGCGTCACGGGCCAGGGTCTCGGTCTCGGCCACCACCAGCGCCAGGATATCTCCCACCATACGGACCTTGTCGTGGCAGATGGCGGGTCGAGGACCTTCCGGAATGGGTGCGCCATCGGCGTCGTACATCTGAAACTCAGGCCCGATCAGCGGTGGATGGCCGCCGCAGAGATTCGCTGCCGTGAAGACAGCGACCACGCCTGGCATGGCCTGAGCTTCCGCAACGTCGATCAAACGGATGGTGCCGTGAGCGGTATCGCTTCTGAGGAACACACCGGCTGTTTCACGGCTGGCCGGCACGTCTCCGCTGTAGCTTCCGCGGCCCAGCAGAAGGCGCTTGTCTTCCTTGCGCCGCAGTGGCGCTCCGATGGCGTCGTGTTTCATGAGCGGAGTGTAGGGCGGGCAGGTTGAATACGGTAGCGGCCGTCAGCGTGTTTCGTAATCGTGCGCTTGCGCACGACAATCTGAATCTGTGCCAGTGCCCGGCCCACGGTCTGGTCGATGTTCGAAACCAAGTCGAAGAATAGCTTGTGGCATTCTTCCATCAGCCCGGACGTTAACAGCCTTCGGGCCGCGAGATCCTGCAGAAAGCGGTCGTAGCGCCTCTTGATGCGATTGGAATGAACGTTGGCGTAACCAAGACGGAGAAGGTCGTGGTTGTAGTGTTGATCCTGGCGGTCTGCGGACAGCAACACCGCGTCGGGCAGGGTGCGAGCCAGGGTATCGATTTCGTGGGAACCGGGTGACCAGCTTTCGCCCAGAGCCGTCCAAAGCCGGAAGGTGGCCTTGTGATCGGAGTTGTAGATGCTGGGCCAAAGGCCCTGTTCGTAGAGATCTTTGTCGGTGATCACGACGATGAGATAGCCACCGGGTTTGACCAGTTCCCACCACCGGGTCAGGGCAGCGGGCGGATCAAACATGTGCTCAAGACAATGACTCCAATGCACCGCGTCATATGCAGCGTTCGGGCGCAGGTCGTCGATCACACGACCTGCGAGATAGGTCCTGAGGAAGTTAGCGCTGCGGAGGGCGTTGGTCTTGCGGGTCTCGTTCGCCAAAGAGTGTCTCGCCATAGGCCCTAGAGGTTGACTCTGGCGACCTGATACCACTCCTTCTGGGTCCGAAAATAGACCTTGCTGGCACGGTCGACACGGTTGCCCACATCCCGAAACACCGCTCGGGCTTCATCCGCATGGCCAAACTTCTACAGCAACAGGCGGTAACGCACACGCAGCTTCTCATTCCGGGCATAGGATGCAAGGCTCTCGTAGGTGGCAAGTGCATCCTGTGTGCGGTCCAACGCTTCTTTGCTGCGGGCATAGAGCAGATGCCCTTCTTCAGATCTGAATCCGGGGTGATGCTCTTGCACGTCGTCGAGTGCAGAAAGGCAGTCCTCGTACTGACCGTCAAGAAAACGCACCTCGGCAAGACGGATCAGGGTGCCGGGATCGTTCTCGTGCGGGCCTGTCAGACAACGCTCGAGCAAGGTCGCTGCTTCACCGTAACGTTCCCGTTCGGCGAGCTGTCGGGCCATGCCGGTGAGAGTCTCGACGGTTTCGACGTCTGCCAGTTCATGGGCGGCCTCGCGATAGTCGCGGTCGGGGTCGATGATTCTCGTGACGTCGGTTTTGAGTTTTGATGCAGCACGTGTGTGGCGCAGTTCGGGAAGAACTTCGGCCAGAAAGTAAATCATCGATCCGATGCCTAGTGCGCCAATCAGGACGAACAGCCACCAATTGGGATGTCGGGTGCGCACCGCGTGCAGCAGCAGGCCACGGCGATCAGGACGGTGAGGCCACTAAGGAAAGGCATGATGAAACTCCCTGCACGCGAGGCAATCATGACCATGTGCTCGCCACCGGTATCTCGTCAATGGAAGGGGATGTGTGATGACTCCTAAAGCCAAACCCGTCGGCACCAATCATGTGGCGCTTGAGATCGGCGATATCGGTGAGGCGCTGGCCTTCTACGGTTCGTTTCTCGATCTTGAGATTGCATCAAAGAGTGACAAAGCCGCCTTTGTCTATTTCGGAGATCAGTTCATCAACTTCTCTGCCGGATTCCGTCAGGGGCCTGATGACAACCGGCATTTCGGAATTGCGGTCGACGACAAGCCTTTGACCATTGAACTGTTGAACAGTATGGGCGTTGAACTGCTCGATGGTCCCTTCACGGATTTTCTCGACCCCTGGGGCAACCGCGTCGAACTAACGACCTACACCAACATTCAGTTCACCAAAGCCGATCACGTTCTCCGGGTCATGGGGCTCGGGCATCTCAAGAAGACCGACGAGGCCCTCAACGAACTGGCTGACAAAGGTATGGTGCCAGACGCCTAGGTGCTTAGGTGAAGACGACCCGGGGGAAGTAGAGCGAGACGACCCAGTTGGGCATGTCGACGATCTCACTGATCCTGAGGTCGCCGCAGACGCTGCACAGCATGTAGGCATCGGCCGGTGCCAGGCCCCGTTCACGTCCCAAGAGATCGATCATGCCGGCGACGGCGTCGCGAGCACCCTGGAACAGATCCTCGCCGATCCCTGTGGTCACGAAGTAGCCGTCACCATCGAGATGACGGGAGACAGGTCCCGGTGTCTGAAAGTGCGGGAAGGGGATGTTGGCCTCCTTCACCAGATCAAACTTTAGGCCCACGTTCATCTGGCTTTCGATGGCGGTGCCGCAGACTTCACCGTCACCCTGTACGGCATGGGTGTCGCCGATCGAAAACAGCCCGCCTTCGACCTCGACAGGCAGGTAGAGCTCCGTGCCGGCGCCCATATCCCGGATGTCCATGTTGCCGCCGACCCGACGTGGTGGCACGACGCTGTGTAGACCAGCTTCTGCCGGCGCCAGGCCGATGGTGCCGGCAAAGGGCTTGAGAGGGACCCGGGCATGATCACCGAAGGCCGACGTTCCAGGGTCGCCTGCTTCGTAAGTCCAGATGTTAAGCGCGGGTTCGGGGAACTGGTCGGTCAGCAGACCGAAACCGGGGATCAGGGCTGTCCAGCCCCAGCCACAGGCTTCGAAACCCAAAAACGTCACCTTGATCGCGTCCCCGGGCTTGGCACCGTCGATTACGATGGGGCCGGTAACCGGGTTGACCTTACCGAAGTCGAGGGTGGTGACGTCGGCGGTCGTCGATGCCGCTGTGAACTGCCCGCCCGACGAGTCGACCGTTTCGACGTATACACTTTCCCCCGGAGCCACCGTCATTGCCGATGCATTACTGTTGTCCCAGCCGAAGTGGTGATGGTGGCTGTGGATCGTATGATTGCAGCGCATGGCCATAGTGCGTCTCCCCGTTTGCTTTTGGATGTCGCCGGCCAATCCGATGCCGCATTAATTACAGTATCGGAAGCCCGCTGGATTGGCATGATTGCAGCCGGGACAGTCCATGGATACCAAGTCAGCCACATCCACTTTGGCACAGGACCGGTATCATCTCCGAATCGTTGCCTGAATTGATCCATGGCGGACGTCGGGAATGGTCCATATGTCGCATGTGTGACACTCGGAGGCTCGGCTGCGCTGTAGTGAAGCGCAGTCTTTTGTTAGGACGTACTCTGCTCTAGGCGCATCCGGACCGGGTCCGGGATCAGGGAGAAGCGTGATGAAAAGCCAAGCTCGTGTAGTTGTGATCGGTGGCGGCGTTGTGGGTGTCGGCACGCTGTATCATCTGGCCAAGAAGGGCTGGAGCGATGTTGTCCTGGTCGAACGCAAGGAGCTCACCTCGGGGTCCACGTGGCATGCTGCCGGTCTGCTGCCGCTCTTCAACATGAGCTATTCGGTGGGCCAGGTGCACAAGTACTCCGTGCGCTTCTACCACGAGCTCCAGGAAGAGACCGGTATGGACGTCGGGTTCAAGACCGTCTCCAACATCCGCCTGGCGACCAACCGCGATCGCATGGATGAGTATCATCAATACGCCGGCGTGGCGCAGACCATCGGCGTGGATGTGAACTTCCTGACACCCGAACAGGTCAAGGAAGTCTGGCCGCTGGCCAACATTGAAGGCCTTGTCGGTGCGATCCAGCATCCCGAAGACGGCTACATCCAGCCTGCCGACCTGACCCAGGCTCTGGCGACCGGTGCACGCAACCGTGGCGCGGAGATCTACCGCAACACCTGTGTGACGGCGATCGAGCCTGCGTCGGGCGGCGAGTGGCTCGTGAAAACCGACAAGGGTGACATCACTTGCGAACATGTAGTGACGGCCTCGGGCAGCTTTGCCCGTGACGTCGGCGCGATGGTCGGCCTCGAAGTTCCCGTGATCCCGGTTGAGCATCAGTATATCGTGACCGAGCCGCATCCCGACATTCAGCAGCGTAAGGCCGATGGTCTGCCCGAGATGGGCGTGCTGCGTGAAAGCGACGGTTCCTGGTACATGCGCGAAGAACGCGGCGGCCTGATCCTGGGCCCCTATGAGATCGGCGCGCCGGCCTGTTATGTCGATGGCCCCGCCGACGACATGGAATACGAGCTCTTCCAGGAGGATCTGGAGCGTCTCGAGCCCCATATCGAATCGGCAATCAACCGGGTCCCGGCCTTCGGCGAGGTCGGTGTGAAGCAGGTCTACAACGGTGCGATCTGCTACACGCCGGACGGTTCACCGATCATCGGCCCGGCCTGGGATCTGACCAATTTCTGGCTCAACGAAGGCCACAGCTTCGGCATCACTGCCGCAGGCGGTGCCGGCTGGCAGCTTGCCGAGTGGATAGTCGACGGCACACCCACGATCGACATGATGGGTGTCGACCCGCGTCGCTTCGGCGATTACGCCACCAAATCCTACCTCGTGAAGAAGAACGAGGAGGCCTATGCGAACGTCTTCACGGTTCACTATCCCGATGAAGAGCGGGAGGCCGCCCGTCCGCTGCGTACCTTCCCCTGTTACGACCGCCTGAAGGACCTGGGCGCCGTGTTCGGCTCGCTCTTCGGGTGGGAACGGGCGAACTGGTTCGCTCCGGAGGGCACGCCGCAGGAAGACGATTGGTCGTTCCGCCGCTCGAAATGGTTCGAGCACGTCGGCAACGAGGTCCGTAACACGCACGAGAACGTCGGCATCCTTGATATGTCGGCCTTTGCCAAGTGCCGAATCTCAGGACCGGGCGCCGAGGCGTTCCTTGATTCCATGATCGCCAACAAGCTGCCCAAGACGATCGGCCGCGTGGGCCTCGTGCATTCGCTCACCGATCTCGGTGGCGTGCATTCGGAGTTCACGATCCGTCGTGAAAGCGCTGACAGCTTCTACATCGTCAGCGCCGGTGCGACCCAACGTCTGGACCACGACTGGATCAAGAAGCACATGCCAACCGATGGCTCCGTATGTTTCGATCACTTGACCAACCAGATGGGTGTGCTCGTGATTGCGGGGCCGAAGTCCCGCGAGCTTCTGCAGCGCATCACCCGCGACGACCTTTCCAACGACGCCTTCAAGTGGCTTTCGGGCCGCTGGATCGACGTCGGCTTGGCTCCGGCCTTGGCGATCCGCATGAACTTCGTCGGCGAACTCGGTTGGGAGTTGCATCACCCCGTCGAATATCAGAACCACATCTTCGATGCGGTGATGGAAGCGGGTGCCGATCTCGGCATCAAGCCCTTCGGCATCCGTGCGATGGACGCCATGCGTCTGGAGAAATCCTACAAGCTCGTCGGCCGCGAGATGTCGATCGAGTACGCGGCGCTGGAGAGCGGTCTCGACCGTTTCGTCCACCTCAACAAGGGTGAGTTCAAGGGACGCCAGGGCCTCAAGGAGTGGCAGCAGTGCGGCTTCAGCAACACATTCGTCACGATGATCGTGCACAGCGTGAAGGATGCCGATGTGCTGGGCAACAACCCGATCTATCACAACGGTGAACTGGTCGGCCGCGCGACATCCGGCGGTTATGGCTTCCGTATCAACGAATCTCTGGCGCTAGCGATGGTGCGGCCCGAAGCCGCGGCCGAGGGGACAAAGCTCACGATCGAGATCCTGGGTGAGTCCTACGACGCCACGATCTGCGAAGAATCGCCCTTCGACCCCCAGAACGAGCGGCCGCGCGCCTGATCGAAACGTCCAAGATTCTCAGCGGCCGCTCGATCTGCTATAGAGCGGGCATGCTGCATCGCGTTCTTATTCTGACACTGATCGTTGCGTCGCTTGCAGTGGCGCGGGACACCGAGGCTCACCCGCATGCCTGGGTCGACCTCCGAAGCGCGCCGGTGTTCGATACCGAGGGACGCATCACAGGGATCGAACAGACGTGGTACTTCGATAGCTATTATTCCTATTTCATCATCGATGAGCTTGAGGCGGCGGGCGGCGTGACGGAAGACGGTCTTGAGGTTGTTGCGGTCGAGAATATGGCCCAGTTGGCGCCCTTCGATTACTTCAACGACGTTCGAACAGGAGAGTTGCAGGTCGCGATGGGCGAGGCGGATTCGGTGAAGACCGGGATACACGGCGACCGGATCTGGATGCGGTTCACTGTTCCCCTTGAACACCCTGTCGACCCGGCTGCCGAGGCGTTCCGGTACGCCATCTACGACCCGACCTACTTCGCTGAGATGCTCCATTTTGCTGATGAGCCGATTATGCTGGTCGGCCATGTTCCGGGATCGTGTGGTGTCCTGTTGGAGCCACCTTCGCCGACGTTCGAAGCGGTAGAGCTTGCATCGGCGCTCGATGTCGATCAGTCGGACGGTGACGGTCTTGGGCTGTTGTTCGCTGAATGGATTGAAGTCTCCTGCTGAAGCCGACGCGACGATCTGCGGCAGTGGTGGGCGTGGTGCTGGTTTTCGCCGCGGCCGCGCTCGTCGCGGGTAACTGGGGCAGCCTTCTTGTCTGGATTCAGGCTCAGCAACGTGAGTTCTTCGATGCTCTCACAGCAGCCATGGAGGTGGTTCAGGAGCAAGGCGTGTTTGCCGCGTGGACGCTGATTGGCGTCAGCTTTGCCTATGGGGTCTTCCATGCTGTCGGTCCGGGACATGGCAAGGCGGTGGTGGCGACCTACCTGGTGACCCAACGCAGTGATCTTGCCAGCGGGCTCGCGTTGGTATTCATGGCTGCGGCGTTCCAGGGGCTGACCGCGATCGTCGCGATTGAAGTAGCTGTTCTGGTGCTGGAGATTCCGCTTCGCCGGGCGAGGGGGGTGGCGGACGATCTTGAACTGGTGAGTTATGTGCTTGTCGCTCTGATCGGTGCTTTCCTGATCGTCGCCGCGCTGCGGCGACTGGCGGGACACGGGCATCAACATCATCATGGTCCGGTTGCCGACGGGTCGGACAAGGAAAGGCGAGCATGGTGGCGGCTGACCGGCATGGCCTTTGCCATAGGTCTTCGGCCCTGCAGCGGCGCTCTGCTGGTTCTTCTGTTGGCTTATGCGCTCCAATTGCGCTGGGCGGGTGTTGGCGCTGTCGTGGCGATGTCGACCGGAACTGCGCTTGCCGTCGGTGGTCTCGCGGTGGTGACGGTGTTCATGCGTGAGCGCGCGACCGGGCTAGCCGAACGGCTGCCGGGAGAGCACAGCCATGCGCCCCGGTGCTTCAACATCCTGGCTCTGATCGGCGGGCTGGCAATCCTGGTTTTGGGTATTTCGCTGCTCGACGCAGCGCTTGCGGTCCCAGAGCATCCTCTTTTTTGAAGTGAGCAGTTGCGACAAGCGAAACTGTTATGCTATATCATAACATAACAGTTTCTGGAGGGTGTCCGTTTGGCTTCCCGCAGCCTGCCCAAAAACGCCTCGCTCGTGCACGGGTTCCTCAGAAGGCAGGACGGCCCTGTCTCCGCCTATCAGGTTCTGGACGGTCTGCGTGATGCAGGGATCAACGCACCGCCGACGGTCTACCGCGCCCTTGATCAGCTTGTGGCTCGGGGACTGGCGCACCGGGTTGAATCGCTGAACG